>Ga0315274_10008611_pt1 | contig 14782 bp, 12 predicted proteins | sample YL17G02_20_MG_FD_203700 | JGI IMG/M metagenome (GOLD analysis project Ga0315274, IMG submission 203700) | Sediment microbial communities from Yellowstone Lake, YNP, Wyoming, USA - YL17G02_20 | ecosystem: Environmental > Aquatic > Freshwater > Lake > Sediment | place: USA: Wyoming | collected... | reverse complement strand
GCCTACTGCCCATCCCCAATAAGCGGAATGGGGACTAGCCTCGCCTTTGTCGGTGCGTACATTCTAGCCGGTGAGCTTGCGCGTTGCTCGGATTACCGAGAGGCCTTCCTTAACTATGAAAAGCTGATGCGACCATACGTGGACAAGGCACAGCAACTACCGCCCGGTTCTCCCCGCCTCGCGCATCCCAAGTCTAAAACGGGAATTTGGCTTTTCCATACCATGCTGCGGCTGGCCTATAGTCCTGCCGTTGGCGCAATTAGCAGGCGACTCTCGACGCCGAAGGCAGAGCAGATCGTGCTGCCTGAATACGCTGGGAATTAATTACGCTGGGATTACCTTCTCACATCAGGTCATAAATTATTTTGCCGAGGAGCAGCGCTAATACGCTTAGGAAAACTGGGCGAATGAGCTGCGCCCCTCGAAGAATGACTAACTTCGAACCAACCCAATTACCGAAAATGCCGCAGATAGCAGCAGGAATACCAAGCGCAAAGCTCACCTTTCCGTGAACCAAAAACATGACAAGCGCGGCCATATTCGTGGCAAGATTGACAACCTTGGTATTGCCATTGGCGCTCACAAAGTCATAACGCAAAGCCCACACAAAGAACAAAATTAGAAAACTGCCAGTGCCTGGTCCAAAAAAACCATCGTAAAATCCCAGTAAAATACCGCCGACGAGTACCAATATTTGCCGTCTGCGACCCGAAATCAGATACGTCTCTTGAAGCTGGCCTAAACTGGTTTTGCGCAGCGTGACCAGTGTTATGATCGGAATCACCCCTAACAAGACGTACTTTAGAAACGTCGGATCTATAGCAATTACGGCCCGAGCCCCAAGCAAAGATCCAAGCACAGCGCAGGCGGCCGTGAATAATGCTGTGCGAATATCCACAATTCCGTGCTTAACATACCGAGCAGTGGCAACCGCCGTGCCAAAACTGGCGGAAAATTTGTTAGTACCCAGCGCTAAATGAGGCGGCACTCCTGCAGCCAGATATGCTGGTACAGAAAGCAAACCGCCGCCACCAGCGATTGCGTCCAATACTCCGGCAAGAAACACTGCCGGCAGGACCATGAGGTATACGGTTAAAGAAAGCCCCACAGGTGTCACCTAGTCCGAAGAATACAGCCCACAGATTACAACCGTAAGTACCCACAAACATTATACTATACTCAGATGGATCCTTCTCGCAACTAATCACCAGCGGCGACGCAGCGTGGACAAGAAGGTGTCGCGAACTCATCTGTCGGGTATGATTTGAAATAGTAACTTGCACCACACATGGTTAAGGAGAGTCCGTGCGCGCATCTCAGTTCCTTGCTTTGACGTCTTTGCTGACAGCCTTTGCTGGTGCATGCAAAACAGTGCCATCGTTACAAGGCAGTGGCAGCTCAGGAATTAAAGACGCAGTCGTCAGAACGCAAGATTTGCGCTTAGACTCAGATAGTTTTGGCAGTGGCGGCTATGGTGAAAAACATCTCTTTATCGAGATCGCGGCCAAGCAACTTAATCTTGAACTTCATAACCGTAGTGTCCCTGGGTCAGTTGTTCACGATGCCTGGCTTCGCTTGCTCAGCGATAATCCGCTGCAACAAATAAAAGTTCCATCACCTTACCGAAACCATGTGATCAACCTGGGTTTTAATGATTTACGGCGTTACGGGGAAAGCCCCCTTGCGCCAGAAGAAGTTGTCCATCGACTTACGAATTTGATCGCCTACCTGCGATTAAGCACGATCGTCGATCAAAATGACCCAACGATTAAGTACACCGGCAAATGGACGACTATGGCCGGCAAGGATTTTTATCGCCAAACACTCATAGCTACAGGCGATCCGGGTGCCGGTGCGACAGTGACGTTTGACGGTGATTCAATCTCTGTCGGCACACATGTGCTTGGCAATGAGGGTGGAACGATTCAGCTCAAAGTCGATGGTACGCTGCGTTATGAGGCAAATGTCGGGCCACAATGCGCTAACAACTTCGCTTCCTCCGCCATTGAACTTCGTGATCTCGGTGCGGGACCACATACTCTGCAGATTAGTAAAAGCGATGCTGCTATTGATCGCTATATTTACATCGACTGGATCGGTCAAATTGGAAAACAACCGCCCGCCATTTACGTAAATGGCATCACAAAAATGCAAAAATCTACATATGCTTTGTACCCACCCACAAATCATGGCCGCGAAGCATTGACCCTGGAGGTAAATCGCCTCATAGCCGATGCCATCAAGCACAATTTTGATGACCGCGTAATTTTTGTCGATCAATCTAGCTTTGACCCAGACACGCAGGATCTAATCTTGGGCAGTGATAAGTTGCATCCCAATGATTTAGGGCATCAGCTGATCGCTAAAAACTTAATGGCTGTGTGGCTGCAATCTCAGTAACGCACCATGCATGCATTATTAGTATAGTAGTTGGCTGCGTTTGGACTCCAGCTGTTCCAAGAGCCAGCAACCACGTTGCTGCTCGCACTGCATGTCCGACTCGTCGTGCCCGCGGCATCGCACGTGTAGCTGGTGCTATAACAGGTGTTGTAGCAAGTGTTGTAGCAGGTGTTATAGCAAGTGTTGTAGCAGGTCTGAGGGCAGGTGCTACAAACGGTGCCAATAAAAGGCCACCATACGCAGTTACAACTGTAGGAGCAGTCGTATGGATTGCAGTTATAGGGATTGCAGTTATAGGGATTGCAGTTATAGGGATTGCAGTTATAAGGCGTATAGTGAGGGTTCTGGGCCCAGATATTCATCGTCTCTGTAGTGGAGTTCTGCGCGCAACTCGCATTGCTATAACTACCGGTCCAAGTCGTGCAACTACCGTTGCTGCAGCTCTGAGACTGCGATTCAGCACTACACGGAATCGGACAAGTGGTACTCGCAGTGCTGTAGCGAGTCCTTGAAGCCGTACAAGTGCTATTCGCATAAGTGCCACTATAGGCACCAAACGTGCCATTTGTGCAAAGCGCTTGCTGCGTTTCACTGACACAGGCACCAGGCTCAGACACAGTCGCCGATTGGTACATGATCCGGGTTGCGTAGGAGCCACTAAAAACGGCACCGCAGTTCTGCGGTCCGCGCATAAAAGGCGAATATCCAACCTGCCCCGATGCGATCGGTGCCTCCGCCAGCAGGAGCGCTGTAATGAACAATAATATACGGTTTATCATGACATTACCCTGCGCAACTTAGCACCGATGCTATATGTATAACAAATGTAACACCGCCTTATAAGTACCAACAACCTATAGATAAATTAGCTGCGCGAAGGAGGGGCGATCACTGATAGCCTTTGGTCCAGCCCACCCAAACCGTCGAGCCTCCCTTGACCATAGCAATCACTGAGTCGGTGCCAGCAGTCACCGTCACTGGGCAAGCAGGACTGCATCTAAACGTTAATCCGGTAGCGGCCAAACTATAGGAACCACCGCTGGTGTTATTTAGAATCAGCGTGTACCCCGCACCGTCCACCATGTTGGTCATCGTTATCGTTCCAGCGGCGGCAGTAGTGCTCTGAATGTTACCAGAGTTCCAATCAATCGTGGCCGATGATGTATTAGCGTAACCGCTGGCAGCCTGGCCACTGACCTGTAACTTACTAGTAGGATTGCTGACACCGATACCGACGTTGCCAGACGTTACGATGGAACCGGAGGTATTGATAGACGTAGACCCACTGATGGTACCTGAAGTCATCGAAGAGCCGGAAACTTTGCCCGGAGTACTTATGGTCGCAAGTTTGGTATCAACGATACTTGCCGATCCTGAGATATCTGCGTTAACAACAGATCCATCCGTAATTTCTGCACTAGTAACGGTAGACAGCGTAGAAAGCGCTCCCAAACCTAGGCTAGAACGCCCTGTCTCGGCCACAAGGCCAGTGCCTCCACCGTCCCACTTAAGACGGTCTATATAAGCCGAATCCCAGTCATCAGAATGGTCCGCGATAGTGGTCCAGGTATCTGTCGCAGTTCGCTTTACGATGCCGGTACCAGAAAGATTTTCAACAGCATTTAAGTCGTTTGCTAGCACCAGAGCAATATCACCAGAACTTGTTACAGGGCTACCTGCGCTAACAGTGATTCCTTCAGCGGGCGCGGTGATACCGACACTCGTTACCGTGCCAGGCAACGGAGTGCTCCAATATGAAAGCCCATTCGCATCGCTAGTTAGAACCTTGCCACTTCCCGGATAACCCCCAGTGATCTTAACCGAGCCATTTACTTCCAGTGTCGCGGCGGGGGATATAGTGCCGATGCCGACATTCCCGTTGGCTAAGACCAACTGCTTGTCGCCAGCAATTAAAGCATTTGCAGGGAGTGCCAGCATCCCAGTCATTGTGTCACCGGCGATGTTCACTTTATTCTGGAACGTCGTATACTCAGCATTTGAGATTAAGCCTGCAGTGACCCCGGAGTTAAGAGCCAGCGGTATCTGCAGAGTGTGGGTGTTACTATCTGAAATCCAGTTCGGGTCTATGCCGGTCGTCCCAGGTTTAGTTAAGGTTTGATCGTTGCCGCCTTGGCCATTCAGCCGCATCACTCCAGTCAGTGCCACACCAATCGATTTAGCTGAGTGCCCGTCCCAATATTTAATTTCGCTGGCAGCACTACTGAACCAGGTCTTACCCTGGTCGTCCTCTTTGAGGCTAGCCACCAATATAGCTTCGGCATCGGCATCGTAAGTGCCGAGGCCTAATGTCTTTTGAGTACTTAGATTAATATTACCAACATTAGTGAGATCGTCCCCCACTGCCCAAGGGCCGCTCAGAGCTACTGAGCCGTCTCGGTGTAGGAGTGTTGCATCAGCATAAAGTTTGGTCACTGCGTCCGATGCCGCGACGGGCGCCGGCAAGTTGGTTAGTCGCTTCCCCCCCATGTTGAGGGTACCTGTCATGGTTCCACCCGCCTGGTTTAGCGGCGAATACCCGAGGAAATCTTGTTTGCTGTTGAATGTCAGCCAATCAGCACTTGAAAGATAACCGCTAGCCACCCCGTTAGCGCTAGTAAGGATTAGCTTTGGGGACGTAGATGGGTCAGTAATTGCCATCGGCGGTTCCACATGCACGCTTGTGACCGTACCGACGCTCAGTGTGCCGAGACTTTGAGGCGTCCATTTGCCATCAACAAAGGTGAGAACTTCGCCCGAATTTGGCGCCGTTGTACTGACGTCCTGGCCGCGCAGCTTTGACACCACATTGGCACTGAAGGTGCCCGTTACGTCCCCGACCAGGGCCTGGTTGACGGCTACTTTATTAGACAGAGCCTCCGCCAGCCCAGTGATTTTAGTGACCGCTAGATCTTTGACCGCTAACTGACCGTTGCCATCAAACGCCAGTGTCCGCCCGTCGACTGGTACCTTTAAGGCATAGGGAACGACGGAGAAGCGTTGCCGAGGATAAGTCTTACGATCGGTCGCGTTGGTCACCTCGATAAAAGTATCGGCACCTGTCTCAGGGAAGATCGCAGACACATCGCTACCCGTTAATGGAATCACAATCTGGAACTGCCCGTCCTCGAGCTTGACGGCGGAAAACAAATATGGCGAAGCGCCGAGCGGAGTGCCATCGACAGAAGTACTATAGAAGTTGATTTGCACATCGATCGGCCCCTCAACAGGTGCACCGTTACCTTGCGCAAGTCGGCCGGAGTAGGTGAAATTCGACGCCACTACCGGGCTAGCTATTGCATGGTCACTAGTTCCCTGAGTAGGAGCAAGAAAACCCAGAAGGACAAACATTAATCTGTTTGTACTATGAAGCACTTTTGCTTTGGTGTTAGCGACCATTTCTACCTCAGGGACTCTGGTAGCCCAACGATTCGGTAGTATCTCTTAATTATCAGTACCATCGGATTATGTAGACATTTCTTAAGCATAAAATTTATAAACAAAAAAATTTCAATGAAATCGGGCTACTCCACAGGTCTGCCGCGAGGCGCCCAAATAACGACTGACTACCTACTTATGGAAATCGGCTAAACAGCCACGGAGAGCGAGAGATTACGCGGCTGCACAATCAATATCGCTAGAAAAATCGAGCCCACGCCTAGTAGTTGACCATTGGACGCAGTAGCACCAAGTCCGACCCAAGTAACGACGTAGGCGGTGAGTGGCGCGACAGATTCGGCAATTGCCGCTCCGACGGCCGCAGTATTCTTGAGCCCACGGTAGTAAAGTACAGAACCGAAAAGGGAGGCTATCAGGCTTACCATCACAAAACCCAACCAGCCGTTGCCAAAAGTGCCCACGATATTTCCAAATTGAAAATCATTAGGCTCCAGAAACATCGCCAGAGGAATGACCAGGGCTGCAGACACCAAGCAGCGTAGCGACGTCAACAAAATAGCGCTCAATGAACGGGCCACTGCCCGATTGCCGACGGTGCTCAAGGCTCCGAGGATGGTTGCTAAGACACCGTATGCGATGGGTGTGACATCGAAGACACCTTGTTCATTTGAAACAGGAGTAAATCCAAAAGACACCAAATAAGTTCCAGATATTGTCAAAACGATGGCTAACCAAACTCGTAAGTTTGGCTTCTCACGCAAACTTAGATAAGCCAGTGCCAAAACGATTAAAGGCTGCAAATTTTTAACCAATACTGTTGCGGTCATGTTGCTTTGTCCCGCAGCAGCATACCTAAAGCAAAGCATGCCAAGCACTGGCCCGCTCCACGACCCAGCAATCAACGCCAGCCAGCTTCTCGAGCCGAGCTGAGAAAGTTCACGACGATGTATCAATACAAGTAATGCACAAGGCAAAACTGTGATTAGCAAAATAACCGCAAATAAAGAGAGCGGCGGTATCTTTACCAAAGCCGGAGCAAAAAGCGCACTGCAAGCCGTCCAAAGCCCGATTCCTGATGCAATCAAAAGCGGAGCGAATCTCACACCGATGTCTGAGCTAGAGTCTTGAGCATTGCGCACTTGGGTACCATCCACAATCTAAATGACCTGTACACTTCCCAAACCAATAACTAATCCAAAGGTCCGGCCGTTATCTCCATCATAATCTATCCTCGACGATCATGGCGGCTTTAGCACGCTGCATACTGGCCGGAGCCACTCGAATCAGACCACGAAGAGGACGGTCTAAATCAATCAGCAGAAAGATGGTCATCGCTACGATGCCTGCTAGTAAGAACATAAGGCTGGGCTGCCGGTCCAAACTAAGACCGTTCATGTACGAAACTACACTAATGACGACAATTGCCAGAGCAAAAAGAAATATCAAAATATTCTCTGGTACGTGATTTTCAAATAGTGCCGACTGTGTTTCAGCTAGGTCGATCAGGTCATTCATAGCACGCACAATCAGCGTCACAGCAACGTTCATCGGTTGATCACGACTGCTTGCCGCAACGATACCCCACATATCTCGCTGCAGATCGCTCACCCTTTGCTTCTGAAGCTTACGCGCCTCTGGAGTCAAATAGTGCGTGTACACATCGATGCGCATATCCACATACTGCCGCAGAAGCCCCCTTAATTGGGTTACCGATTCGGAGCGAGGCATGAGACTAGCCCTCAAATATGTAGTGCCAATTGCATTGGCTTCTTGCACACACACCTGCTTGCGAGAATCAAACCGGGATGCTGCGATAGAGAAGGTAAAAGCTAGGAGCAGTGCCAACAGCGTTAACATGGCAGCTTCAATGGTTTGGACCTGGGCCTGCAGAGCCGCGCGGCCCCGCCGCGCAAAATACCTCCCCATCCGAAACCCGAGAAAAGAGGCTCCGATTAGTGCCACAAATAGGCCCACACTGATCTGAAAACCATCCAACTCGTACAAAAGTTCACTTTGGAGCATGTTAGCTTCCTGAATGTGATGGTTGATTGAGTGTACACTACTAAAACTGTGCACTATCGGAGTCCCTCAATGGTTAAAACACTTATTTGATAGAGCCGAAAGCACGCCTTTCAACCGTTTTGCCCGATCGCGATATGTAGCAATGGTTATGGTAACTTATGGACCTAACTACCATTTCTTTTGCCAAAAATTTACATAACATGTCATTATATTTGAGTAATTTTCAAAAAAGCCGCACAGAGAGGCATTGACTTAGAGTCCTCGCCGGTCCAAAAGTATGCTCCTGAATTTGAACGCTGCATAAGCAGAAGTCTAATGGCCTGCATTCTGGTATGTGGCCTACTTTAAGATACCAACAGCAGTCGCTTCCTGCGGAAGAAAGGTGAGATTCATGTCCCGTATCGTGTGCAAATTTGGCGGCACTAGTTTGGCCGATGCTAACCAGTTTAAAAAAGTTCGGGCCATAATCGAGGCTGATTCGCGTCGCTCTATCGTCGTACCATCAGCACCTGGGAAGCGGTCTGCAACGGATGCCAAACTCACCGATCTCCTTTATCTGTGTAGGCAAAGTGTGGAAGTTGCGACCGACTTCAGTCCAATATTTGAACCATTGCGGGCACGTTTTCTTGAGATAGAGCGCGAGCTTGGTGTCCAAGCTAATATGACGACCCACCTAGAGCAGCTGCGGCGCGATATTCTGCGGGGAGTGAGCCGGGACTTTATCGCTTCGCGCGGCGAATATTTGAATGGCCTAATTATGGCGGCTTATTTGGATGCAGAGTTTATCGAACCTGCGGAGTTTATTCTGCTCACAGCCAATGGCGGTGTTCATGAAGACACTTACCGCTTGCTCGGTGAGCGGATGGCCAAAACTGACCGACGCTACGTTGTACCAGGATTTTATGGGCGCGACGTCAAGGGTGAGATCAAAACTTTTTCACGCGGTGGTTCAGACATAACTGGAGCTATTGTGGCGCGGGCTGTTCAGGCGGAGGTTTATGAAAATTGGACCGACGTGTCGGGTCTTTTGATGGCCGATCCACGCATCGTTCCCGGTGCTAAGCCTATGGAAGAGGCAACCTACGCTGAAATCCGCGAACTTTCCTACATGGGCGCCACGGTGCTACACGACGAGGCAATCGCACCTGTCCGGCAGGCGGGTATTCCCATCTGTATTAAGAACACCAATGCTCCCAGTCACCTTGGCACTCGAATCGTAAATACACTCAGTGCAGAAGTGGAAAAATCAACGGAGATTGCTGGGATTGCCGGCAAGAAAAACTTCGTCATGATTAATATTGAAAAAAATCTCATGAATAAAGAAGTTGGCTTCGCGAGCCGACTGCTCGGCATACTTGAACGTTACGGCATCAGCTTCGAGCATTGTCCTTCAGCGATCGATAGCATGAGTGTCATTATGGAGGCGCAGCAAGTCGAGGGCAATATCGAGCAGGTTCTTGAGGAGATCCGCAATACTCTAAAACCTGACCGTCTCGAACTGGAAAAACAAATTGCTCTGATCGCAGTGGTTGGAGAAGGGATGGCAAAGACGATCGGAATAGCCGCCAAGGTTTTTGTGGCATTACGAGATGCTAACGTGAATGTCCGCTTAATCAACCAAGGAGCCAGCGAACTCAATATTATTGTTGGGGTAGCTCCGGAAGATTACGAGAAGTCAGTAAACACTCTTTATCACGCCTTCGTGACGGCTTAAGGAACAGGCATGGCGATCAAGTTATACGGCTATCCTAAGTGTTCCACCTGCCGAAAGGCAGAGAAATTTCTGCAGCAAAGAGGGCGTACTTTCCAATCAGTTGATATTACGGTGGCACCGCCTACGAAAACCGAACTCACCGCGATGCTGGCACAGGTAGCGGGTAAACTGCAGAGCCTCTTCAATACTTCGGGCCAGATGTACCGGGACATGAATCTCAAAGATGAGTTGCCAAAACTCTCGGTCGAGGCCGCCCTAGACCTGTTAGCGAAACACGGAAAACTGATCAAGCGACCGTTCCTTGTGATTGATGGCCGGCCCGCGGCAGTTGGCTTCGATGAGTCAAAATGGTCGACGGTACTTTAGACCAACAAATGCTTCGCGAATTGAAGAACCATGCGCACGACTTTGACATCCGAATTAGTGGCCTCTAAGCATTCTAAAAAGTTCTTGGTCGTGCTCCACGGGCGAGGCGACTCGCTCGAAGGCTTTCGCTGGCTACCCGAGGCCCTCGGCTTGGATATCAACTATCTCCTAGTGAATGCTCCTGACCCATACTACACAGGCTACAGCTGGTACGGCTTGCCGCCAGACCAAAAGCCCGGAGTCGATCGCTCGCGTCTCCTTTTAGATCAGCTGTTTTGCGAACTCGAGACGCAAGGAATCGCAAGCGGTGATACAGCTTTGCTCGGCTTTTCCCAAGGGTGTCTGATGGCATTGGAGTGGGGAGCCCGGACACCGCGGCAGCTAGCAGCTTTCATCGGAATCTCAGGCTACTGCCTTAATCCAGATGCACTCATTGCAGAGCGCACACCTACAAGCCAGAAAACGCGCTGGTTGATCACTCACGGGCACCAGGACTCGGTACTGGACTTTGCTCGCTCTCAGCAGCAGATGATGACACTAAAGAATGCAGGCTGGCCGCTTGAATTCCACGCCTTTGCCAAAGACCACACCATTGACGACCGGCACGAACTACCGCTTTTGCGCACATTTATCGGATCTGCGTTAGGACTCTGATCGGCCGACTACAGCCGGTTATCATTAGTTTTAATATTTTTATCCAAAAACTCCAGATATTTATATGTATAGATTAAATTTATTTATAAACAAATTTACTATTGATAAATAAATTAATGTTGCTATAAATTACCTCCATACGGACTCATCTTTAAGCCGACTCAGGCAAACTCAGAAAACTGCATAAACACAAAATAAATTGTTACGAAATCCAATAATAACAATCATTTACCTATAATCACCCCATTGAGCCGGAACGTTAGACAGACAATTTTTAAACACAGCTTTACCACAGGGGAGCATGTCACATGAGTACCGCAGAACGAGTCAGAGCAGTGATAGCCGATGTTCTATTTGTTGACTTAGACAAGGCTGTGCCTTCAGCAGTTGTGATGGCCGACCTCGGCGCAGAAAGTATCGATTTCCTTGACATTATGTTTCGCCTGGAAAAAGAGTTCAATATCAAGCTGCCTCGGGGCGAGACTGAGCAAAAAGCACGCGGCGATCTCACCGAAGAAGAGTTTTCAGTCGGCGGTCGCCTGACCACCGAGGGACTAGCTAATCTACGTAAAATGATGCCCGAACTAGATGCGAGTGCGTTCAAACCCGGACTACACCTTCGTGAGATCCCCAGCATTTTCACTGTCGAGACATTTATCCGCATGGTCGAGCAGAACTTGCCTACAGGGGCTCAATTAGCTGCACCTGCAAGCACTGAAGCTAGCCCAGCTCTCACCTAATTGAAGTCAAGTCCCTAGGCGATGCGATCGCTCAATTTGAGTCAGATCCATGGTAATAAGGTTCTAGGATGAAGGATTCCCCCTACCAAAAATCGAAGGGCAAGAGACCGCCAAAACGGCGTGTAGTGGTAACCGGAATCGGTGCCATCACCCCGCTTGGTCATTCGATGGATATCACCTGGGACGGAATCGTTAACGGTCGCACGCCTGCTAGCCCAATTCAATATTTTGATGCTTCCGAATTCCCGAACAGGATTGCTTATCAGGTCACTGATTTTTCATTAAGCCGAAAGCTTTTAAAGGATGGTGAGGACGCCTACCTTTGTGAATGTGCTGAGTTTGCGGTTAATGCTGCGGAAGAGGCCCTGGAACAATCTGGACTTCTAGGTAGTAGCAGACCGGAAACAACAAATCCAAACCGGATTCAAGTTTGTTTTGGCATGGGACTGCCCAGTCCAAATATTGATTGGTACGAGAAAGTTTTTTTCCCTAAAAAATTATCTCTCGAAGAATCACTCAACAATGCCCGAATCCTTCCTGACCAAATCAGCTCGATCATTGCTCGTATGGTAGGTGCCCGTGGCGGCATCAGCACAGTACATACTGCCTGTGCATCGTCGGGCCAGGCTTTAGGTGAGGCTTACGAAAGCATCGCCTATGGGGATGCAGATTTGGTCGTCACCGGTGGCGCAGACTCCATGATCAGCCCTTTTTATGCAGCAGGATTCGCTCTGCTGGGCGCGCTGTCAAAGAGAAACGACGACCCAAAAACGGCTTCACGACCGTTTGACCGAAATCGTGATGGCTTTGTATTCGGCGAAGGTGCTTGCGTTTTGGTGTTTGAAGAATACGATCATGCATGCAAACGCGGTGCGCTGATACTTGGTGAAGTTTGTGGATACGGCATTACAGAATCAGCCTACCGCATTACTGATTTGCATCCTGAAGGAACCGGACCTATTGAGGCAATGCAGATGGCACTTGATGATGCCAACCTAAAGCCAACAGATATCGGTTACATCAATGCACACGGTACATCTACTCAGTTAAATGACCGCATTGAGTCACTCGCCATCAGTAAAGTATTCGGACCGTTTTCCAAGGATACTCTTGTAAGTTCAACTAAAAGCATGACGGGCCACACGATTGCCGCAGCGGGTGCGCTAGAATTTGCCTTTTGTCTGCTTGCTCTTCGCCACCAAACATTACCTCCTTCCGTCAACATATCTTCATTTGACACCGACTGTTTGATTACCTTGACTGCCCCCGAAGCGCAGCCGCGAAATTTCCGCTTTGCCCTGTCAAATTCTGTAGGATTTGGCGGTTCAAATACCGCTCTAATCGCCGGGAGAATCGGACGATGAGCTCATCCGATATCGTCATTACAGGTATTGGAGCAGTTACTGCCGGTGCAGTCGGCCGCGTCGCGCATTGGGATCTACTGCAGAATGGCAGAGTCACCACTTCAGAAAATGACTATAGCTTAAAGCTCTTCCGGCCCGACTCCCATGTCAAGGATCGGCGGTACTTGCGTAGCTGTTCTCAGGCAGACGGAATTGGACTCGCCGCTCTGAGCGGTTTAATGACAGACTCAAATTTTGACCCTAAATATTATTCGCCCGAGCGAGTGGGCATTTATACGGGTGAGTCCCCCCCCAACCCTCAAGATCATAGTGGTCACTTTGAAGCTTTGGAAGCTGCCCGTGATGAGCATGGACATATTTCAGAAAAGGTTTTTGGACAGGCCAGCAGATCCGCTCGGCCAGTGACCCTCTTGCTAGGATTATCAAATAACGTACTCTGCTACGGCTCACTCATGTGGGACGCAAGAGGACCAAACTCCAACTACACGTCATCAGTATTAAGTGCACATTTGGCCGTGATTAATGCGGCTAAACGCATGCAGCGAGGTGCACTCGATTTAGCCATTGCTGGCGGATGCAGTGATTCAACTGAAGAATTCCGAAAAGCTACCTTGATTGCCACCAATATAGCCGCAGGATATGCCAAGGGGACGGCCGTCGCAGATGGAGCCGCTTTTATAACTCTGGAGAGGAGAAAAGCCGCGTTAGCGAGGGGATCTCGAATTCTTGCATCATACATATCTAGCGCCTATTCATGTGACGGATTAGGTCCAGCGCGCTTCGACCGCGATGGTAACGCTTTATACGATTGCATAGTAAGGGCACTCAGCGCTGCCGCAGTCAATCCTGCTGAAATCGGCTTGATATTCAGCGGGAGTAGCGGATTACCAGACCTAGACTTGATGGAGACCCAAGTACTCGGGCGAGTATTTGCCGGTGCTGCGACACCCCCAGCCCTAGCAGATACCTCGCGCGTGCTGGGGGGACTCATGGAAGCTGGCGGCATGTTAGACCTCGGATTGGTATCAGAGTTCTTCACTTGCGGTGTTGTACCTCCTGCAGTGCGACCGCATGTAAATCGCGGACAATTTTCGAATCTTATAACTCCGGAGCGCCCATTCGCTCTGGCACTTAGATGCAGCACCTCAGGTGAATATAGTTGCGTAATAGTGAAAGGCGAGCTCAATTGAATACTACGACTGAAAATCAAAAGAAGAATAGCCCCGGCTTGACTAATCTACTTTTGACCGGTGCCACTGGATTTGTGGGCAAAGCGGTCCTAGCGCGACTAGTGGGAAAACCGCAGTACGGTCGTATTTACCTTTTGGTTCGCACGCGTGGTAATGCTAACGCTGAATCGCGCGTGGCAGATGTGTTGCGGACCGTGTTCCCGTCAGATCAGGCTATGGCCCTGGCGAGTCGTATTATCCCAGTGGCCGGTGACTTTACGCTCCCCGGCTTGGGACTGAGTGAGCAGGACCTCGCACTCCTACGCGCCGATGTCCATCAAATCCTCCATTGCGGTGCCAGTACGGATTTTGGCGCCCCCCTTGAGGAGGCCCGTCAGCAGAACACAGAAGGCACACGTCAAGTGCTCAATGTCGCCCTAAACATGCGAGAGACTGGAGTTTTGCGTAGGCTCGATTACGTGTCCACTGCTTTCGTTGCCGGGATCAAGCGAGGCTTAGTCAACGAAAACGATCTAGACCGCGGCCAAGCTTTTGCCAATTCTTACGAACAGAGCAAATTCGAGGCAGAAAAGCTACTCGCGGAATACGCAAATCGCCTGCCAATTACAATTTACCGACCATCTATAATAGTTGGGGACTCTACGACTGGCTACACCCCCCACTTCAAGGTGCTCTACTGGCCAGTCCTGCTCTTAGCCAGAAAGATGACTTCACTGATCGTCTGCAATAAAAGGGCCTACCTCGACGTGGTGCCAGTAGACTATGTTGCTGATGGAATAGTGGCGCTGATGCAGGAAGAATCGGCTCCAGGTCAAACTTTCCTGCTGTCAGCAGGATTAGGCAACGAAATAAAGATAGGCGAATTATTACAGGATGCAAATAAGTTTGCCGGGGTTCAACATGGTCGGTCATTACCGTTCTGGCTGTTCAAATGGA
>Ga0315274_10008610_pt1 | contig 14782 bp, 12 predicted proteins | sample YL17G02_20_MG_FD_203700 | JGI IMG/M metagenome (GOLD analysis project Ga0315274, IMG submission 203700) | Sediment microbial communities from Yellowstone Lake, YNP, Wyoming, USA - YL17G02_20 | ecosystem: Environmental > Aquatic > Freshwater > Lake > Sediment | place: USA: Wyoming | collected... | reverse complement strand
GTGGTTTAAAGCAGCTCGAACCAGATCTCGCAGTTCGTCGCCAACAACCTGCTCGTCGTTTAAGGTCACACCTTTAGCGTCCCTGGGCCTAAACTCTGCCGGTACGCCTTCACCCAACGCTAGGAACATCGCAGCACGTCCCAAAATCGCTTGATTGCGCGCACCGACACGTGGAAAGACATTCTCGATGAATTCGTGAGCTTCGCTGCTGGTGTCGAATTTCATGGTCTATGCTCTCAACTTCTGCGCGGCAGCCTGCTGCATCTCCTCGAAAATGGTGCGAGCGTAGGCGCGCTCCAGGACATACAAATCGCGATTCTCCGCAAGAATTTTGGCAGCTTTCCTGGCCGCACGGCAAAGTTGTGCCCGCGTTTGCCAGTCGAGGGTGCTATGGAAAATGTCCTCACGCATGATATGTTCGATCATTACTGCATCGTCCGGGCTGCAGCCGATATCCTCGATGATCATGTCTTGGTAAGTGGACATAGTATTCCTCATTTACTTAGAGATCATGTCCAAAGTAATCGCTTGTGATTCGAACCTCGTAATTCAGACTATCCGGCTTTCCGTGTGGGTGCAGCGTGTACACACGGCCGAGCCGGTCGCGAATGCGGTCAAACAGCGGCCCTTCGGGATCAATCTCCGCATTCGTGCTAAGAATGATGGACTGATGACCACTGAGATATAGCTGATCGAGCACGTTCGCACGGACTTCCTTGTCGAGTCGAGCCAATGGCGTATCAATGACGAGTGGTGGGACGTGCTTCGCCAGCCGGCGCAGGGCTTCGTAGAACGCCAGCATTCGGACTTGCCGCTGTCCGGCGGACGTATTGGTTTCTTCCCACGTCACCTTTTTGCCATCACGACGAACAAGCCAGCACTGCCAGTGACTATCGAACTCCATCCCGTCGAACTCACGTTCACGCTCGGTGATTTCAACCCATAATCTGCCGACTTCTTCCGAAATTTGCCGACGCATTTGAATTGCGGCACGGCTCCGAATTTCTCCCACAGCCTCACGATACCGGGTTGCCAGCGCCGCCAGGCTCTCGCCACGCTCGGCTTTGTTGGCAATCTCCTGCTGGATGGATTCTTGGCGTTTAAGGTCGGCTAGCTCTACTTCCTTGCTCGCGGTTTCCGCCTCGATTTCTCTAAGTCGCTTGCTGATGCGTTCACGGTCAGCAAGCAGTTTGCCTCGCTTCTCGTGGAGTTCCGCCCCTCGTTTGAACGCAGCGGTGTTCTGCTGCATCTGCTTCAGCTTCTGGTTCAACTCCCTTAGTTCGACATCCATCATCTCGATACTTAAGCACATCTCAGCGAGGTCGCCTAGCTCACCCTGGTTCACAGCAAGACGTGCACGAATCTGCGCGCTCGTGTCGTTACGGTCTGCCACGTAGATTCGGTCGGGCATGCCTTCCGGCGGTGGATGAAACAGGTTGTGCAAAGCATCTTCCAGTCGCTTAATATAGAAGGACTCGACGTCTGGCTTGAGAGCAAAGTCCTCTGGCGGGTTGCCAAACACATCCTGCTTCACCTGGGGAATCTTTGGCTCAACAGTGGACTTTGCGCTTTCCCATTCACGTCGGCGCTCCTCTGCATTTAGGGCGTTGTGAAGTTCCCTTCGGTAGCTACCCAGCAATGAAACTGGTAGAGAAAGTTCCCATGCCTCCGTCAGCTTTGATTCCAGCTTGCTCTTCGTTTTGGTAAGCTCGGTATGGCGTTCCTGTGCCTTCTCCAACTCCTCGGGGTCAACTGCGCCAAGTGTCTTTAAGTCGTCTTCGACTTCAAGCAGCTCAACCTCGATTTCGTGCAAGTCGCGTTCGAGGATTTCGTGCTCCTTGCGTCTTGCCTTGAGAACACCCTCGATGGTGATGACCTTGCCGTTCAGCTCGGCAAGCGTGGTTTCGGGGTCAGGGCCGCCAGTAGTGCTGAAGACGCGCGGAATCTTAGAGTTGATCAATTGACGCAGGTCGGTTTCGAGCTCGCTATACGTCCAAAGGCCAAGTATGCGACTCACGCCTTCCACGATGTCCTGCTGTCCCAAGTTAATGCTCTGGCTACGCTCGGCATCGAAGAAGAAGAACCGCGCTAGATGACGAGGCAAGAACGCGTCGCGCAGCTTCTGGATCACCTGCTCGTCGTCACTTCGGCCCGGCGTGTCAGAACGTATGGCGTAGTGCTCCCAAACCGGCGATGAGTTGGGGCGAAACCGGATTTCTCGATTAAGTTCGACCTTCCGACTACCAACTTTGTCGTCGCGTAGCGAGACAACGGCTTTCAGCCGAATTGTATCTTGCCCTTCGGCCAGAGCACGCCGATTAAGGGATTTCTCAAAAATGAATCGTGTCGCCTCTGAGCCGGTCTCAACTCGCCTTAAGTCGCCAACGCCGCTTTCGCCTACCACCGCAATATACAGCGCGCGTAGCACGTGGGTCTTCCCGGCACCATTCTTCCCGCCAACCAAAATCCCGCACTTGCCCTCCAGGCTTCGGAAATCGAGCGTGTGCTCGCCGTAGAACGGGCCGAAATTCTCCAGCGCCAGCGAGTCAATATAGACGTCTGCCATGCTCACTTCCTCTTATCGGCTGACTGGGTTTCTAAATCATCCTTCAGGATGTTGAGAAGGTCGTCGGGGAGGCCGTGGGCGCGATGGCTTTCACTGTATTCCTCCACCTTTGCGAGCATGCGACGGAGGGTGTCAGCATTGATGGTCTTTTCGCGGGCCACTTCCTCTTCCAGTTCGCGGAGCCGGTTCAGTTCTTTGAGATCGGCACTCATGATGATTCCTCGCTGTTTGTTGACGATGCGGGCAACGCCCCGACCGTCATCAGGGTCGCGCGCGGCTTTCCACATCTGTTGGATCAATAGGAGTTCTTCGGGCGTGATAAGAATCAGATCTGTTTCTTCTTGTAGCTTGAGCAGTTGTTTCAGGAGTTCCCGACGGCCTTTGATGAGAAGTGGGCCAGGGCCTTCATTCCCATTCATGCGACGGCTGTCGCGCCAGCCATTGTCGGGGTTACGGAATTCGAGGAGCGTTTCGCGGAACCTGATAAGGTGTGCCATGCGCTCATCCCCGGCAGCGAGCAGCCCCTCGCTGGCTTTGTCGCGTTCGATGACGGTGCAGGTCCAGCAGCCGAAGCGAGAGTAGCCGCAGGATGGGGTACTCGTATCAATCTGGATTGGGCATTCGCCATTCGAGGCGTTGGTGTAAAGTTTGTAGAGCGGGCGATTATCACCTCCCCATGGGTTAACTTTTTGCAGCAGGTATGCCCAGACTTCCTCCGTTGCAAGAAATTCGATTGGGTTAGAAACCCAAACACGTGGCAGGTCTCGGTGACGACGGAGGCCATTACGGACCTCACGGCCAGCCATCGTTTGCGCACGCGTGGAACTTTCCGCACGACGTGCTCCTAGATGTAGGATCGCCTCGCCCCAGTGGCCGAGCCGTTGGTTCACGAAGACGGTGACAGGATCGATCTTAAGGCGCTGCGTGCACCAGCGGAAGGTTCGGTTGGGTGGTGGGTAGCCGCGACCAATAACATTCACCCAAAACGATTGCTCCGGCGGCGGCCTGAGAAGGTTCACCTCAACGTTGACGTCGTTCTGCTGGGAGAACTTCTGCATCCGCGTCAGTGTGCCTTCGACCATTTCGACAATGGCTGGGATTTCAACGCGTGTGTTGGTGCATAGAACTGACACAGGTTTTTTCCGCTGTTCATCGGGGACGGACAGGATGGCTTCAAAAATGAGTGACGCAAGCATCGTGCTGTCCTTGCCACCACTGAAGCCAACCAACCACGGGCGGGTATCCTCTAAGTAGAGCTGACTTAAGGAATCTCGAATCTCTCTATAAGTCATAGTTGCCATACCTTGCACTCAAAGAGATGAGGTGTTGGACCCAGGTAAACCCAGCGTTACGCGGTCGCTATAACAAACTTCCTACGCTTTTCCCTCGCGCAAAACCCCACAGACTTATGTCCGAACAGATCGTATATCAACTGCAGGATGAAAATCAAGAGGATTCTCGACATTGCCTATGTTGTAAATGGATATAGGTGTAGTTTTTCCCTTTTCTTGGCTTCGTTCACTTCTTTTAAGTCTTTTTCGAAACCTCTCCGGCCCAGGATTCCTCACTTCAGGAGGCTAAGTTTTTAATTTGGATTTCAGGCATTTTGGGAAATCGTGCCATGGGATATGTTCTTTACACCGTCACCCTGAATCTGGCCTTGATCCCTTTCCTGGCGCGTTTCTTGATTCTTTCATCCCGATGTGTCGGATATATACCGTCCACGACATCCCGAGCGGACTGTCCTTTACCGGGTGTTGTTCCATTACTTCGATCAGTTCCTGGCGGACCATGAGTGACGTGTCGAGAAGGAATACGGCTTCCTCCGGCCCATCATCAACCCGGATTAATCTTTACCCGCACCTCCATTTCCTGGTGACCGAGGGCGGAGTGGACGAGGCGGGGGCTTCCCTTTTTCGCCGCTGGCAAAAATACCCTCCGTGGGGAAGGCCGGATGTAGCGTTAAACGCGTTTAAACGCTAGGCCGGGCGCCGATCTGGCCGCGGCCCCCTCCCTCCCATACGAGCTCCGGAGGATCGGTGCTCGCGAAGTCAACGTAGAGCGATTTTTCCACGATCAACCCTCCACCGGCCGCCGCTGGCGCCTAGATTCCCGGCTCCGGGTACGGTCTGGAGCCTCCAAAACCGGGCCCTGGAGCCGGGAAAATGGCCTTCCGGATGGCCCCCGGACGCTGAAAGAGGCCTCTGAAAACCATGCCAAAATGGGATTTTAACCCCAAAAACGACCCTCCGGCGATGGGAAAAATGGGGCAAAAACGGCCAATAACAGGCTCGGAAAATCCCGTTTTGACCCTTGCTTTGTAAGTGCAACCGTTTAAAAGAGTTACGGGCGCGGCTGGTTAACATAATGGATATTATACGACACGTTCCCCCCATTCCCTTTATTGACCGCTTCGAACCTTCAGATGATGGCGAAGCGTGCTTTTATCGACCCCCAGGGCCCTGGCCGTCCCGCGGATTCCTTTGTCCCGGATGGCGGCTTCCAGGTCCCGAAGCGGTATTGTCCGAAGCTTCGACCGGCTGACGTTTGATCTGGCCGCGATTTTGTATTTTTTCAGCGCCCGATGGACCGCGTCCTTCGTAGTCCCCAGGACGGCGGCGACATCCCGGACAGAGCGACTTTCCTCGACATATAGGCGGACAAGGTCTTCTTTCGATGGCGGCGGCCCGACCGGCGGACGTCCCCGCTTCACTTCCAGCCCAACCGCTTCCTGATACTTTATCCTGGCCATGTGAGAATATGTCCTACTGAGAACCGTCTTTTATCATGAGGCGAGCATCCGCGTTTGCGTCCTATCATCAACCGGGAAGCCATGCTTTAGGGCCCCTGGCTTCCCATACGCCTCATTTGATATCAGATAAAAGATTGTAATACCGCTGCAGCACCTTGTTACACTTGCTCTTTATATTCCCTGAAGCTATCAACCAACTGCCGGAATGATACGGGATTGTATTTCTCAAAGCTTTCTTGGTCTATATAAACAAAGTCATATTTCACGCCCGTTTGTACTTTGTTGATGTCCTCGCACCATTGCCGTAGCCGTTGCATCTTCAGCGGCACGTCTAAGTCTTCCTGGCCTTTGGTTTCGACAATGACAATTCGCTTGTTGGACAGCTTTACAAAAAAGTCCGGGTAGTAGTTGGAAATATCACCATCCGCATTCACGTAGTCCAGCTTGAAATGCACCGCCAGGTAATTCTTGGCGTATGAAACTACATCGTCGCAGTCTTCTAGAAAGCGGGCGAATAGCAGTTCAAAATGGCTGTCGCCAATGATCTTGTTAAAGACGCTCTTTTTCGGGATGAGGTAGCCCTGATCCCTTGCTACGAAGGGGCGCGTTTGCCGCAGCTTGATGGTTTCGCGGATTTCGGCGTCGCCTTTGTTCTGCACGGTGAGGGCGTTGATCGCCTTCTTGAAAGTCTCGATCAGCGTCTTGGTGGCGGCCAGTTCCGAAAGGTTGCGCAGTGTGTTGGGGCTTTCCAGTTCCACCGGGCGGTCAAACAACTGCTCTTGCACAAAAGCCTTGACTTTGCCGTACAGCACATCATAGCCGCTGACCAGCCGCAAATCCTTCATGATGGTCTGCGCGAAGTAGCCGATCACGCTTCGGTAATCCGCAATGCCCGCCGTATCGAGGATAGTGGTGTGCGTCACCTCGCCGGTGGTGATGTCCTTGAAAACGATCTCCCGCTGTTCATCCTCGCTGAACTGCCGGTAGGCCACTTTTGCATTACCGAGCGCGTTTACGTCCAAATAGCCCAGGTTCTTATATTCCCGGTAGACGCGGGGCGTCAGCACCGGAATTTCAATATCCAATGCGTCGAGGTCTTTTTTAGCGTTTTCCTTGTCGATTTCCACCACAAGCGGGGTCTTTGGTTGGGTCCCTTCGCCCATCGGTTTGCGTTCGAGTACTACTCCTTCGGCCTGAATGGACTCTACAAAATCCATAAAAGCATTTGTGCCGACGACGCTCACGTATTCTTCCACGCCACCCGGGTACATTTTGCGCAAGCCGCGCCCCAGGGTTTGCTCAGGCAAAATGTTGCTTTTAGCGGCATATGGGCGCAAGCCCACAATGGTTGTGACGTTACGCACATCCCAGCCTTCTTTGAGCACCATCACAGAGATTATCGCCTTGTAGGGACTTTCAAGACCGTCAATCTCGTTAGCTTGCTTCCGCAGCAAATCCATTTCCTCTTTGGCTTTTCCCGACGTCGCTTCGGAAATTTCGCCGTTGTTTTTGGTGTGAATGACCAGCACCGCTCCCTTCAAATCAGGATAGTTGCCTTCTAGGTACTCGGCCACATCGTCGCAGTTGCGTGTGTCGTCGGTCATAACAAACAGGATGGCCTTCTTTCCCAGCTTCTCGTGCTCAGCATACGCCTTGCGCCACTCGATCACGCCCAGGTGAATATAGTCGGCGTATTTCTCGGTATACTTGGCGCTTTGGCGCTCCACCAGTTTGGCGCGGCTGGGGGCGTCGGGCAGAACGGGGTGCTTGACCACATTTTGAGATATGGCTTCCACTAGTGGGTAATCAGCCACGGTTTGCACGAAGATCGCACCGTTGTTGTGTTTGGGTGTGGCGGTCGTGTCCACTTGGAGGGAGAGCGCCGCCCCTTTCTGCTTTAGGCGGTTGTGGATGTCCTCAATAGACTTGAACCAGGCCATACGGGGGTCGTGAATGTGGTGCGCCTCGTCGTTCAACACAATCAGTTCGTCAATATCGCGCACAATCATGCCCAAGTCCACTTTGGAGTCGGTCGTGGCGCCAGTGGGATGCTTACCCAGGAAATAATCCCGCATATCTTCATCATCGGCCGATGCAGGAATGTCGTCGCCAGCATAGACGCGGTGAATGTTGGTCAGAAAGATGTTGCCGGTGGGGCGAGTGATGCGCACCTCGTCTTGCCGGTGTAGGGTCAGTTGAAAATCGTCGCGCCAGTTGCGCCCGTCCACGCCGTTGTCTGGAATGACCGGATCTTCAAAGAAAATGCTCAGGCCCTTGAAATCCTTGTAGATGCGGTCTAGCACGATGATGTTGGGGGCGATCACCAGAAAGTTGCGCGCCAGTTGCGACTCCGGCTCATACAGCTTGTGGTAATAGCTCCAGGCCAGAACCAGGCCCAAAACCTTAGTTTTGCCGGAGCCCGTCGCCATTTTAACAACGAAGCGCCGCCAGGTTTCGTCAAACATGCTAGCGGAAACAGCGCCGGAACTGTCAAAGCGCATCAGGTCGAACTTGTCTTGCACCCCCGCCACGTCGTAGAGGTAGATGACCGTCTCCAGCGCCTCGCGTTGGGCAAAATAATATTGGAACTCGGTCATTGTGCCCTCGGCCTGGGGCAGCAAGTGCGGAACGCAGAACCACCAATTAAGCAAACTGCGGCTGGTCTCTGTGGCGCCGACATAGCCACTGTCCCGCCACTCCTTAACCTTACGGCGCAGTTGCGGCACCAGCGGCGGCATCAGCTTGTCCATGCTGGTCTCGCGCAGGGCTTCATCCGCCGGAAACCAGCGCAAGTCCGGGGCGAGAATGGCGTAGGGCGATACGGGGAAGTTGGGATGGAGCGCCATTATTTCTTCCCTCCCACAGTAACTTCAACAATGGACATAGTGTCAGTGCCGAAGATGTCCACCACCTTGACCGCCAGCTTACGCCGCCCCGGCGCGCATTCATGAAAAACGCTGGTCAGCTCCAGCTTGCGCTCTTTCTTGGTGCGGAAGGATTGCCACTCGTTCTCAAAGATGTAATCCCCCGTCCATCGCTCTTCCCACGCGCCGCTTTCTTCGTTCTTTATTCGGATAATTTCCCGTTTGCTCTCAAAGTTGAAATCCACCGCCCAGTAATCGATCCAGTCCGTCCATTTTGTGGTGAGCACCTCGCGTTTCACAATGCCCTTCGCGTCCTTGCTCACCTTGACGATCTGCCCCCGTTCCACCACGATCTTGCTGGCCTTGTCTTTGAGCGTCGCTTCGGCGGCGGCGATGGAATCCTGCGAGTAAAACACCGAGAAGTCGGTCAATTCTATCGCCACGCTGTTCTGCTTCACATGCGGCTTGACCTCGATGTATGAGACATCGTGGAAGACCACCTGGTTCTTTTCCACCGCCCGCTTATCGAACACCTCGGCGGGAATGTATTTGGGAGCGATGTCGATGCCTTTGGCGCGGGCTTCATCCAGCACGTTGGGGAACAAGCCCATCTCGAACTCAAAGCCGAGGATGTCCACGCGGGTGATATGCTTCTGGCGGCATTCCAGGATGACCTCTTCCACGAACAGGCGCGTCACCGGCAGGTTGACCGGCCCCACCGCCACCAGCCGCCCGGCCTTCTTGCCGTGGAAGGTCTTAAAACCCTCAGTCTTTTCGGCGCGGTAAGCCCGCAGGATGAGGTCAAGGAAGGCGGCCTCCTTTTCTTCCAGCTGCTTTTGCTGTTCCGCTTCGCGCAGGTTGGGGTTGACGCCGATGTAGTGCTGGCGTTCGTACTTGCCCAGATTGAGGATTTCAAAGGCGCGGTAGTCCTTTCCTTTGGCTTTCAACTGCCGCTGCACGCCGATCAGCCGCTTGCGCGTCGTGTGAATGCCGAACTTGCCCAGGTCGGCGGCGATCCACTTCCGTCCCAGCTTCTCCGCCACCGCCGCCGTGGTGCCCGAGCCGCAGAAGAAATCGGCGATTAGGTCGCCTTCATTTGAAGATGCTTTAATAAAATGCTCAATTAAGCTCTCTGGTTTTTGTGTGGGGTATCCCAGATTTTCATCACTGGAAGCGATATAAGAAAAATACTTGTAATCCCGTGGAGGAACTGGCTTGTAGTATTGACGATAAGTATCTGGTCCTTCTTTGGACAGCCCTTTGGATTGACCCGATCTGATAACATACCGTCTACCCTGGTCGTCAATGTGTTTATACTGGGCCAGCACTTCCGGGGCAGGTTCTTCTGCAACAGTTTCCCAGTTGAATATCCAGCTTCCTGTCTTTCCATAGCACCAGACTGTATTATGCTTGGGATTCCATTGCTTTTGATTCATCTCCCGCCCAGAATAGGTCCAGATGAATTCACCAATTAAGTTATCTCTACCAAATATATCGTCCAAACACAGTCTCATATAACTGGTTACCCGCCAATCGCAATGCACATAAATACTCCCATCCTCCGCCAGCAAGTCCCGCATCAACATCAGCCGCTCGTAGATCATGGCGATGAAGGAATCGGCCCCCTTGCCCCAGGTATCGCGGTAGGCGATTTCTTCGAGGATGTTGGGCTTCTTGGTGAAGCTGTCACCGCCGATCTCAATGTCCATCGAGAAATCCGCGCCCACGTCGAACGGCGGATCGATGTAGATCAGCTTGAGGCCGCCCTGTTTTTCGATCTCCTCGCGCAGCGGGCCGTTCTTCAAACTGGAGAGGATGAGCTTGTTGTCGCCCCAGATGAGTTTGTTGGTCCAGCCCTTGAGCTGGCGGCCCCGGGCGTCGAGGTCGAACAGGCTCATCTGCAGCGCCGTCTCTTTCGGCTTTTCGGCGCGCGGCTCGTCCACTTGTTCGATCACCTGAAACGGCAGGACGATATTGCTGACCTCGCTCGTCTTGCCGTTCCAAACCAGTTCCACCTCGCGCTTTTCCTCGAACAGCAGAAAGCGAAACTTGTCCGGCAGGGGCTTGTCGGCTTCGATATAGCGAATGATCTCTTGTTGTTCCTGTTCAGTTAGTCGCGCCATGAAGAATGTCCCTCGCTCTCTTCCCGGTTCCCATTATTTCCGCCTTTCCGTCTTGTTTGAATTTTATCATGCAAATAACCTCCATGACAAGCTCCTGAAAGCGTTCACGCCGCGATCAAGCATAAATAGGCTCGTCCCATATCGCCGCAGTGGTCACATGGCGTACGAAATGAGAATTTTTCTTTCTATGAGCGTCTATCTCCGTGAGGCGATTTTTTGCTTAAAGCGTTATTTCGAGATCTGGGAGTCCAGCGCTCGTAGTCGGGCATTGTTTTCGAACGAAAAGGGCCGGGCGGGCCGCGTAGCGCGAAATTTCACGATCTACCCTCCGGCCGGCCGCCGCCAGCGCCCAGATCGGCGACTCAGGGCGACAAAAAGGCGACAATCCCACGGCTTTGAATCTCGTAGACGCTTTAAAATTGCCATCCTAGCAGCCTGCGGCGTGGGATTGTAAATCCGGGGGTCGGTCCTTTTGGACGTTCCAGGACGCCCCGGCCAGGTCAATCGGCCCCGGATTTGGTCTTTCGTGCCCCAAAACCGGCGTTAGATAACCGAATTGCATGATTTGCGGGCTTTTGTGTCGTCCAGGCCGAATTTCGATTTTGCCGCCAAAACTGCACAAGTTCTGGGCAGCGTAGGCCGTTTTGAGCTTTTGCCTGCAACTTCCCGGTCATAGACCCCTCACCCCTCTAGCCAAAAACATGCTTCCCGCGCTTACGCGGACGGCCTTTCCCCTGGAGCCATACCGGTACCTACGGCCGCCCTTCCGGGAAGATCTCGGATATCGAGGTCCTCAAGGTCTGGGCAAGCCGGGCCTGGAGCCACCGCCTAGGTATTGTCCGGCCCGCTTCCGCCGATGATATCGTCCTCACGCTCACACCGCTGCGGCACGCGAGCTCCAGCTGAGTGAGTCCGTAGCGTTGCCGAATTTCCCTTAACCTTGTCGTAGCCATACGCCTTCCCCGCTTTTCAACCGGAGTCCGCCGGAGTCCGCTAGACCTTCGGCCCGGCCGTCGCCGCCGCCGCCGGACTGCCCGCGAAGAGAATCCCCCGCTCCCGGATATAGGCATTGATCTTCTCTAGGTCCAGCTTAAGGGGCAACGTATAGATGTTCGGGAGCCTTGATCCTGACAGTAGCACCTTTATGCCCAGGTATTCCTTCGCCCAGTCGGTAGCGTACCTTGTCGAATCCCCCGAGCATCCCGCCGCCTTCCCCAAGTCTAGGCGGCTCACGGTAACCTTGCCGTCCTTGCTCCTCCGGGAATAGAGCGCGAGAAGGACCTTGGCCCAAGTCGCCGGCAGCACATCCAAGACGCCGGTAGCTTCGAGATCCTTCCGGGTGTTCAGCTTGACCGGCACCGCCTTCTCCGCGGCCTCCATCCGAGCCCGCTCCCCCGGGTGCAGCTCGTCAAACGCCTCGACGCTTTTTTTGTCCGCCTCAGCCTGGAGCTCCGGGGCCCACCGCTTCGCGCACTCAGCGCAGATCCGGACGTCAAGCTTCTTTCCCGCGTCAGGGGGAGAGAAAGCCCGGACCGAATAATAGTCGCCCCTCTCGTCGCGCCCGCAGCTTCCGCAGCATTGCCGCATAAAACCATCCGGGGCGATCCGCAGGGCCAGACACTCGGCCTTGTCCAGTGAATATTGCGTCACGGTCGGCCGCCAAACCTCGTCCATCACGTAACCCGTTTCAGTTTTTCTGATCATCGTTTTCCTCCTTGCCCTTCCGGGCCATGTCCTTTTTTGCGGACCCGATGTCCGCCTCCCCGGCCACGCTAGGCCTTCGGCCGGACCGCCGCCTTCCTCCTTGCCCTCAAGAGCTCATGGCTAATCCTCTCCTTGCAGATGTCGCAGAAGATCAGGTCCTCCGTCTTTTCCACCTCGTCCTCAGTTAAGATTGCTTCCGGGTCCTCGATCTCCGGAGCGTTCCCCAACTCAAGGCACTCCGCGCAGTAGAGCTCGTCGTCGGCGTAGTAGCCGGCAATCTCCTCTGGCTTAAATCTCATGTCTATCCTCCTTGCCCTTCTCGGGCTTTAAAGATCCTTTTCCGGCAGCCGGCCGTCTCCCCGGCTGCCATACCCTCCGCCCTGGGTCATGTAGAGCCCCTGGAACTGGCACTTTACCGGGTGGGACTGCCGTACCCCCTGTCCGCGGGTCAACCGCCTCCGGCCCCGCAGCGAGGCGCTCGAGCTCGGCCTGGAGCTCGTCGGTAAACGGCTTGTCCATGGCCCGGAGCCGCCTCCAGAGCTCGGGCTCCTCCCGCTCCATCTCCCGGAGTGCCGCCGGCCAGTCAGTCACGTCTCCTCCCTTCTTTGACTTTCCCAAATTGGCCGCTTCAACCAGCGTTCAATAAACTCGGTCCGGTCGTCCTCCGGGTTGTTCCTTTCAGGGTGGTCCTCGGCCTTAATCCATTCGGCCATCTTTTCGAGCTCCATGGGGATATCCCTAACGGGGAATTTCAACGATAATGAAGTGAGGACGTCCGGGGTGAGCCCGATCCATGCCGACCCGTCGAAAAAGACCCCTCCTTCCTTGTGACATCGTGTGACATTCGCGTGACTCTCTGCTTCTGCTTCTGTTAGAGAGGGAACATTGCCTTGAAGGGGGGATTGAGCCTTCCCTATTGTCCCCCGGTGTTTTCTCTGACGTATTGCGGCTGGCGCCATCGAAAGCTTCCGTTCCCTGAATTTCCAGTAGTTGATGATGAAGAATCCGCCGTCCGCCCGCCGGATCCGCCGCCCTTCGTCGGCCATCGACCTTGAATCAGGATCGGGACCCTCTAGGGTTTTGATCGCCTTCCGTACAACGTCCAGGGGAAGGTAGCAGTGCGAGGATATTCCCGGAGGCGAAGTCCGCGCAATCCCATCAGGGCCGCAACGAGAGAGCATGTAAATAAAAACCTTGAACGTATCCGAAGGACATGCCATGAGGGAGGAGTCTCCAAGCTGATCGTCTAATTTTGTGTGTCCCATGGCCAGCTCCGCCGCCCCGACCTGTTCACCGCGGTAACGGGTCCGGCGGTACGGCCGGCTTCACCTTCGACGCCTCAAGCATCTTCTCGAATGCTTTGAGATCGACCCTGATGATCGGCTTGCGCCCACGGCCCGGGATTCGGATTGTCGGCAGTGTGTTGATTGCGATCAGCCGCCCGACGGTGAAACGGCTGACCCCCAGGATCTCGCTGATTTCGCGAACAGAGAAGTACCTTTGCTGCTTGGGGGTGATTTTTTTAATGCCCATAGTGCTACCTCCCCGCTTGTCCTCTGGCTTGCCGGCCTATCGAGGGGGAGGAGCTACTAACAGCGCGGGCCTTCGCGGGAGGCCCTAACACGCCTGGGCCGAACCCAAACTGAATATGTCCCGGCTTATTCTACAACGCTTCCTCTGCCGGGCCGCTCCAGCTACGAGTCGTCCGCGAGCGTTGGGCGTTAACTTGCCGCCCGCGGCGAATACCGCTCCAATAGGGAACGAGCATAACGGGCAATTTTTAATTTGTCAAGAAAAATTCTACCGGGGCCGGCGCTCCCGCCTCAAAATTATTTTTTTTCGCCCCGCGTCACGGTCCCGGATGCGCTCATAGACGATTTTGCGACCAACTCCACGGAGGCGGATATAACTAGACCCCGCTCCCTGCCTTTCTTGTCCCTATTCCACTTGACCAACCCCGCCTCTTCCAGGCCTCGCAATATCAGCCTGATCTGCCTCGATGAGCGTTTGAAAAGGCACAGGGAGACCAGCCATGTTATAAGACCTCCGATGATAACGCCGGCAGCGCTGAGAATCAAAACGTAAAAGGGCGATGCGAAGAAGCTTCCTTCGGTCATGTTCCCCTCCTGGGCCTTATCGTAAACAAGCTAGCTCGCTATGTCAAATCTCCATTCCCTACTATTTTGATCGGGGCTCTACAAAACAGTGACGGTGAAAGTGACGGCCGCCCGGCTACTTTTGGCACTTTTAGCTACACGTGGAACACGCGCCGCCCGCTTCTATATGGGGGAAAACAGGTTTGACCCGTGTAGGACTCGAACCTACAACCCGCGGATTAAGAGTCCGTAGCGCGGCCGCGTCAATTGAAAGATTTTAATATAGTTGCGGCTTCGATGCAAGCGTCTTGTGCCCCGCCCGTGCCTTTTTTTTGACTTTTAATATAAATTATTACAATATCACTCTTGTCCAAAATAACTTTTTGAAAAGCTCCGACCGGGGTACAATAAGGTTGTCTGAAAACTTAACCCAGGAGGTCGGAGCACTGACATGAACAAATATAGCAGCATTTTCAGCCAATTGCTATCCATTTTTCCACGCTTAGAATTTGAACGGCTCGTCAAGCTTACCGGCACAGAATACGCCGCCAAGGGGTTTTCCAGTTGGGGACATTATGTGGCGATGCTTTTCTGTCAACTGGGACAAGCCCATTCTCTGCGGGAGATCTGCAACGGTCCGGCCAGTTGTTTCGGGAAGCTCCGGCATTTAGGGATCA
>Ga0315274_10008608_pt1 | contig 14785 bp, 6 predicted proteins | sample YL17G02_20_MG_FD_203700 | JGI IMG/M metagenome (GOLD analysis project Ga0315274, IMG submission 203700) | Sediment microbial communities from Yellowstone Lake, YNP, Wyoming, USA - YL17G02_20 | ecosystem: Environmental > Aquatic > Freshwater > Lake > Sediment | place: USA: Wyoming | collected... | reverse complement strand
TATCTGCGTTATTTGCTTTGTTTACAATATCCGCTTTTTCAAACTTTGGCTCATAATCATTTGTAATTTTCATTATCCTTCTGTCTCCAAAAAGGTTAATAAAATAATCAATTGGGATGTACGTAGCAACACCTACTACAATTGCTGCAGCTATCTTTACGACAGATTCTCCAGGCACATTGTAAGCTGCTGCTGCGGCAGTTACTGTTGGCGCTATTTTTACAATTGATTCTATTAACTTTGAACCAAACTTTTTACTTTCTCTCACTTCTTTGATTTCAGAATTCTTATTTGCCTCAAGATTGTGCACTTTTCCTTTGTATCTATTTTTTTCTACTTCAAGCTTCCCCTGATATTCATTCTGTGCATAAACAAGACTTCCTGAAAGAGTTACTGCTTTTTCCAGCAATGCAATCATGTAATTGTGCGTTTTTATCACTTCTTCAATTTCACCATCAAGGTCATCAAGCTTAGACTCAAGGTCTTCGGCTTTATTTTCTGTGTCAGTTAACCCGTCTCTTCTTGCTGTTAGTGTATCCATTCTATCTGTTAATCTGTTAAGATCACTCTGAAAATTGTCAATAATACATTTGTTCTTAACATAGGCTGCAGTTCCCATGGTTTGGAATTCGATTTCCTTGTAAGCATTACCTAAAGCAACAACTCTTCTTGGATTGTAAGCATCCTGAGGCAAGTTATCACTAAGAATTGTTGTATTTTCCCAATCAATATTATCATATAATGGGTCGGGAAGGCATCCTAGCTCACCATTTGTCCTTTTAGGTTCTACCTCTAATGTGCTCTCTAATGTTTCTCCTTTCATATGCACCCTCTCTTACATATATTAGGCAATATAACTTAATAAGATTTGTGTCACTTTTAAGTAATATATAAGGCTATGCCTTCGCAAAAGGATAAATTTCGCCAAAATATGGGATAATTCATGATAATGCTTGTAACATCTAAAATAAACAAGGCTGGAATGAACATAGCCAAAGAATGTGAAAAACTTGGCTTGAAAGTGCATTATTGCGAAGAAGGGATACTTGAAATTAAAGAACTACCAAACGCAGATGCATATATGTTCCTTTCAACACACAGATCAGAATCAAAAATGCCCTGCTTTACATCACACTTTCCTGGCATCTTTGGCACAGATGTAAGCCATGGCGGGAATCCTAAAGAATTAGCGCATACATACCCAACTCTTCAAAAGGTTTACATGCGTGCATTAAACAGTTTAAAAATGCCTGAACTTGAAAAATTCCAGGTTGTAATTGAAGCAACTCATCATGGACCTACGCACTTCAAGAAACCAGTTATGTTTGTTGAAATCGGCTCAAGCGAAGAAGAATGGCAAAATAAAGCAGCTGCTGAACTTATTGCTAAATCAGTTAAAAAGACGCTTGAAATGATAAAAAATGAAAAATTCACAAAAACTGCAATCGGATTTGGTGGAACGCACTACCCTGAGAAATTCACTGAAGTTATTATAAACGGCGAATTCGCAATCGGGCACATATTCCCAAAATACCAGAATGAACACATGGACAAAGCAATATTTGACCAGATGCTTGAAAAAAGTATTGAACCTGTAAAATACGTGCTAATAGACTGGAAGGGCATAAATCAAAAGTCAGTAATAACTGACTGGGCAAAGAATAAAGACTTGGAAATTGTCAAAATATAAGGCGATTATATGGTTGAATTGATAATACAAATGATCTCAACACTTATGCTTGTTTTAGGCATAGCTGGCGGAGAAATTGTTGCAACAAAGACATTTGGTGTGCTTAAAAAGAGATGGCTTTACATTGTTGAAATCGGCATATTTGTGCTGATAATTGTTTTCATATTCAACACAATAATGCTTGAGCAGTTCAATGAATTTGTTGTATTAGCAATATATTTTGCTAGCGGGTTTTTAACAATACTTTTTGTAAGAGGATTGATAAGCGGGTTTGGTTTCCTTGCAACCCAGGTAAAGGAGAAGGTGCTAAAGGAGTACAAACAAGAAGATTATGTTGCTGGCCTAAAAAAGGCTCTTGAGAGGCGCGGTCTTGAAGATGAAGAAATCCAAAGGATTGCAAAAGAGGTCGGTTTCAAGCAAAGCGCAATAAGGGAAGTATTCATTTTTGGCCACGGTTCTAAAAAGGCAAGATTTAAGAAGTAATTTTAGATTCTAATACAGAAAACATAAGATTTATTAAGGTAAAATTTATTACTATTAAGTAATGATATATAGGGGAAACTATGGTTGACGAACACAAAATAATCAAAATAGGCGATAAAAAGTACATCTCTGTAAATTGTATGGGTTGCGCTAACAATGCTTCTTTAGGTAATATAACATGTTTCAGGAAGATCGCTCAAAAGATAAAGGAAAACCCTGAAGCAGACAACATAATATTTAACCGTTCTTACAGGAAAATCCTTGATGAAGAATCATTCAAGATACTGAAGGAATATCTGAACACAGTAATATGCATACCTGATGCGCCACAATTGTGCGACCAGTGTTTTGAAAAGAATTCAGTGCTAAGGTTTAAGCTTCAGGAAGACCCAATAGGCTCAATCTTATATTTAATGGAGATTGCTCCATGCGGAGATGATGAAAAGTACTTTAATTCTGTAAAAAATGTATTCAAAAAGACAAAGATATGGAATCTTATTAACAGCAATAAGGAAAAATACAAGGAAAATGAGCTTTACCATATAGTTTTCAGGGACAGGATACTGCCTGGATTTGTAAACTTCTTCTTAGAACCAGTGCAAAACAAGGTAAAAACACTTGAGAAGTATGAAATCGCTGGCGCAGATGTTGATATTTATGAAGCAAAAGGAAAACCTTACCCAGTTTACCAGGTTTCACTTAAAGAACTAAACTTAAGCAGAAAAGAACTTGCGATCTTGAACAAGGCTTTCTTCAGATTAAGCAAAGAAGAGTTCAGTTTAGAAAGAAGCAAGATTGTATGCGAGAAAGTCATTGATGAACTTATGCCTGGTGTTGATAATGACAAAAGAAAACAGCTTGCAGAAACACTTAAGCGCTACTCATTTGGATATGGTGTAATTGAAGTGCTTTTGAGGGACCCAAAATTACAGGATATTTATATTGATTCACCTGGGGATAGGCATGTATATGTGTACCATGCTGACTTTGAAGAATGCGCAACAAACATAATACTTTCATCTGAAGAACTTGAAAAACTTTCAACAAGATTCAGGATGCTTTCTGGAAGACCATTTGATGAGTCTTATCCAGTGCTGCATGCTGATATCAAGGAATTAAACGTAAGAATTGCCGGTGTAACTGAACCAATAACATTTAGCGGAACAGGATTTGTTTTCAGGAAGCACAGCGCACAGCCATGGACACTGCAGCAGTTCATTGCAAACAAAATGATAAGCGCAGAAGCTGCTGGACTGATCTCATTCTTAATTGACAGCCAAAAAAGCATGCTAATAACTGGGCCAAGAGGAAGCGGAAAAACCTCATTGCTAGGCGCAGTTCTTGCAGAGATTCCACAAAACTTCAGGATAATTACAATTGAAGACACGCCTGAACTTCCAATTGATGAACTCAGAGAAAATGGGTACAACATACAGCACTTGCGTGTCAAATCAACACTTCAAAGAGAATCTTATGAAGTATCAGCAGAAGAGGCATTAAGGAATGCATTAAGGCTTGGAGAATCAGTACTTGTCTTAGGAGAAGTCCGTGGCGAAGAAGCAAAATCACTTTTCGAAGCAATGAGAATTGGCGCAGCTGGAAACGTAGTCATGGGGACAATTCACGGTTCTACCCCATATGATGTCTGGGACAGAATTGTAAATGACCTTAAGGTTCCTTCAACGTCATTCAAGGCAACAGATGTTGTAATAAGCTGTGCTCCAATGAGGATTGGTGAAGACATACGCAGAAACCGCAGGGTAACTGGAATAACTGAAGTAAAGAAATTCTGGACAACTGACCCACAAAAAGAAGATGGATTTTTCCCACTTTTAGTTTTCAACAAATCAAAAGACAGGCTTGATCTTGCAAAAAATATAAGGAAAAGCCCATTGCTAATAGAGATTGCATCAAGAAAAGGCATGTCAATGAATGATGTTATCAAAAGCATAAAAGTGCGTGCAGAGATTAAAAAGGCGATTGCTGAAGCTGGAAAAAAGAACAAACGATTGCTTAGTTTAAAGTTTTCAAGCGCAAGCATAAACAAATTCTTAGAACTTGCAAAAGCACAAGGCAAACGCAAAACAAATTATAACAAGCTTTTGCGCGATTTCAAAAAGTGGCTCAAAGAAGAAAATAAACAGATTATTTAATAAAATGAGAATCGAAAAAAAGTATTTAATAAGAGAAGACGGGAAGTGCTATCCAACAGAAGCACTGCTACAAATCTATGCTTCTGTAGACTGTCTTAAGAATGATGTATTAAACAGCGGACGAAAAATAAAACATGGTTACCTTCCGATTGAAAAAGGAATTGAAATAGCTGATAAGCTTAAACTGCCAATCAGATTCAAGCCAACAGAAGCAGGGTTAAGAGATAATGAAGGCAAATTATTTCTTACATCAAAAGGTGACGGAGATTTATCCGAGCTGAAACTGGAAGAACGAGTAAACAAAGAGATTTTTGATGAAGCATGGCCGCTTACAGAAGGCAAAAGAATCGAAAAAGTAAAACTTGTAATACCTTATGATATTTACAAAGCAGAGATTGATGTTTATACAGACAGAGACCTTATTCTAGCTAAGATTGAAGTTCCAACAGAAGAAGAAGCACAAAAGTTAGTGCCATTAGGATTTGATGTAACTGCAGACAGAAAGTACAAGAACAAAAATCTTGCGAAGTAATCAAAAACATAAATCTTTAAAATAGCAGAATATTCTAGTTTTTTGTGGGCAAGTAGCTCAACCCGGAAGAGCACACGTATTTTACCCGGAAACGAGTAGAGTTGTGAAGCTGAAGACCGTGGTGTTGGGAGTTCAAATCTCCCCTTGCCCATAACTTTTATTTAAAAAAGAACGCCAAAAGGTTATTAATATAGTACAGAATATAGTTAATCGGTGATAAAATGACTCGTTTTATAACAATTGCATCTGCAAAGGGAGGGGTTGGTAAATCAACATTTGCTGTAAACCTTGGGGCAGCACTCCATAAGTTCAAAAAAGACGTAATTGTAATTGATGGAAACGTTTCAACACCAAATGTTTCTGTTCTTCTTGGAATGCCTAAGCTTCCTGTTACATTACACGACGTACTTGCAGGAAAAGCAAGAGCAAGACAAGCAATTTACATGCATCCTTCTGGACTAAAAGTTCTTCCAGCTGGACTTTCAATGAAAAGCATGAAAGTAAAGCAAAAAAGAGAAATTGCACATGCATTAAATGAGCTTGCTGGCAAGACAGAATTTGCAATAATTGATTGTGCAGCAGGACTTGGTTTAGAAGCAAGACAAGCAATGCAGGCTGGAGATGAATTAATCATAATCACAAACCCAGAGATACATGCATTAACAGATGCATTGAAAGCATATGAATATTCAAAAGAAATTGGGATCAAACCATTAGGTGTGGTATTAAACAGGGTAAACAACAAAGACTGGGAGATGACAAAGGAAAATGTTGAGGAATTCTTGGAGCTACCAGTTATTGGGATGATACCTGAAGATGATAATGTCAAGCGTGCAATCGCACACAAGAAGCCATTAATTTTCGCTTATCCAAATTCTCCTGCAGCAAGAGCAATAAAAAAGCTTGCTGCAAGAATGATTGGTGAAGATTACAGGACTCTTGAGCCTGAAACGTTTGCGCAAAAGATTCTCAGACTGTTCGGGGTTTATTAAGAGTTTTATGCCTTTTTTGGCTGAAAAAAGCTTAAATAATAATTCCGTTTGTAATAGTTAATGAATATTTTAAATAGGAGGCTGAAAGCTGTGTATCAAACAAAAAACTTAGCATTAATATTAAGCATTTTACTTGCTATATCAATCTCCCTGATGGCACTGCAAGGACCAACAGGTTTTTTTGAGCTCATAGGAGTTACTCCAGATGCGATCATCCTAAATGATCAATTTGATTATAGCGAGAGCTCTCATGGTTCATGGATTGCTGGAGATGAAAGCCTAACTCAATGGGCAACAGACCAAGTTTTCCTTGACTCTCTTCCCTCCTCAGGTGGTACATATATTGAAGACACAGCCTCTACCACACAAGTTCTTGATTCTGAACATGTTTTTGCTTTTACTTCTATTTATGATGGCGACGGCAACAGGCAGTTGCTAAGCTATCGTGCAATAAGTTCTGGTTCTTCTGTGCAAGTAACTTTCTATGAAACTGGTGCAATTGAAATTGGAATTCCTGATGGGAATCCTGAAGGCACATTTACTTATGGTTCATATACTGAAGTTAAAGCCAATATCACAATTGATTCGTCTGGTTTAGTTTCCGTATATATTAATGATGATACAACTGCTGCAGCAACTGGATCTATTTCAAGCACATTAGAAACAAGCAAATATGCTTTTGAAGGACCATCTGCACCTGGCGGCAGAGCAATGGTTAACCAGTTTGCAGTAGTCAATATGGCTGTTGCACCACCAAGCGCACCAGGAGCAGTAACAGTTACTTGCGGTCAGACAATAACTGAAGATACATTAATGGCAAATGATTTGGACTGTGCATCTGGCAATGGCTTAAATATTGGTGCAGATAATATTGTGCTGAATTGCGATGGACATACTATCAGCGGTGTGCGCGCATCTAACAGCAATGGTATTTACGGTGATGGTCGCAATTATGTTACTATAAAAAATTGCATAGTAACAAACTTTTCAGATTATGGAATAATTCTGCAGTCTACTAGTAACAGTAACATCTTAAGTAATACAGTATACAATAATGGTGGACCAACCATCATGCTTTATTATTACTGCTCAAACAATCTTATTGATAACAATACTGTCCATGATAGCAGCAATGGTATATTTATAGAAAATCATGGGTCATACAATACAATATCCAACAACCATGCATACAATAATGGACAATATGGTATTGCACTTTATGGAAGCAATAATAATGTTATAACCAACAACATAGTAACTAACAACAGTGCGCGTGGAATATACTTACCACAAAGCAATCCAGATAACATTATCACATACAACACAGTTGATCAAAATGGCGGCTGGGCTGGTGAAGGTGTAGCTGGAATTTATATCGCTTCTTCAGGGATAACAGTGAACTATAACAAGATATACAACAATGTGGGTTATGATTTAAGGGTAGATTCTGGCACCATAAACAATGACTTCACTAAAAATTACTGGAACAATATCTGTCTAGTAAAGCTCTATGGTATAGCAAACAGCTCAATAGTGCCATACTATATGGATGCTGAATTAAATAACCTGAACACACATGTGCCAACATGTTTGGGTGGAACACCGGCAGAACCACCAGCAGAAACAACAGTAACCTGCGGACAGAACATAAATGAAAGTATTGTTATTGCAAATGATTTGAATTGTTCATCTGGCCATGGTTTAAACATTAGCGCAGACAATGTAACTCTTGACTGTGGTGGACATACAATACTAGGTGTTTCAGGAAGTGGAAATTATGGAGTATATGACAATAACTTTGACAATGTCACCATAAAGAACTGCAACATAACTAAATTTTATGGTGGCATTTATTTATACGGAGTAAACTATGGGACTGTATATAACAATACAGCCAGTGGCAACGGCCAGTATGGCCTTAGTTTAGAAATGGGCTTTAACAACAGTATAACCAGCAATACGTTCAGCAAAAGCAACACTGGTGTTTACGTCGTACGTGGCTCAAACACCTTTATCAACAACACAGCAAATAACAATACTAATGGTATCCAACTTTACTTAACAAATAACAGCATTATTGTTAACAATACATTCAGCAATAACTACTACCAAGGGTTTTACGTATTAGGCTCAAATAACATCATAAGAGATAATATCGCTAAAGAAAATAGTGATAAAGATTTCTACGTAGATGAATATGCATATAGTTGTAATAATATTATAGAGAACAATATAGGCTCTGGGGATAGGCCTATAAAATACTTTAATAGCGCAGTAAATCTTTCAAATGAAGTACTCTCAGAACTTATCCTTTGCGATGCAGATAACTCCAATATAAACAATGTAACCATAATTGGTTCTGATACAATGAAAAATAATGGACTTTTTGCATATTACGTTGACGATAGCTTGTTTACTAATATTAATTCTTCGCATAACAATTTTGGGATATACATCTCCCATGGTTCAAACAACGACATAATAGACAGTACAGTCAAAGACAGTATGAACTGCATTTATCTTATTTATAATTCGAGTAACAATTCCCTCTCAGGCAACACACTAAGCAACTGCTATTATGGTGTTAATATACATATAGACTCAAACAACAACAACTTAACAAACAACAATGCTAGCTACAACACTAATGGTATTGACATTTCTATGGGCTCAAAAAACAACATCCTAGATAGCAATACATTCACAAATAATAATGTCGGTGTATATTTCTATGAAAGTTCAAGCAATACATTAACCAACAACATCATTAGCTACAACACTAACGGCACTAACGTCCGAATGAACTCTAACAACAATGTTTTCAACAAAAATATGCTTTATAATAATACAAACTACGCTGTATGGAATGATATTTCTAGTATAGATAATAATTTCACTTACAATTACTGGGGATCAAATGTCTGCAAAGTCAAACTTGCTGGCATAGCAAACAGTTCAATAGTGCCTTACTACATAGATGCTGAGTTAACTAGCCTAAATACAAATGTGCCACCATGCTTAGGAGGAACTCCAGTAGCTGTAAATGTAACCTGCGGACAGACAATAACTGAAAACACGATAATGGCAAATGATTTGGACTGCTCATCTGGCAATGGTCTAAACATTGGTGCAAATAATGTTGTTCTAGACTGTAATGGACATACATTAAGCAGCTCAAGCAGTTCTGGAACAGGTATTTACTTTAGCAATTATGACTATGTTACAATTAAAAATTGTGTAATAACAGATTTCAACAAAGGCATAAGCATTGACACTAATGCTGATTACACCACAATAGCAAACAATACAATCAGAGATACTAATGATGTTGGAATCCAAATCCATACCAGTTCTAATGTGGTTATTGCAAATAATACAGTCGCAAATAATGCAAATATCGGCATTTTCGTTTACTGGAGCCCAAACAACATGCTTTACAATAACACAGTCAATAATAATGATGAAGGTATTTACATCCAATCTTATTCCAATTATAACACTTTATCATACAATACAGTATATGACAATAACTATGGGTTCTATATCTCCCAATGGTCTGACAACAATGAACTTAGTTATAACAAAGTATATGGTAACACTAACAATGACGTGTACCAAAAGAGCGACAGCGTAAACAATAATATACAATACAGTTATTGGGGATCTAATGTCTGTGATGTGAGTCTTAATGGTATAGCAAAAGATTCAGTGGTGCCTTATTATTCAGATTATGAATTAACTAATTTGGTTACTACTGTGCCTCCTTGTTTGGAAGTTCCATTAGCATGCGGTAATACTATAACTACAAGCAAAACACTTACTGAAGACTTCAATTGTCAGTCAAGCAATGGATTTACAATTGGAGCAGACAATATTGTGCTTGACTGTGGTGGGCACACAATAAGTGGTTCAGGAAATTATTATGGTATAGAAAACAATGGCTTTGATAATGTAACTGTAAAGAATTGTATTATTAATTACTTCTCTGAAAGCATATTTTTCTATAACTATGCAGATAATGGAACAATAGACAATAATGTCGTAGATAGTAGTGTTATGCATGGTATTTTCTTAGCTAATTCAGATAGCAGCCACATAACTAACAATATTGTCTCAAATGGACCTTATGGATGTTATGGGGGCATTGTTGTAGGTGGCAATTCAGATTATAATATAATATCTAACAATAATGTTTACAACAACAGATGCGAGAACTATGGCGCAATTTGGCTGGTACAAAATAATAATAATGTCATAGCAAACAACATTATTACAAATAATCTTGAAGGCAGAGGCATACAACTCGAAACCTGTACTAATACTGATATAATAGATAATACAGTCAGTAACAATTCATATGGCATCTACATGTACGCTAGCTCTAACAACAATATCATAAACCAAAATAAAATCTACGACAATACAAGAGATGTTTACCAGTCTGATAGCACAAATAATAACCTAACTTTAAATTACTGGGGGACTAATGGAGCATGTGGAGCAAAAGTTTCTGGTATTGTAAAAACAGATTTAACACCCTACTATACAGACTATGAATTAACTAACCTTTATACTGAACCATTGAATTGTCCATTTAGTTGTGGCGATGCTATAACTGAAAGCAAAACACTTACTGAAGACTTGAACTGTCCATATGGAAATGGGATAATAATCAGCGCAAATAATATTGTGCTTGACTGTAATGGACATTCAATCATTGGACCAGGAAGCAGTTATTATGGTATATACAATTATGGTTATGATAATGTCACAATAAAGAATTGTAACATAACTGGTTTTAATTATGGTGTATACTTCTATGATCATGTCTATTATGGAACAATCACAAATAACACAGTAAACAGCAATAGCTTGTATGGTATTTTCTTAGATTCCTATTCCCAATATAATACTATAACCGATAACACAGCAAACAACAACCACCATGGCATCCATCTTTATACTTATTCAAGTAATAACATTGTAACAGATAATACTGCAAATAATAACATTGGTGCTGGAATATACATCCAGTGGAGAACATCTTATAACACAATTTCAGACAATACCATCAATAACAACATGTATGGTATTGGTTTTGATACTTACTGCGAGTACAACAATGTTACTGATAATACAGCAAGCAACAACAACTATGGCATCAACATTGCTGGCAGTTCTAACAATATTATCAATTACAACGAGATATATAGCAATACACAAAATGATGTTCGCCAGACTGACAGCACAAATAATAATCTCACTTTAAACTATTGGGGAACTAATGGAGCATGTGGAGCAAAAGTTTCTGGTGTAAACAAAGCAGGTCTTATGCCTTACTACACAGACATAGAAATGACTAATTTGAACACACTTGTTTGTCCACTGGCTTGTGGCGATACAATAACTGAAAGCGAAACACTTACTGAAGATCTTAATTGTCCATCAAGCAATGGTTTAGTAATTGGTGCAAATAATATTGTGCTTGACTGTAATGGACATGCACTTACCGGCTCTATATCGGGCGAGGGTATTAGAAATTATGGTTATGATAATGTAACTATAAAGAACTGTAACATAATTGGTTTTAGTACTGGCATTGCTTATGATGGATCATCAGACTACGGACTTATAATAAACAACACAGCCAGCAATAACCGTGTCGGATTCATGATATGGAGTTGGTCTTCTAATAATACTCTGATCAACAACATAGCCAACAACAATCGTATAGGTGATGGTATTGGCATTGCATTAGGCAGCTACGCAAATAATAACATTATCATTAACAATGAAGTAATTAACAATTCTTTAGGTATATACTTCAATTATGGCTTCAACAATACCATAACCAATAATACAGTAAGCTTGAATAGTGTTAATGGTATAAATTTATTTTCTTATTCAACTGGCAACATTATAAACTACAATAGAATATACGACAATAATAATGATGCTTACCAAGATGGAAGCAGCACAAATAATAACTTGGCTTTGAATTACTGGGGCGCTTACGGTCCTTGCAAAATTAGAGAAATAATACAATCTGATTTAACACCTTATTACACTGATTATGATTTGACTAATTTAGGTTACGGACCATTAGATTGTCCATTAGCTTGTGGTGCTACAATGACTGAAAGCGAAACACTTACTGAAAATCTTAATTGCCCATCAAACCATGGTATAATCATTGGCGCAAATAATATTGTGCTTGACTGTAATGGACATTCAATAATGGGAACAAATGGTTACGCTGGGATAAGAAATGAAGGTTATGACAATGTTGTGATAAAGAACTGCAATATTTCTGGATTCTCATATGGTATTTCATTGTACAATGGAGCAGACTATGGCACAATCCAGGATAACACGCTTATGAACCAATATGGGTTATTCTTAGATAGAGTCAATAATAATACTTTTGAAAATAATATAATCAATAACAGCAACACTAATGGGATATACATAAACTATGGCTCAGACAATACATTTACAAATAATACAATTGAACGAAGCTCATCTTATGCTGTTATGATGTACTATGGCTCAAATAATGACTTCATATCTAATACCATAACTAATAACTATTACACAGGCATGTATCTTTACAGCCTTACAAATAGTGAATTCACTTCCAACACTATAACCAGCAACAGTTACAATGGTTTGGAGATAGGTTACAGTACATATAATTCCTTTACAAATAACACAATAATCAAAAATGGTTATCAGGGCATCGCTATGTACCAAAGTTCAAACAATAATTTCGTAGATAATACTATAGCTAAAAATTCAAACAATGGCTTCTACATGTACAGTTATAGCAATTACAATAATATTGCAGGCAACACAATGTGTTCAAACAATAACAGAGATATTGAAATAGATTCAAGTTCAAGCAATAATGCCGGAGACAATACATGCAAGAACCTGCAGAATTATGGTCCAAATTCAATAACTTGCTCGCAAAGCTGTCCATTCATGCAGGGGTACTGTCAGTCAATAACACAAAATGTAGTATTAACTCAAGACATACTTGGCAACTATAACAGCTATCACTGCTTAGATGTGCAAGCGAATGATGTCACAATAGACTGCCAAGGTCACAAAATATCAGGTCCAAACCCAGACAGCAGATGGGGCTATGGCATCTTTGTAAACAATGGATACAGTAATGTCACCATAAAGAATTGCGTACTTACTGACTTTTATATGGGCATGTACTTTGACTGGAACTCAAATTATGATAATGTGATAAACAATACTGCCACTAACAATGACTATGGATTCTACTTGATGGGCATCCCAAACAGCAATATAATAAACAACACAGCTGTTGATAATCAGCAAGGAGGCATCTATCTTCAGTCTAGCCAAGATAGCATTGTAGCAGAAAATACAGCTTGTTATAGCAACAATCAAAATATCTATATAGACTGGAGTTCAAGCACTTCAACTGGCGATAACATCTGTGACATCAGTACAAGTTCCATGGATGGAAGCACTGTGACTTGTAACCTAGGAAACTGTCCACCACCTCCTCCAAAAGAGATAAGTTCTTGCCAGACTCTTGGTACTAAAGGAAGAACATATATCTTAAAAAATGATATTCCAAATGCTGGTAGCTGGTGCTTCCAATTACAGCAAGATGATATCACTTTAGATTGTAATGGACACAAAATTACTGGATATGGAATAAATGGAGGACCTGCTATTTACTCAAGCTGGCGCACAAATATAACAATCAAGAACTGTATCATAAACAACTTTGAGTATGGCATGCGCCTTGAACCAATTTTAAACAGCAACATACATGATAATACTGTCTGTGCCAACTACAAGGATATATTTATTGCAGATGGCTCAAGCGATACAACAGGAGACAACATTTGTGACATCAGCAGCAGTTACATGGATGGAAGCACAGCCAGCTGCAGTTCAAATTGTCCTGATATTACTAATCCAAAGATTGAATTTATAGGACCCACACCATATGGCAATACAAATGTCGGTGCTTTAACAATAATTGTTGCAGCTAATGGCACTGATATGCAGACAGGGATAAGTTCATGCTGGGTAAATTTTGATGGCACAATAGAACCAATGACTATGAGTGGTTCTGGAAAACAAGTAACCTGCAAGATTACAAAAGAAAGTTTAGCAGAAGGCCAACATATATTCCAAGCATTTGCAAATGATGGTGCTGGAAATACTGGTTCAACAGAACAGAGAATGGTTACTGTCAATACAACTCCAATACCAATCACTAGCTGTACAAACATTTACAATGGTGGAGTCTATGAATTGCAAAATGATATCCCAGATGCTACAGGATGGCCTTGTATAGGTATATGGGCAAGTTATGTTACATTAGACTGCAAAGGCCATAGTATAACAGGACCAAGTACTTGGGGCAGAGGAATTGAAGTATTCTCAAACTACGGAGGCGTAGTAATCAAAAATTGTAACATCAATAACTTTTATGAAGGCATCACCTTTGATGGCAACAATTATAACAATGTTGTAGAAGATAACACAATTTGTTCTAATGAATATAATGACATTAGAATAGATTGGGGTTCAATGGATAATATTGGTACAGACAATGTCTGCAGACTTAAACAGGACAATGGGGTGAACCCAGATTTCGAAGATTGCTTGCCTGGATGTCCAGCACCAGCACCTATTGAAATAAATTCATGCCAGCCACTTACAACAAGAGGCGCAACATATGTGCTGACACAAGATGTCCAAAGGGATACAAACAACTGGTACTGCTTTGAGATGCAAAATGATTTCATTACTCTTGACTGCCAAGGCCATACAGTATCTGGTCCGGGGGAACCCTACTATAGATGGGGAGGCGGCGCTTATGCAAGCTGGCGCACTGGATTAACAATAAAGAACTGCATATTCAACAACTTTAGTTCAA
>Ga0315274_10008607_pt1 | contig 14786 bp, 10 predicted proteins | sample YL17G02_20_MG_FD_203700 | JGI IMG/M metagenome (GOLD analysis project Ga0315274, IMG submission 203700) | Sediment microbial communities from Yellowstone Lake, YNP, Wyoming, USA - YL17G02_20 | ecosystem: Environmental > Aquatic > Freshwater > Lake > Sediment | place: USA: Wyoming | collected... | reverse complement strand
ACGCGCGCTTTTCTGGGCATCGGACATCTCCACAACGGGAATGGCCCTGCTGCCCAGAATTCCTACTCAACTCGAAAAACAACCGTCAAGAGAAATATCAGATACTAATGCAAGTAAGCACTAGCTACTCGGAATGTTCGGTCGGCGCGATCACAAAGAAATCCTTGGGCCACAGCACGGCCTCGTAGGCCGCTTCGCACGGCTTGCCCTGGCAGTGCCGAAAGAGGTGAAGCCTCGGATCGCGCTCATGAAAGGCGAGGATGGACGACGAGACTGTTCCCGATTTCTCCCCATGCACACATGCGGCATCGGGCCCTTGCGGGTTGCCCGCATGGTCGCGGCAGATGGCCTGGAGTCGCTCGATCCACTCGGCCAGCGGACGGGGCCGGTCGGGATCGAGCTGTTGGCAAATCCGACCCACCTTGCCGTGGGAGAAATCGTTGGCATCGCGGGTTGTGACAACGAACAGGCCTCGCCCCAGCGGCTTCTCGCGCAATCCCCCGTTGAAATAAAACGCGCTGCCCGATGTCGGCGTCACACACACCAGATTGAACCCGTTGTATTCCTGTTCGCGAAGCGCGCGCGCCATCAGGTCGGCCACCGCGATCGGCGAGCGCTGACGGGCGGCGTCGAGACACAGCAGCCCGCGCGAGCGGACTTCGCCGGCGGGCGAGGGGTCTCGCGGCCGATTGGTCACCGCGCAGACCATGCCCCATTGGTTGACCGCCAGCCACGTGCCTCCGGCGCGCGGGTCGCGCCCGCCGAAAATCCTCGGATTGTCGCTCAACAGGCAGGGAGGATCGCCAAGACGGTCAAAGCGCTCTTCGCGATTGGCCGCGATGATCAGGGGCCAGTCCGGGACAATTTCACGCAGGACGATCAGCAGACACATGGTCAAATCGGACTCGGCTTGGGATGCGACTCAGGCCGGTGTGTCGTGTTGCGCAGGTCGCGGGAGGTCACCAGCAGTGCTCAATCCCGATGCTCCCCTCCGGCCCGGGCGCTGTCAAGTCCAACCGTGCAGCCGCTCCGTCCCGTTTTTTCCGTTGACCGGTTTCGGGGGGCTGCGAAATAGTCGGAAATCGTGGGGAGCAGCGCGCCGGAACAGTCTGGCGAGACGGGATGGCATTCGTATGAAACAAGGATCGGGAGAGAGGAAAGACACCTGTAGGGGAGCGGCGCCGTTTCCAGAAGGACGACATCGTTCCCTTGCGATCTTGGCGCTGTGTGTCGGTGTGCTTTGGTTCAGCCACGCGGCTGTCGGAGCCGACAGGGCCGACGGTCTTGCTCTGTCGAAGCGCGCAAGCCAGGAACTCGAATTGTACGGCTTGCTCGAGCTGGCAGAGCCGCCGGTCCCGCCGGAGGTTCTGAGCGATGAGACCGCTTCACAGACGCTTCGCGCCCACATTCTGTGTTTGCGCGCGGCCTATGACATGCAGGGAAATCGGCTCGAGCCGGCGCGCACCGCGCTCGAGGAGGCCGACAAACTCTGCCCCGACAACTACGGGATTCAGCTGTCGCTGGCCGAGATTGACGGTCGTACGCTCAACGAAGCGCGCGCGCTCAAAACCTGCGACCGCCTGATCAAAGAACGCCCCGCCCGGATTGACGCCTACGAACTGAAGGGCCGAATCCTCGAGGCCGGCGGCAAGGTCAGCGAAGCAATCGCCGTCTATTCCGAAGCGCTCAAGCACTGGCCCAACTGCGACTCGCTGGTCGAGCGCCAACTGAAGATGGCCTTCGGACGCGGCGATCTCGACCTGACCGTCGAGATCTGCAAACGCCGCCTCCAGCGCGAGCCGCGCCATTTCTACACGCTCTGGCTTCTGGGCTACGTCTATGGCCTCAAGGCCCAGGAAAAGCACGACACCGACCTGTTTCGCGACAGCGCCAACTACTATGAAAAGGCCCTCGAGGTGCGCAGCAGCGCCACCAAACTCTATCCGCGTCTGGCCGAGATTTATCAGAATCTCAATGAGCGCGACAAGGCACTGGCCGCGCTGCGGCGCGGGCTGGTCGCCGACCCCGCCGACCCGGACATCCGCAAGGCGTTCGAACGCCTCGTTTCGCCCGAAGGCAAAGACGACGAGATTCTGGCTGCCTATCGCGCCGTGGCCGAAGAGTATCCCACCTCGGCCGAGATTCTGAATCTCTATGCGGTCCAACTGACGGCCCGACAGAAGTTCCAGGAGGCGCGCGGGCAATATGAGCGTTTGGCCAAGCTCGAACCCGGCAATGCCAAGATTCTCCTGGCTCTCGGCGGCCTCGACCTCCAAGTGGGCGACACCGCCGCCGCGCGCAAGCACTTCGAGCGCGCCGTCGAACTCGCCGGCGACGACGTCAGAACCTATGAAGCCGTCGGCGGTGTCTATCTTCGCTCCAGACAACCCGACCTGGCGGTCAAGTTCTTCGAAAAGGCTCTCGCCCGCGATCCCAAGCGAATGGAAATCTACTTCGTCCTGGCCCAAGCCTATCAGGAGAGCAAGGAGACCGACAAGGCCGTCGAGATCATCCAGCGCGGCCTCTCGGCGATCGAGCAGGCCAAGGGTCAGAAGCCTTTGCTGCTGGCGCTGAGTACCTTGCAGCAACAGAAGCGACAGTACAGCGACGCCGTCGCGACGTTGCGCAAGGCCTATGATCTCGATCGCACCGACATGCTCACGTTTTTCCGCCTCGCCAATCTCCTGCTGACCGTGGACGACGCGAAGGCGCTCGAAGCACACCTCGAGCCGGGACGCGAAACGTTTCGCAACAACAAGGACGAGTTCCAGGAAACCCTCGCCCTGCTCTTGCTGGACTTCCACCGCTACACCGAGGCCATTCCCGAACTTCAGGCGCTCCTCGATCGCCATCGCGACCGCTGGCAGCTGTACTCGCACCTGGCCACCGCCTATCAGCGCTTGCGCCAGCCGGCCAACAGCCAGCGTCTGTTCGACGAAGCCCGCGACCGCCTCGGCAGCGACTCGACCGACTTCCTGCGGTTTTCCGCCCGTTACTATGGGATGCTCTACGAATCCGAAAAGGCCGCCGAGGCGCTGACGAAATTGCTCAACCGAATGCCGGTCCCCCGCAACAAGGAATCGGCGGGCGAGCGATTCACGCTTTACGAATCGCTCTTCTTCAATCTGGCGCGAATGAAGAAGTACGACGAGATCGCCAAGGGGCTCGAACGCGCCGCGCGCGAACTCGACGAACTCGATCCCCAGGAGATGAAATCGCTTCGCGCTCGCGCGTTGGGCGAGATGAAGCGGTATGATGAAGCGATCGCTCTCTACAAGGAGATGGTCGGGGACGAATCCGACAACGTGCAGCTCCAGTATGAACTCGGCTCGGTTCTCAACGAAGCCAAGCGAAATGACGAGGCCGAAAAGGCGCTGCGCAAGTGTATCGAACTGCTGCCCAAAGTCCCCAGCGACGTCGAACAACGGGAATTGCGCTCGACCGTTCTCAACCACCTCGGCTATATGTATGCCGAAGCGGCGACCCGTCTCGACGAGGCCGAACAGCTTCTCGCCGAGGCGCTTGACCTTCAGCCTCGCGCCGGATTCATCGTGGACAGCATGGGCTGGCTCCAATTCCAGAAAGGCAACACCGAGCAAGCCCTCCGCCTGCTCAAGAAAGCGTTGGACTACTCCAGCGAGGACCCGACGATCTATGATCACCTGGGCGACGCGTATGCCAAGTCAGGCGATCGGGGGAAAGCCCTCGAGTGCTGGCAAAAGTCGCTGCAACTCGATCCCGACCAGGCCGAAGTGAAGACCAAGATCGCAAAAGGCGGAAAGAAGTAACCTCCGAAGAAACGGGTTGCCTCTCGTGGCATGAGCATCTTGCCCATGAAGGTGATCCCTGACTGCTGAACAAGGCGACGGAAACCATGGGCAAGATGCCCGTCCCACGCTTTCCGCAAACCGTCCTTGTCCAGCATTTCCCGAGAAGCTGAAAAGTGGTTGATTCGGCTGGCCTTGTTGTAGTAACCTGCGTCTGTTCCAATCCAGCAGGTTCCGTTGTAGATACATGGAACGGTTCTTTTTGGGGTGGGAAGGAGGAAGCGAACCATGGTCCGCAACAACCGACTCGCCGCAGTTTCGTCGGCGCTTACAGCCGTGGTGCTGGGTGTATTGTGGCTCGGAAGTCAGGCGATGGCCGGAGTCACGACGTGTGTCTCCGTCACACCGGAAGGCGTAGAGGGATACGGAGCCTCCTGCTATCCTTCGATCAGCGCCGATGGGCGATTTGTGGCTTTTCAGTCGAATGGGGAGAATATCCTGCCGGGCACTTTGAAATCTGCTGGAACCATTTATGTTCGCGACCGGCAAACGAGTCGTACAACGTGCCTCTGCGTCACGCCTGATGGGACCCCAGCGGATTGGCCGTCAGGATTTCCCTCGATCAGCAGCGACGGTCGTTTTGTAGCCTTCCAGTCCGAGGCGAAGAATCTCCTGCCTTCCGGAGTAATCGCTCCAGGCCCCCAGGTTTTCGTTCATGATCGTCAGACCGGCCAGACGTCGTGGGTTCCTCCTGAGCCGAATGGGGAACTTGCAATCGGCGGTGCTGTGCGGCCTTCTATCAGCGGCGACGGGCGCTTTGTGGTTTTCGAGATCAGACCGGCACAAGGCTACAGCCAATACTACCTGCCCAGTATTCTTCTCCATGACCGAGGGACAAAGCAGACGATCCCGATTCTTGCGGTGATAAACGTGCATGCCAATCAGTCGCGCCTTCCTCAGATGAACTCCAACGCACATTTCGTCTCTTTCGTGTCCTCCATTCCCAACCTCCTGCCCGGTCGCGCTATACTCCACCCCCAAGTTTACGTCTGCGATCTTCGAACCGCCAAGATATCGTGGGTCTCTTCCCATGTTTCTGGAGTTTACGGGGGCTCCGAGTGGGAGTGCCCTTCGATCAGCGATGATGGCCGTTTTGTGACCTTTGTTGCAGATGGCAGCACTACAGTTGGAGGGCGTTGGCCGTTGCCATTTCGTGAGGTCTTTCTGTTCGACCGATTGACGAGCCAAACGACTCGCATATCGAGCTGCTATGACGGTCCTAATTCGGACAAAGATATAGTCACCGCCACGATCAGCGGCGATGGCCGTTTTGTGGCGTTCGAGTGCCATCCAATGAATATTGGGTATAAACAGGAGAGCGCTGAGCGACACATCTATCTCTACGACCGAGAGGCAGGCCAGCCAACGCGCATTCCCGCTGGACCTCAAAACATGTATTCCGCCTGGTGCGCGAAACAGCATCCTTCTCTGAGCAGGGATGGCCGGTTCATCGCCTTCTGCGGACTGAATTCCAAGAATCAGAACGGACAAATACCTCCCGGCTCGCAGGTGTACGTACACGACCGGCTTGCGTCCCCTCCTCCGCCCAGACCAACTCCCGCCCCGACCCCCACACCGATTCCTCGGTCAATCATAGATGTGTGGTAACTACAGACCGACACCGGGAGATGAACCATTGCCTGCGTGGTGAGATGCCCGGGGACAGAATGAGGGGACGACCCGAGCGGTCGCCCCCCACATTATCTTGTTCATGTGGCAACGCTACTTCTTCAGCCACGACATCATCTTGCGAAGCTCGGCGCCGACTTTTTCGATCAGGCTCGTGCGGGCGCGTTCGCGCAGCGCGCGGAACACCGGGATGTTCGCCTGATTTTCCAGAATCCACTCGCGGGCGAACCGGCCCGACTGGATTTCTTCGAGAATGCACTTCATCTCCGCGCGCACTTTGTCGTTGATGATGCGAGGGCCGCGCGTCAGATCGCCGAACTCGGCAGTGTTGCTGACCGCCGTCCTCATGCCCGCCATCCCGCGCTCGTAAATCAGGTCAACGATCAGCTTGAGCTCGTGGCAGCACTCGAAATAAGCGATCTCGGGCTGATAGCCGGCGGCAACCAACGTCTCGAATCCCGCGTTGATGAGTTCCGTCACGCCGCCGCACAGCACGCATTGCTCGCCGAACAGATCGGTCTCGGTCTCTTCGCGATAAGTAGTCTCGATCACTCCCGCCCGCGTCGCGCCGATCGCTTTGGCGTGGGCCAGAGCCAGTTTCTTGGCCTTGCCGGTGGCGTCCTGCTGAACGGCGATCAGAGCCGGCACGCCGCCGCCTTCCTGGAAGACGCTTCGCACCAGCCGGCCGGGGCCTTTGGGCGCGACCATATAGACGTCCACGTCGCGCGGCGGGACGATCTGGCCGAAATGAATGTTGAAGCCGTGCGAGAAGACCAGCGCCTTGCCCTTGGTCAGATTCTTCTCGATCTCATTCTTGTACACTCTCGGTTGGAGCTCATCGGGAACGAGAATCTGAATGATGTCGGCTTTCCCCGAGGCCTCGGCGGCCGACATCGGCTCGAAGCCGGCCTTCTTGGCGGCCTCATGGTTGGGTGTGCCGGGCAATTCGGCGACGATGACCTTGACCCCGCTGTCGCGCATGTTCTGCGACTGGGCGTGGCCCTGGCTGCCGAACCCGATGATCCCCACCGTGCGCTTCTTGAGAACGCCAAGGTCGGCGTCCTGATCGTAGTACATTTTGGCCATGAGAGGATCTCCTTCCTCTGAAGCAGATGAATAGTCCTGAGTCCTGAGTGCTAGTGCCTCAAGATCGCCACGCGGCCCGTGCGGACCAGCTCCCGAATCCCGAACGAGCGCAGCAGTTCGATTAGAGCCTCGGTTTTGCGCGAATCGCCGACCACCTCGACCGTCAGCGTCTTCAAGTCCACGTCTATGATGCGCGCCCGGAAGACATTGACCAATTGGATGATGTCCGCCCGCGTCTCCGACGTGCAGGCCACTTTGACCAGCGCCAGTTCGCGCTCGACGTGCTCCTCGGCGGTCATGTCCGTCACCTTGACCACGTCTATCAGCTTGTTCAGCTGCTTGTTGATCTGCTCGATGATGGGGTCGTCGCCGCGAGCAACGATCGTCATCCGCGAATAGCCCGGGTCTTGCGTCGGCGCCACCGCCAGCGTGTCAATGTTGTAGCCTCGCCCGCTGAACAGCCCAGCCACCCGCGCCAGCACGCCCGATTTGTTTTCGACGAGTACGGAGATGATGTGTTCCATAGCGAAACCTCTTTGCCTGATTCACTTTCGGTCCACGCCGCTGGCTTATCGCGCTTGGTGGTCAGGCGTTCGCGTCGCGAGGGATTCTCTGACCTCTCGCCTCCAACTTCAGGCCAGACCTCCGATAATCTGGCGAACGCTCGCGCCCGCCGGAATCATCGGGAAGACGTTCTCTTCGCGTGTCACCAGAAACTCCAGGAAAACCGGCCGCCGCGCCGCAATCGCCCACTCAAGCGCCGGCGCCACCTCTTCCTTCTTTGTCACCCGACGGCCCAGCGCGCCAAACGACTGCGCCAGCTTGACGAAATCGGGAACATAGAGCGGCACGTCGTCGGGCAGACCGTCCGTCGGCCGCCCGTCCTTGTCCGTCGGACGGCCCAGGTCCACCGCCGAGTAGTTGCGCGCGTAAAACATCTCCTGCCACTGGCGAACCATGCCCAGGTAGCCGTTGTTAAGAATGGCCACGATGACCGGCAGATTGTTCAGCACCGCCGTCGCGGTTTCCTGGATGTTCATCTGAATGCTGCCGTCGCCGGCGATGTCCACGACGATCTTGTCGGGCCGCGCGACTTGGGCGCCCAGCGCCGCCGGAAAGCCGTAGCCCATCGTTCCCAGCCCGCCCGACGAAACGAACGTGCGCGGCTTGGTGTAAAGATAGTAATGCGACGCCCACATCTGGTTCTGGCCGACCTCAGTTGCAATAATGGCGTCGCCGTGCGTGACTTCATAGATCTTCTCAACCACAAACTGCGGTCGCAGCTCGTGATCGTCCTTGTAACGCAACGGATGTTGCCGCTTCCAGTCGGCGACCTGGGCGAGCCACTCGGGATGCTTGCACGGCTCGATTTCTTCGAGAATCTTTTCGAGCACCAGCCGGCAATCGCCCACAATCGGGACCGACACCGGAATGTTTTTCGAGATGGACGACGGGTCTATGTCTATGTGGATGATATTCTCGCGGCAATGAGGCGCGAACTCATCCAGCTTGCCCGTCACGCGGTCGTCAAATCGCGTCCCCACGGCGATCAGGCAGTCGCATTCGTGCATGGCATAGTTGGCGTATTGCGTGCCGTGCATGCCGAGCATGTGGAGCGCCAACGGATGGGTTTCGGGAAAGCTGCCCAGGCCCAGCAGGGTCGTTGTCACGGGAATCTCGCAACGTTCGGCCAGCGCGAAAATCTGTTCATGGGCCAGCGACCGAATCGCTCCGCCGCCGCAATAGAGCAACGGACGCGACGCGCGCTGAATCACCGCCGCCGCCCGCTTGATCTGCTTGGGGTTGCCTTCGTAGGTCGGCTTATACGTCGGAATCTCAATCTTCTCAGGATAGGAATAGTCCTTGAGCGTGGCCTGCTGAACGTCCTTGGGCAAATCAATGACGACCGGCCCCGGCCGGCCGCTGTTGGCAATGTAAAAAGCCTCTTTAATCGTGCGCGGCAAGTCGGCCACGTTCTTGACGAGGTAGTTGTGCTTGGTGATGGGCCGCGTAATGCCCGAAACGTCGGCTTCCTGGAATGCGTCGTTGCCGATGACGCGCGTGGGCACTTGGCCCGCGATCATCACCACGGGGATCGAGTCCATACAGGCCGTGGCCAGGCCCGTGACCGTGTTGGTCGCGCCGGGGCCCGAAGTGACGAGCACCACGCCCGGCCGCCCCGACACCCGCGCATAGCCATCGGCCATGTGCGTCGCACCCTGCTCATGGCGGGTGAGAATGAAACGGATTTTCTTGCTCCGGTTGATCTGGTCGAAAATGTCAAGGACGGCCCCGCCGGGATAGCCGAACACCACCTCAACGCCTTCGCGTTCCAGAGCATCTACGACGATTTGTGCGCCACGCATTGTCTTTTGAATCTACCCTGCCTTCCAAATATGCAAAACTTTAGATTCTTGCCCTGCCGATCTGAGAATTCTGTTCGCAAAAGGAATGAATCTCACACGGAGGCACAGAGCGCACAGAGAAAGAGTTCCATGACATTTGCTGCCGGAGGGTCTTTTCTCCGTGCGCTCTGTGCCTCTGTGTGAGATTAAGAAACACGCTTTGCGACTCAACGTAAGTTCTGGGGCAGAGAATCTCAAATACCTTTGGCTAGTTTTGTCGGTGGATTTGCCCTTTGCAAGCAATTTCAGATGAGAAGAAACTGCGAAACTGCGGATTTGCGCAGGTCACGCGCTCTCGCGCGGGGCCAGCTCGATTGCCTTGGCCACAGCCTCCGCGGGTGTCGAGACCGGAAAGAACAGCGCGGGGTTCACCTCTCCGGCGGCGGGAAGGTCCCACGTCGCAAGCGCCACCACCGGTTTGCCGAGATTGAGCGCCGCGGCGATCTCGTTGAGAGTGCCATAGCCGCCACGGATGGCGATCAAAACGTCGCTGGCGCGAACGACGATGACGTTGCGGGCAATGCCCAGCCCCGTGGCGATCGGGACCGACACGTGCGGATTCGCCTCGTGCCGGTTGTCGCCGGGAAGAAGACCGACCGTCAGGCCGCCGGCCGCGCGCGCTCCTTTGCAGGCCGCCTCCATCACGCCGCCCAGCCCGCCGCAAATCAGTAGGGCGCCAGACTGCGCGATCCGGCGCCCAACTTCTTCGGCGAGTGCAGAGGTCTGTTTGTCAGCGCGATTACCGCCAATAACGCCGATAATCAACGGGACGCCCCCTTCCGAACGAACATCCACAGGTTGCGGTGCGGGCCAAACCGCGACTGCCTTCGGCGCGGGCTATTCTTTGCCGAATCCTTCCCGCCCCGGCCTGCTTCGCTCCGTGGATGAAGGACTCTTCGATCGGGCGGCCAAGGCCTTTGGCTCAGGTTGGCGATCTACTCCACTTTCGACCTTCTCGCCTCTGACTTTTCGCCTCCAACCTCCGACCTCTTGCCTCCCGCCTCTCACTTGTCGTCGTCGGTCGGCAGCGGCTTGCCCTTGGTCTCGGGCGCCCAGATCAGCGTGATCAACCCGACGAAGTAGATCAGGCACATGGTGACCATGCCCAGGCGGAAGGAGCTGGTTATCCCCAGTTTGCTGAAAAACTCGTGATGGCTGCCGACCAACCCCTTGAAGAACATGTTGATCGGGGTCGAGAACATAATGATCGCCGCAGCGAAAATGCGCCCCACATTGTAGCACATCCCCGTTCCCGTAGCCCTCAGCCGCGTCGGGAAAAGTTCGGGGAAGTAGATCGAATAGCCGCCGAAGACGCTCAGGGTGACGAAGCCCACCATCCAGGTCATCAGGTAGGCGTGCCATTCCGTTCGAAGGAAGATAAAGACGGAAGAGACGACAATCCAGCCGAGGAAGAAACAGATGCCGAACGAGGCGCGTCGTCCCAGCTTCAGAGCCACCCACGTGTAGAAAAACATGCCCAGCAGCGCGCCGACGTCCTGGAGAAGCAGGGCCAGATTGCGTACCTTGCTGACCTGGTCGGCCGGCATACTGGCCGGCAGTGCATCGCGGATCAACTCGGGCGTCCAGAACCCGACCCCCCACAGCCCCACCACGCCGGCCACCGACAGCAGAACCCCGATGATGGTGTTGCGCCGCCAACGCGGGATTCTCACCATGTCGCGGAGATCGCCCATCTGGCGGTCGAGTTGATCTTTGGCGGTCTTTCGCGCCGCCTTCCAGTGCTCGGGTTCCTTGACGGTTCCCATGATGAAGAAGATCAAGACGGCGGGCAACACGCCAAAAAAGAACAGAACCCTCCAGCCGGACAGCTCCCTGCCGAAGAAGTTGAACGGCACGCCGGGGTCAATCCACCAGCGCGCCACGCCCGAGGCGAAAATGTTGCCCAGGGCCGACAGCGCCTGAAAGGTTCCCAGCGCCAGCGCGCGCACATGCGACGGCATCGTCTCGGCGATCAGGGTCGCCGCCGTGGCGAACGCCCCCCCGATCCCACAGCCCATCAGGAAACGCCAGATACAGAAGTCAATCCACGTGATCGAAATGCCCGACAGTCCGGTGAAGGCCGAATAGACGAAGATGCTGATGGACAGGGTGCGTACGCGCCCCCATTTGTCGCCCATGACACCGAAAAACAAACCGCCGACCGCCCACCCGATCATCATGGCTACCGTCGCATAGACGCCCTTGGGCGTCGTGATGCCGGCCGTGATCTGTTTGATCGCGTCGGCCGACAATTTCGACACGTCAATGCCCTGTTTGGCCGCTTCGGCGGCCAGCGCCGCCAGGATGGGCATCTTCATCATATCCTTGAGCGCCCAGTCGCGCGCCAGAACGAAAATCCGCTGCCCCATGCAGTCGCACAGCCACGCCAGACACCCGATGATCAACACCCACCAACAATAGCCGGTCATCCGCTCGCGTTCCGGCTTGAGGAGACCATTCTCCACCTTGGGTCCGCTCGCCATCATCTCTCTCCTTGTCGCGAAATTAGTACACCCCTTCACTGCCCGGCAACCCGACTCTTTGGGCGCCGCCTGCCCCTCGCTTGGAGAACCTTGCACTCGCTCGAAACGCTGGCATTGCCCCGTGGGGTCTTCAAGCTAAAACGAAACGCGGAGCACGCGAGCGGCGATTGGGCTTGAAGTGTTACCCGTCGCGGCGGTACGTTCTCGCCCGTCGAGCTTCGAGGGCCGAGGAGACGAAACGGCAGTTGGACCGCCACGAGTTGCTTCAATACGAGCGTTTCATTCCCCTCCTGCACAAGACGATCGGGAGCAAGCGATTCCTGCACTCCCTCGGCGCCATGCACTATGCCGTGGCGCTGGCCGACCGCCACGGCGAAGACGTCGTCCGGGCGTCGTCGGCCGGGCTGCTCCACGACTGCGGGCGTTTGCCCGAACTCGAGCAGATCGAAGCCGAAGCCAAACGGCGCGGCGTGACGTTGCCGTCTGAAGATCGTCTCCACCCGAAGGTCTGGCACGCGCTGCTTTCGGCCCACATCGCCGAACATGATTTCGGCATCCGCGACGAAGCGGTGCTCCGAGCGATTCGGTTTCACCCGACGTGCGACGCCGACATGTCGCGCCTGGACATGATCGTGTTCCTGGCCGACTACATCGAACCGACCCGTTCCTTTGAAGGATTGAATGGGCTGAGAGTCTTGGCGGAACTGGACTTGAAAGCCGCATTTCGCGCCAGCCTCGAGCACAAGCTCCGGCACATCTGGGACATGGGCCGGCCTCTGCACCCGCGGTCGCTTCGCGCCCTCGCCGCGGTCGGCGGGGTAATAGATAAAGGCGGAAGGATGAAGGCGGAAGGATGAATTGATGCAGACAAGAACGTCCAGCCTTTGGTTCTCGTTCATCCTTCCTCCTTCATCCCTCATCCTTTGACAGGAGGCGTTCCCATCCTCTCGGCCAGAGAAACAGCGCGACGGATCGCTCGGATCGAGGACGAGATGAAGGCCGAAGACATCGTGGCCCTCGACGTGAAGCGGTTCTGCACATTCACCGACGTCATCATCCTCTGCACGGGGACGGCGCGGACCCATCTGCGCGCAATCGCGAACAAAATCGAGGAGCGGATGGCCGAGCGCGACATTCGCCCCATCGCCATCGAAGGGCTCGGCACGACCGAATGGGTCGTCCTGGACTATGGCGACGTGGTGGCCCACGTCTTCAGCGACGAGAGCCGTCGCTACTACAACCTCGAACGATTGTGGGGCGATGGCCAGCCCATAGACTGGCGACCCCGCAGCCCACACCGTCCGCGCGCCAGGAAGGCCGCCGCCGAGCCATAGGAGCCTGTCGAAATGCCTGTCGCCCGGCCCGTGCGGCCGTTGTCGGGTTCTCGGTGCATTTCCGAGGCAAATCGCACAGGCTGCTGGACACAGGCGTTTAATGATTTTGGCGGGGCGAGAACCATTTTGACAGGATGACAAGATGAACCGGATGAAACGAGACGAAGAATCCTGTGAATCCGGCCCACCGGCCTTCTCCCCGCAATCGGGCGTCCCGGAGAAGCGCGGAGACTCCGCAAGGGCATTGACTCGTTTCGCTTTCTCTGGGTTTTCGCGAACCGGTCAGGGGCAGGAAGGAATACAGGGTTTGGCGCGGCGGCGGATGTGTATGCTTTTTGGGGATGGGCCGGAAACAGGCAAGAAGATGAACAGGATGGCGGGCAAAGGATGTCCCAGATTTCAGAATCCCGTGAATCCTGTCATCCTGTCAAAGGCTTAAATCGAGATTCTTCAAACAAGTAGAGGATGGGAAACCGTTAAACGCTTGTGGCTGCCGGACCTCGAGCCAAGGTCTGCGCTCGAAGTGGCGGGCTCGTTTACGATGAGCAACCTCACCTTCGTCGCCGCAAATATCACCATCGCCCTGACGGTTCTCGCCGTCATCGCCGTCGCGGCCGCCGCCCTTCGACCGGCTCTTGCGCCCTCCGAACAACCGCTCCCCTTAGCCACGGCGCTGGCCCTGTCGGCGGGCGGCTTCGCTCTAATCCTTTTCGTCTTCTTGGCGGCGGGATGGATCGGTTGGCGACTGTGGTGGGTCGTCGCCGCCCTGGTCCATCTAGGAACTGCCGCCGCAATCGTGCTCACAACGCGCCGGGCTGCTTCATTGCAGCTGAGAATCTCTCCAGAATGGCGGCGAGCGGCGCCGGCGCTGGGCTTCCTCGTCTGGATGATCGCCTTCGACTCGCTCAAATGTTTTGAGCCGCAATTCGAGGCCGACGCGCTCTGGTATCACCTCACTCTGCCGAATTTCTGGCTGAACGCGGGAGGGCTGCGCGCCCATCCCGGCCTGACCGTCGCCGGCTATCCGCTCCTGATCGAGATGATCTACACGGCGCCGATCTCCTATGGCTTGCCGTATGCGACGCGCCTGATTCACCTCGCCTTCGGCGTCGGAATTGTGGTCGCCATCTATGGTTGGCTGCGTCGTGGCACGGGCGTCTCGCCCGTGATTCCCGGCCAGGACGGCCAAGCCACGTTTCCCGACAGGCGCCTGACGCCCGCCGCGTCGCTGGCCTTCGCAACGATCTTCTTCGTCTTCGATTCGGTCAACGAGGTGGCCGCGTGGGCACACACCGACCTCGCACGCGCGTTCTTCCTGGTTTGCGCGGCCACAGCACTGGCCGCTTATCTGGATCGAAACGACCGCCGCCATCTCGTGGTGACCGCGGTGCTCTCGGGTCTGGCCATGTCCACACACTACATGGCGGTCGTGTTCGGCAACGGGCTGCTGACGGTTGCCCTGATCGTGACGAGGGTACGTCGCCGACAAACTCGGGCGCGGCAGATAGCCGCCGAGCTGGCGATCTTCTGGCTGGTCTCAACCGCCACGTTCGCCCCCTGGCTGCTCAAAAACATCGTCCACTATGGCCGACCCTTCTACGGCCTGGCCGGAACCAGTTTCCGCGTGCCGACGGGCGCGATCATCGGCGGTTTCTTCCTCGGAAACGTTTTCTTTGTCGGCTGCGCCGCGCTGGCGGTGTGGTTTTTGGCGCGCCGCCCGAGCGCGCCGGGCGAGCGGCTGCTGGCCGCCTATCTGCTCGCCTATCTGGTGGTCGGGGCGTTCGAGTTACCGCCGATTCCGCGCTTCTTTCTGCCGGTCTATGCCGTCGGCCTGATGCTGGCGGGGCGGGCAGTCGCGCCGTTTCTGAGCGGCCGGCGCTCGCTCGAAGTTGTTCTCGGGTTCGCCCTGCTCGCGTTCGGCATCGCGACGACCTGCTATCAGTGGCGACAGCATCTCTACGACGCGCCGCTCGATTTCGTTTTCCACAACAGCCCGCGCGCCGCGACCATCCAATGGCATCG
>Ga0315274_10008606_pt1 | contig 14787 bp, 6 predicted proteins | sample YL17G02_20_MG_FD_203700 | JGI IMG/M metagenome (GOLD analysis project Ga0315274, IMG submission 203700) | Sediment microbial communities from Yellowstone Lake, YNP, Wyoming, USA - YL17G02_20 | ecosystem: Environmental > Aquatic > Freshwater > Lake > Sediment | place: USA: Wyoming | collected... | reverse complement strand
CGGCCTTCTTGGGATGTGGGTCGCCTCATGGTTCCTCACCGGCTGTCTTCTGACCTTCTCCGAGGTCCGCGACATCCGCAGGGAGATCAACGAGATCAAACTCGACCTGGGCCGCCTGAGAACCGAGCAGAACCAGGAGTTCCGCAAACTCGAACTCACCCTGAGCCAGGTGGGGCAGAGCGTTGACGCCCAGGGAGAGATGATGAGAACGTCGACCGACAATGTCCTGGGGCAATTGGCGGACCTCGAAAAGAAAGTGCGGCGCGTCCCACCCGGCGCCGGGGACGAAAGCGGTCTTGGCGAAGCGGCCGTCGCCTCCCCCGCAGGTGAAGGAGAGGATCTGACCCGTTCCGCCCAGGAGCAATTCGCTCAAGGCAACTACGACGAGGCGATCGCGCTTCACTCGAAATTCCTGAGCGAGTACCCCGATTCCCCCAGAGCGCCCGAGATGACGTTCAACCTGGGCAGGTGCTACTACGAAAAAAAGGACTCTGCGAAAGCCCGTGAGATCTTCGACCGAATCGTTGTCCGTTACCCCGCCAGCAACATCGTCGCCGAGAGCCTCCATTCACGGGCGCTGTGCGAGATCAATCTCTCCGACACCGCCGCGGCCCGGGCCACCTTGGAGAAGACCCAACTTCTCTATCCGGAATACAAGCCGCAGGTGATCAATGAACTCCTCGAACTCGTCAAATCGAAATGACAACAAGGAGTTCGCCGCCTTCCGAGAGGAGATGGCGCGGGAGTTCGCCTCGCTCCGCGTGGGCGAAGCGGCCGCCTCGACCGATGGGACGCCGGCCGACGCGCGCTCCGATGAGCGACTGGCCCAGTGCATCTGGTTCGACTCCCTCTTCGTCCACCGAGACCTGCGCACCGACTCCGGCCGGTCTTTGGAAATCCTCCAGCCCGGACGGTGGAACGAAGAGGAGGGACCCGATTTCCGCGACGCCAAGATCCGCATTGACGGCCGCATCCTCACCGGCAACGTCGAGATTCACCTCTACTCCTCCGGATGGCGCCAGCACCGCCACCACCTCAATCCGGAGTACGACTCCGTCATCCTGCACGCCTATATGTGGCCCGGCGGGGTCGCGCCGCCGATCCACGACTCCCGCGGTCGGCCCGTCGAGAGCTTCGAGATGGGCGCCGTTCTGTTTCCCGACCTCGACACCATTCGCCAGACGACTCACGCCGAGGACTACCCCTACCAGACGCCTTCAGCCCTCGGCAGCTGCCAGCCCCTGATGTGCTCGCTCGATGAGGACTACGTGGCCGCCATGCTCGATGCGGCGGGCCGCGAGCGCCTCAACGGCAAGGCCTCGCGCTACCAAGCCCAGGCCGTCGGCGAGACGCCGAACCAGGTCTTTTACCAAGCTCTCATGACGGCGATGGGACACAAATCGAGCAAGGGTCTGTTCTTCCTGCTCAGCAAGCGCACTCCCCTTCACGAGACGGTCGACTATCTGAGCGAGGCGGGCCGTGAGAAGGCCATTCGTTTCTTCCAGTCGATTCTTCTCCACGTCGCCCAACTGGCGCCCGCGCCGGGCGAGGAAGAGCCTGAGGCGGATGACGAGACGCGCCGCTACATCGCCGAACTGCGCGAGATCTGGGCCCCCTTCGCCGGGTACTTCTCCGACCGCCTCATCCTGCCCACGCGACAATGGACCAGCGGCGTGCGGCCCGCGAACTTCGCTCATCGCCGCATCGCGGGCGTGGCCCATCTCCTCGCCCGGTGGTTTCTCGATGAGACCGTGGCCGAGATCTTTGCCCGCCGCGTCGAGAGTTTTGACCCCGCCCAACCGGCCCGGGCCCGCCGGCAATGGATCCGCCGCCAGCTCATCGATCCCTTCGTCGTGCACGAACCGAACGATTACTGGGCATGGCGATTCACCTTCTCTTCGCCTCCCGCCGCTCGGGCCCTGAAACTGATTGGCGAAGACCGCGCGGCTTCCATCGCGCTGAACGCCCTCCTCCCCTTGCTCCTCGTCCACGCCCGCGAGCGGCGCGACGGACGCCTGGAGGACCGCGTGCGCGCCGTCTTTCTGGCCTTTCCCCCACTCGAAAGCAACTCCATGGTGCGCCACATGCGCACCCGTCTCTTCGGAGATCACGAGCGGGCAAGCGCGCTGCTGACCACCGAGGCGCGCCAGCAGGCCCTCTTCCAGATTTTCGCCTCCTGCTGCAACCACAACGAGTCCGGCTGCGACGACTGCTATTTCCTGAAAAAACACGAGAACCGACGCCTCAGCGCGTCGGTCTGACGGGCCGGTGTCCTTCACGATGCCCGAGAGCCCAGATCCCTCATCCCCGTCGGCTTCCGGCATGGACCCCCATCCTCCCCGGGCGAGCAGGGCCAAGAGAATCCTCTTTCCGCCGATCGCCTGGGCGGCGGCCTTGGGCGCCTCCCTCGCCGCGGTCGAGGTCCTCGTACGGATTCTCAACCCCCAGCCTCTGGCGGGCGCCATGTACAGCGACGACCCGAGGTTCGGCTTCTGGAACCGACCCAATCTGACGAAAAAGGCCTTCCAGAGCGAAGCCGGCCTCCTTCCCTATCGCATCACGACGGACTCGCAAGGCTACCGGGGCGCCCGCCCCGTGGCGAACCCGAAACCCCCGAGAACGCGTCGCGTCGTCATCGTGGGGGATTCCTTCGTCTTCGGCGTCGGCGTCGAGGACGAAGAGACTCTTCCCGCCCAATTGGAGTCCTTGCTCAACGCCGCAGCCCCGAGCCCTCTCTTGTGGCAACAGCCGGGGGCGGCTGCGCCACAATCCTCTCTTGGGTTGCCGCAACGGGCGGCTGCGCCACAGTACGCCGGTCGCGCCTTCGAGGTCGTCAACGCCGGATGCCCGGGATGGGGAACCGAGAACGCTCTCGCTTTCTGGCGCGCCCGCGGACGTTCGCTGAATCCCGACCTTCTTGTCGTTGCCTTCTACCGGAACGATCTCTTCGACAACATGCGCCGGATGCTGTTCCGGATCGAGAGCGACCGGCTGGTTTTCAGCCCCACGAAGCGCATATCAAGGGCGCGACGCCTCACGCGCGTCATCCCCTTCTACGGTTTTCTCTGCGAACACTCCCACTTGCTCAATCTCGTCCGCCGAGCCGTCGCCGCCCGACTGATGCGGTCCGACGGCTCGGCGGATCCGAGCCGTCGGCCCGATCCCCGCCGCTTGGCGCGCTCCCAGGGCCCGGAAGCGCGCGAGAAGGAACAGAGCCGCGACGCCGGCCAAACGAACGGACTCCCTCTGACTGCCGACGATGGGGGCGAGTCGGAGACTCTGCGGGCGCAGCTCGAAGTCTGCTCCCGCTTGATGGAGGCTCTTCTTGCCGACGCGCGGGAGAGCGGCGTGCCCGTTGTCTTGCTCTTGCTGCCCGGGCTCTACGATTGCCGGCCTTCCCCCTTTCCCCACTACGAGGCCGTCGCGCGCCTCGGCCTCAAATGGACGCAAGAGGGCAAGATCGCGGCGACCGTCGATCCCCGCTCGACTCTGATGAACGCGCTGAAGGAGGGGCAGGACGTGTTTCTCCCCCAAGACGGCCACTTCACGACATGGGGGAACCACGAGGTCGCCCGTGTCCTGGCCGAAAGAGTTCACGAGATCCTTGCCGACAACTGAAACCGGCGAGACCGGCTTCATCCGCCTCTCCGTGGACAAGATGGCCGAGGACGGCGGCAGGAAGCAGGCCTTCTTCCGCGGACCTCCGACTCCAGCCGTGAATGGCCCGGGCCGGCAATGTTTGGCCTGTGCCGCTTTCCCCTTGCAGGAGAACCACTGCCTCACTGTCGGCCGCCTCGCGCGCCAGGGCAAACGCTCTTTGCGCCGCCGGGCTCCGGCTCACAAAACGGGCTTCCGGGCATTCGGCAATCGTCCGGTCCTGTAGCTGGCTGACCCGTTCCTCCAGCGCCTGAAGCCTGCCCACCTTCCGTACGACCATGCCCACCTGCTCGAGCGTGAGCCGCAGAGCTCCCACTCAGATTCCTCGACAAGCCGCTCTTACCACAGATCCCCCACCATTCGACGAAGGCGAACGATGACTGATCCCGTTTCTCGCCGCTACGGGCGAGCCCGCCGTGCCCTGGGAGACATGCCGGCTAGTAGACGTTGACGGCGACGTCCGAGAAGATGATGCCGCCCGAGTCATCCGCCCAACCCGACCCGCCGTCCGTGTAGCGGTTGAGGCTGAGGACGGAGACGTCCGGCAACAGGTAGTCATTGGTCTCGTCGTAGCCCTGGTGGGTGTATGCGTAGCAGTACAGCGTCGTTCCGGCGCCGGGAGGCGGCACGCCCGGGTTCGGCTGGGTGGGAGAAACGAGCGACCGACCGCCCCAGTCGGTTATGAACTTCGCGAACGGCTCAAGGGCGCCGTAGATGTCGAACCACACCATGTTGCGCATGAACCGGTAGTCCGGCGCGGGACCGACCTCGGACATGTAGGCGTGCAGGTATAAGCGGGTGATCGGCGTCGTCTCGATGTCCTGCGAAGCCGCCTTGACGCTCAGGCGGACGAGTTTGCCGTTCGGGCAGGCCAGGTTGCCGTTGAGCTGGCCCGCCCCCGTGGCAAGAGGGCCGAAAGCGCCGACATAGCGGGCGTTGTACGAGGGACTGTGCGCGCCGGTCTGGATGGTGATGGACGCGGGGGATTTGACGATGGCGCCATCCTGGAAGAAACCGCCGGGGATTGTTGACGTCGACCAGTTGCCCAGATTGCCATAGGTCCGAGTCGCCGAAGGGCTTGTCGGCGCGTTGATGGGCTCGACGGCGAACGACTTCAGCGTGAAGACGCCGCGGTCGCCCAGTTGGGTGTGAAAGAGATCGAGGATGAGCGTGTAGTCGCGGTAATCTCTGCCCGGAGACAACGGCCAGTCCGCCAGCGTCCCGGCGTCGCCCATGTCGGAGCAGCCGAAGGGGGGCGTCCAGTACACCGTTGCCGTGAAACTCGTTGCGCTGTCAGGAGCGTTGGCCGGGTCGGAGGTCTCGACCCCGATGCCACCGAAATGAGTGAAGGCGGCGTTCGTGTATTCGACACGGTAGCCCGGGCAGAGGTCCGCCGACGCGGCGTCGGGGTTGAGCAACGAGAGACGCGCCCGGTAGAGTTTGCCGTTCATCTGCGACACGCTGGCGACCAACGGGAACGCGGTCGCCGAGCCGTCCTCGCTATAGCTCCAGGACCCAAAGATTATCTTGCCGTTGGGATCGTCGCTCTCGAGGACTTCGAAGCCGACTCGCCCGCCTGGAGCCGCGCGGCCCGGCTTGACGAAGGCGCCTTCGGTCGGCAACGGCGAAAGGAGCCAATTGAGCGCGCCCTCCTGGCACGTCACTTCATAACGTGCGATAGCATTGGCCGTTGCAGTCCCTTCATAGACCACAAGGTAGTACGCGCCGTCAGCCGGGCAGATCCAGTTAAGAGTTTCCGTCTGATTAGCCCCGCCGGAAGTCGCGGAGGCGACCACCGTTCCGCCCGCGTCTTCGAGGTCCAGGTCAATGTCCAGGGGCGCGCGGGGGAGAGTGTTCTTCGGCCTCGCCGTAAAGGTGTAGCGTTCGTCCTTGACAGCCGTGAATGACCAGTAGTCTGAATAGTTCGGGTCAGAGTCCCCTCCGTAACTCCCCGGCAGTCCCCCGATCAGCGCCTCGTCGAAGCTGATGGGGCCATTGGCTTCGGCGCGGGAACTGTTCGGCTCGGACTCCGTCTGATTGGCCCATGAAGCAACGGGAGCCGCCAGGAATGCCCCCAAGAGGGAGATCCGAAGAACGGCATATACTCCCTTTGACATTTCTTGTTCCCTTTCTGAAGTTTGGCGCCTTTCGCGGTCGTTTTGCGGGTTGAGAAGAAGAAGCGAACAGACGAGACTCTTGACGATGAAAAGACAACACCCCAATTCAAAGGGAATTCGGAGCTGTCAAGAAGGCGCTCGCAAGGGCGGATTTGTCGTGAACCGCGGGCACTGGCCGGAGCCCGGCGGGAAAAGAGAGATCAAACTCGTCCACCCTCTAATGTGCGTACCCATCCCGCGCGACCGCGGAGGACCCCTCTATTCATACAACACCCACGTCTGGTCTGCCCCCGCACGGGCTTTCTGGAGAACCATGAATGCTGGTTCGCTCAGTTTTTCCTGGGGCGTGTCTGGATAGGCAGCATAGAAGGTCACCGCGTAAGTGTGCAAAGCCGCTGGCGGGGCAATCTCTCCGCTCCAGGTCCAGCCCGTCGGCGAATCACGCGTGAACTGCACTTCGGGAACCGCCGTGATCGTTCCGGCGGAACCTCCATTTGCGCGTTGCGCCACCTGCGCGAACACCCGCGTCGGGGTAATCCCCTCGATGAGGCGGACCGTGTAGGAGACCGGCATGCCCCACGGCGGCAGTGGCTGGGTCGTGGTCACGTCGAGAATGAACGGCAGCCCCGCGGCCAAGCCACCGGCGAAAGCGTAACGCCGCCCCAGGTACAGCGTGCCGGCGAGCGCGCCATCCGTCGTGTCATAGGCTCCGTCCCCATTGTCTTCCATCTGCGGGTAGATGCGGGAGGGGAGAGACATGCCCAGGAAGCTGCCGAAGAAAGCCTCCCCGGCGCGGAAAGAGGTCCGGAGGTCGTTGCCCTGGTAGGCCGCGCCAACGAACTTCTGGCTGAAACTCGTGAGCGTGGGAGCGCCGAGGAAGTATGCGATGTCGATGTCTCGACCGCTCGTCAGAATCACCCGTTTCTGGGCGCCCGTTGCCTGGCAGGCCGCGAGAAACGCGCCCGAACCGGGAGCGTCCACGACCAGCACGACCGCCGGGTCCGCGGGACGCGACTGGAAAATGTCGAGCGCCGCGTCGAGCGCCGTGGTGGAAAGCGCGTCGCCCGATGCCAACAAGACACTGCCGCTTCCGGGTGCGCCATCGCCGATGAGGTGCACGTAGAGCCGGCCCGTGTCGGCAGGCAGCGCGCCGATCGCCGCCAGCACGTTCGCCGCCGTCGGCCAGGCGTCCGAATCCGAGTCCCACGACGGGTTCACGAGATAGGCGATCCACTCCGGGTGGCTGTATCCGTCGGGGCTCTTGAACCGGTCGAGATAGACGCTGTAGGCATAAGGTCCGAGGCCCTCCAGACAGGAAGCAAGGCCGGGATCGGTAGTGTCGGCCACCGCCAGCACGGCGCGGATCGGCGTCGCGTCGGGATCGAGTCCCTCGGAAATAATCACGTGGCCGAATACGGGGTTCGAGACGCGTTCATAATCGAAGCGCGCCGTGAAAGACACCGTGTAGTCGCCCTTCGCGGAGAAAAGCGTGCTCGTCGTGAGTTCCCAGACCCGGTAGAGCGGGTCGCCGGGCGTGTCGGATTGCCGCGTCAGGTAAAGGTGCGGCAGGTTTGTGACGGGATCGCCCGACACCACGTCCGGCGCGGGCGGCCGCACGACGGCGACCACTTGCAGCGGGTCCTGGCCAAAGAGCATCTCAGCGCGGAGGGTTACGGGATCGCCCGGCGAGACCAGCGTGTGGGTGGTCCATTCCTCGAAGGCGGGGAAGAACCGGTTGATGTCCTGAGTGGATTGTACGCCGTAGGCCCACGTCGCGCCGAAGAATTCCCTGTCGGCCCGCGCGGTGCTGGTTGCGCCCGGCGTCGAGGTCGTGGTGCCGTCGTCCAGCTGCGGCACCTGGTGGGCCACGGGGAATTCGCTGAAGAAACGTTCGCCGGCTCGCCACGCCTCGCCCATCGAGTTGCCCATGTAGGCGGACGAAAGAAAGTTGTACATAAAGGAGGTGAGGTCGGGCGCGGGCAGGAAAGTCGCTTCCTTGTTCTTCTTGGTCGAGGCGATCACGATGCGCTTCTTGCCCGCGAGCTTGGAGGGGTCGTGTCCGGAGCTCCCGTGCCAGCCCGCGCCGCCCGTGAGCTCCGTCATCGTCAGGCGGCAGTCCTCCACCATCTGCCCGGAGTAACAGCTGTCCACCACCAGCGTCACCTCCACGGCGCTGCTGGGATTAGTCTGCAGGTCATCGAGCCAGCCGTCGAGGGTGGTGGACGGAAGGGCCTGGGTTTCATTCAACCGGAAAGCCATGAAGCCCCGGGTACGGTAGCCGTGGTCCACCATGAGAATGAGGAGGCGTCCGGCGCTCTGGCCGAAATCGCCGGTCAGCGCCTCGCGCAGATTCGCCTCGGTCGCCCAGCCGTCTGCGTCGTTGAGGCCGTCTTCGTCGGCATCGCGCCACGGGGCCGACTCGCCCGGAGGAACCGATCCGCCCGGTGCGGTCGGAAAGGCCGTCAGATAGCGGATATTCTCCGCTTCATACCCGCGTCGCTTGAGGGTCTTGTAGGCGTAGGCCGCAAGATCGTTGGTCTGGTCGGCGATGGGATTGCCGGTGAAGTTCCCGCCGCCCGCGACAATGATCGCGCGAGGGGGGCTGAGTTCCCAAGTTCTCGCTGTGCCGTCCCAGCTTCCCGTCAGTACCTTTGTCCCGTCCAAGGAGAAGGCGACGGAAGTGATCATGTTCGTATGCCCCGTATAGGTGTGGATTTCCACCCCCGTCGCAGTGTCCCACAGCTTCGCGGTATTATCCCAACTTTCTATCAGAACCTTCGTCCCGTCTGGTGAGAAGGCGACGGAATAACGCCCCAAGAAAGTGCGAATTACCGCCCCCGTCGCAGCGTCCCACAACTTCGCGGTATAATCCAAGCTTCCCGTCAGTACCTTTGTCCCGTCCGGGGAGAAGGCGACGGAAGTGACAGGGGCCGTATGCCCCGTAAAGGTGCGGATTTCCGCCCCCGTGGCGGCGTTCCACAACTTCGCGGTATTGTCGTAATAGCGTCCGCTTCCCGTCAGCACCTTCGTCCCATCCAGCGAGAATGCGACGGAATTGACAACGTCCGTATGTCCCGTAAAGGTGCGGATTGTCGCTCCCGTCGCAGCGTCCCACAGAATAGCGGTGTTACCACATCCCGTCAGTATCTTTGACCCGTCCGGGGAGAAGACGACGGAACGAATGTCGCCCCCTGCAAAAGTGCGGATTTCTGCTCCAGTCTCGGTCTCCCACAACTTCGCGGTATGATCAATACTTCCCGCCACCTTCGTCCCATCCGGGGAGAAGGCGACGGAAGTGACAGGGGCCGTATGCCCCGTAAAGGTGCGGATTTCCGCCCCCGTTGCGACGTCCCACAACACCACAGCCCCATAACTTCCCGTCAGCACCTTCATCCCGTCAGGGGAGAAGGCGACGGACTCGAGAGCGGCCATATGCCCCGTAAAGATGCGGATTACCGCCCCCCCCACGGCATCCCACAACTTCGCGGTATCATCAATACTTCCCGTCAGTACCTTCTTCCCGTCCGGGGAGAAGGCGACGGAACGGACCTGGTCTGTGTGCCCCGTAAAGGTGCGGATTACCGCCCCCGTCGAGACGTCCCACAACTTCGCGGTTCTATCCCAACTTCCCGTCAGCACCTTCGTCCCGTCTGGGGAGAAGGCGACGGAAGAGACCCAGCCCGTATGCCCCGAGAAGGTGCGGATCTCCGTTCCGCTCTCCGCGTTCCACAACTTCGCGCGATTGTCAAGACTCCCCGTCAGTACCTTCGTCCCGTCCAAGGAGAAGGCGACGGAAACGATCCCCCCCGTAAACTCCCCAGTAAATGTGCGGATCTTCGCCCCCGTCACTGCGTCCCACAGCTTCGCGGTATCATCCCAACTTCCTGTCAGAACCTTCGTCCCGTCTGGGGAGAAGGCGACGGAAGAGACCGTGCTCATATGCCCGAGGGTGCGGACTACCGCCGCCGTCACGGCGTCCCACAACTTCGCGGTCCAATCATCACTTCCCGTCAGTACCTGCGTCCCGTCGGGAGAGAAGGCGACGGAATTGATGGCAGACGTATGCCCCGTAAAGGTGCGGATTACCGCCCCCGTCGCGGCGTTCCACAACATTGCGTTCCCGCCGCCCCCCCCCGTCAGGACCTTCGTCCCGTCCGGAGAGAAGGCGATGGAATAGACATGGTGCCTCGCTGGCGCACTGAGAATGCGAATCACCGCTCCAGTATTTGCGTTCCAGAGAACCGCGCCGATCTCCCCGCCGGTGGCGACATACTTGCCGTCGGGGGAATAAGCCGCACAGAAGAGCGTTCCCAGCCCGCATCGCTGCAAAGGCGTGGTAACGACGGTTCCCTGCGCGTGGGCTGTCTGCGCCGGAGTGAGGCCGAACGCGGCCAGGCATGCGGCCGCGATCAGGATGGATAGAGTCGTTCTCTGGGTTAAGCGTCGGTTCATTTTGATTCTCCTCGTGAGATCAACCATCCCTGCCAGATTAGCCCTGATTTTATCCTTTGTCCAGTACAAGATGGGTTGTTGTGCAGTAGCCCGACCGTGAGGGAGGGCCTGTGACGCTGGGTGGCTGTTGGCCCGCGCTTACGCTTGGGCTACTGCACATTTTACCCTTCTAGCCCTCCCTCACGGTCGGGCTACTGCACGTTTTACCCTTCTTCTAGCCCTCCCTCACGGCTGGCCTGCCGCATGGGGTTGCTTTGTGTGTCCTCTCCTTCGCGATATTCGGCGGGGTGTTGACCCTAGCCGTGGAGGGTGTAGACGATGGCGTCGGCGAGGATTTCCGCGAGAGTGTCGACGTACAGGCGGTGCATGAGCTGCGCCGCCCGGTAGCGCGAGTCCACGCTCGTGTGGGGAGGCGCCCATTCCGTTCCGTAGACCGCTCTCCATTCCCGCCGGAAGGCTTCGCTGTAGCCGCAGAAAGCCCAGAACTCGGGTTCTTCCACAAGCACGCTTTCCACGCCCGCGTCCACGGCGCGCCGCAGAAGCGATTTCAGGTACTGGCGGTACGGTGGGCTAGGAACGAAGTAGGGCGCCTTGGGACCGTGCATCATAGGGGCGCCGTCGCGGCGGACCTGTCCCTCGTCGTCGTGCGACTTTCCGTCGAATCGTCCCTCGACGTAATCCTGGTACTTGCCCCACGCCGCGCCGGTCATGAACGCCACGCGGTAGCCTTGGGTCCTGAACGAGGCGACCCGTTCCTCAAATGTGGGATCGACCCCGTAGACGATTGCCACATCCGCCTGCGAATCGATCTCTGGCCGCCATGGGCCGGATTCCTGAAACCAGGTGCGGGGCGAGCTAGATGCGTGAATCATAGTCGATGCCTCCCGCGCGATTGCCGCGCGCGGCAGAAGGAGCCGCGCCAGCGATCACTCTGCTCGCGTCCTCTCCCGCGCCCTGTCAACCACCGACCGCCACAGGCCCGACTCCCAGCCCGACGAATCGACGCATGGCGAGCGCATGCTACGTTGTCACTTCGCTTGCTCAGTCGCAAGAGTTCCCCCATTCCGATCTTGGCCGTCCGCCCAGGAATTCCGCCGAGGCGGTTGTCTCCCGCGCCATCTGCCTGGCTTGCACACGCGCCGCGCCAAAAACGGAAAACCGCCTCTCCGGGAAGGCGGTAAGTCCTTGAAAATCAATGGCGGGAGTGACGAGAATTGAACTCGCGACCTCCGGCTTGACAGGCCGGCGCTCTAACCGAGCTGAGCTACACCCCCGCTCCAGCGCACCCACTCTTAGTATATCGCCCCCAAAGAATCAAGGACAATTCTAAGCGCGCCGGATTGCGTGGCGCATCCGCGGGGAAATCGCTTCCCGCCAGATCGACGCTCACCAAACCTCGCCAAGAAGGAGGGAGAACGCCAGAAGGGGCGCGCGGCGGGACGCCGAGCTTCTAAGCCCCGATCCTCTCCCCGAAGAGGGTGTGAGAAGCGGCCTCCGTGATGCGCACTCCGATCAGGCGTCCGGCATCCTGGGGCCGGCCCTCAAAAACGACGCACTTGTCCCCGGTCGTCCGGCCCATCATGGCTCCCGTCCGACCATCCGCCCCGGAACGGCGCGCGGGACCTTCGACGAGCAACTCCTCCGTTCGCCCGATCATGGCCCGGTTCTTCTCGAGGGAGATCCTCTCCTGAACTTCGATCAGGCGGGCCAGTCTCCGCTTTTTCTCCTCGAGCGGCACATCGTCCGGCCAGCTGGCGGCCCGCGTTCCTTCGCGAACGTTGTAGAGGAAGGTGAAGGCCGCGTCGAAACGCGCCTCCTCGACCAGGTCCAGCGTGAGTGCGTAGTCGTCTTGGCTTTCTCCGGGGAATCCCACGATGAGGTCCGTCGTGATCGTCGCTCGCGGCAAGCGGCGGCGGATCTCGCCAACGAGGTCGAGGTAAGGTTCCCGCGTATAGCCGCGGTTCATCCTTTCGAGCACGCGGTTGCTGCCGGATTGGACGGGGAGATGAAAGTGGTCGCACACCTTCTCGAGGCGCTCCACGGCGTCCAGGTGCCTTTGCCCGGCGTCGCGCGGATGGGAGGTGATGTAGCGAATCCGCTCAAGGCCGTCGATCCGGTCGACGCGCTCGAGAAGACCGGCGAAATCCGTTTCGCCGTCGCGGTAGGAGTTGACGTTCTGGCCCACGAGCGTCGCCTCTCGACATCCGCCCGCCACGAGCGTCTCGATCTCCTGGACGAGGACGGCCGCGGGGCGGCTCTTCTCCCGGCCCCGCACCGCGGGGACGATGCAATAGCTGCACCAGTTGTTGCATCCGTGCATGATGGCGACCAAGGCGCGCAGAGCGCTTCGGCGAGCGGGCGCCGCTTCCGTTCCATAGGGATCCTCGCACGCCTCGACGCAGGCGATGGGGCCTTCGCCGCCCAGAATGCGGTCGATCAAAGCCGACAGGCAGGGGATCGAGCGCGTGCCGAGGACCAGGTCGACGTGGGGGGCCTTTTCGAGAAGCGCGGCGGCGTCGCGCTGAGCCATGCAGCCGCATACGGCCAGGATGCGGTCGGGGTGGGCGGCCTTCAGCGGTCTAAGGGCCGCGATCCGGCCGACGGCCCGTCGCTCGGCGCTCCCGCGGACAATGCAGGTGTTCAGCATCAGCAATTCGGCCGCCGCTTCGTCGGCGACCGGTCGCATCCCCCGCGCCTCGAGGATCCCGGCCATGACCTCGGAGTCGTAGGCGTTCATCTGGCAGCCAAAGGTCACGATCTTGTAAGTCTCAAGCGCCATGGCGGGCCATTCTTAGCCCAGGGCGCCCGGGGAGTCAAGGGGCCCCCTTTGCCCCCCGTCGCCGCCCGCAGCCCGCGCCGCGTGGGGGTCTTTCCAGCACGCGACGGCGCAGGTCCTCCTCACGCGCCCAATGGCGCGCCGAAGCGTTCCTGCGACCCCGTGGCAAACCCCCGCCACTGCGGAATGCGGACTTTGGATTGCGGAATCTTTGGGAGTCGCGCGGTCCGTCGCGCCTTAGTACAGGCATTCGCAAGTATTGAGACGCATGATGGTTCCTGGGAGGTATCAGACAGGATGCACAAGATCAACACGATTGAGGCACTTCTCCATTCATCCTGTGAATCCTGTTAATCCTGTCCGGGAAAGAATGCGTCAGCGATCTTCTGAGCTGGAGCACTTAGGGCGTTCCGAAGTACGTCCTCAAGCGCTCGGTGAATTCCGACGAGTCCGCGAAAAGGTCGATCACGCCGTCGGTTGTCCGACGGCCGGAGTCGATCTCGCCGGACCAGTAGGTCACTTCCGTGTCGCTCGGGAAGCGGCCGAGGAAGGCGCGATAGAAGCGGGTCACGTAGTCGGCCGTCGTGGGCTGTTTGCCGAGGAACTCCGCCGAGACGATCACCTCGCGCGCCATCTGCTTGGCCTGGGCGCGGACCGCTTCGACGCCGCCGCTCGTGAAAGCCGCATCGAAGAGGCCGGCGGCGTATTCGAGGCCGCTTTGATCGACGAGTCGGTCAAGAAGACCAATGTACATGAACGTGACGAAGTTCCGCGCCGGACTGCCCTCAAGGCCTGGGTACATCGCCTGAATCCGGTTCGCGAACTCCTCGGACTCGGAGAAGATCGTCATCACTTGCGAACGGTTCCAGTGACCGCCGAGCCAGTTGTCGAGCTCGGTCTGATTCGGATAGCGGTTCAGGAATACGCGGTAGCAGTCGGTGATGAAGTCCGCGTTTGTGCGGTTGCGCGCGGCGTACTCCTCGGAAAGGAAAAACAGCCGCGCCATCTCGCGCGGAATGAAACGCACGTCGATGTCGAAGCTCACCGCATACTGGAAGTAACCGATGTGCCACGAATCAACCGCGCCGGGTTCCGGGTCGCGCCCCAGAATCAGCTGATAGAAGGACGCGACCAATTCGCGGATCGGCTCGGGCGTTGGCGACGGGGTTAGTCCCGCCGGCGGCGTCGGCGTGGGAGTCCTTGTTTCACCAGGCTCGGGCGTGGGAGTCGGCGTGAACGGCACGGGCGTCGGGACGGCGTCGCCTATCTGAAGCGAGCGCGCCATGGGCGCGGCGGGGAGAACCGTGCCGAGCGCGTCGCGCCGACTCGCCATGTAAAGGATCGTGTAAATCCCTTCGCCGTTGACGTCGCTTGCCGGGATGGTAGCGGACCATCTGCTTGTCGCGTCCTCGCGCGTAAGCGAATAGGTGGTCATGTCGGTGATGGGCGCGCCCTCGGGGTAATACGTTCCAGAATAGGAGACGAGCGCCTCGGCCCGCTCGACTTCGCCCGGCCCCATATCGCACCAGACCTCGAAGTCTTCGGCGGCCGGAAGCGTCTCGGTCGCGCGAGCGTCCACGATCTCGGGAATCAGGAAGCCGAAGGCGGGCAGATTGCCGAAGACGCGCCCGCGCGCCACCGCCCCGTCCTTCGGGGAGTAGGCGGCGTCGCCGTCGTCGTCGAGCCACGGCGACTGCGGCTCCAGCGCGGGGATCTTGAGCGCCGCGATGGCGTTGCGCGCCGAACGGAAGCAGTCGTAGAGCGTGTTGCCCTGGATGGCTGAGG
>Ga0315274_10008604_pt1 | contig 14788 bp, 8 predicted proteins | sample YL17G02_20_MG_FD_203700 | JGI IMG/M metagenome (GOLD analysis project Ga0315274, IMG submission 203700) | Sediment microbial communities from Yellowstone Lake, YNP, Wyoming, USA - YL17G02_20 | ecosystem: Environmental > Aquatic > Freshwater > Lake > Sediment | place: USA: Wyoming | collected... | reverse complement strand
ACCTGGACATGAAGCGGTTCGCGGCTCTGCTGGCCGGACTTCTTTTCGCGTTCTGGGCCCTGATGGCCTGGGTGCCGGTGCCGGGTTTCGGACCCGGCGTTCTCACCGCGGACGGCAATCTGGCTCATTTTCTGGACCGCGCCCTCCTCGGGAGGTTCGATGACGGGCTGGATTACACTTGGATTTTGAGCAGCCTCAATTTCGGAAGCACGGTCATGCTGGGCGTGATTGCCGGCAAGCTGTTGCAATCGTCGAGAACCCAGGAGAGAAAAGCGCTGTGGCTTCTGGGGCTGGGAATTGCCTGCACCGTTCTCGGCCTGGTCTGGGGCATCTGGTCCCCGATCGTCAAAAAGCTATGGACCGGTTCCTTCACTCTCTTCTCCGGGGGGCTCTGTTTTCTGCTTCTGGCCGCATTCTACTGGATCATAGACGTAATGGACCACCGGGCCTGGGCGTTCGGCTTCAAGGTCATTGGAGTCAACGCCATCGCCGTGTACATGGCCACTCACGTGTTCGACTTCCGTCATCTGGGAAACGTGTTTGTCGGCGGATTGTCCGGACGGCTCGGCCCGTGGAACGAGCTGGTGCAGAGCTCCACGGCCTTCGCCGTCATCTGGCTGATCCTCTTCTGGATGTACAGAAAAAAGACTTTCATCAAGATCTGAGATAAACCGTTCATCGTTCTCCGGCGTCCGGCTCTTTCCACCGCGGTGCCCCCGGCCGCTTTGGGCCGGAACGCGCCGCGCCTGAACGGATACATGTCTGAATGCCTTGGCATGAGAAGGATTCATGCTGAATCGAAGGAAGTTCTTGAAAGCCGGAGGAGGCGCCGCCGCCCTTTTGAGCTCTTTGGGGGCAAGGCGCGCGGGAGCCTTCATTCCGGCGCACAACTGGGAAAAATACGATTTCGGATCTGGCCCCCCGGTCAAGGACCGGCTGTACCAGGGGCCGCTCCCCCAGTATGCGCCCGAGGAAGTGCTCCCAGGCAGCAGCGTGGTCATGACGACCTCGCCGTCAACGGACATCGTTCCGAACTTCGGCATGGGGCTCACCGTGTACGTCTCCGGCGATTACTGGCCGCCGCGCACACGGGGCGATTCCATCGGAAAGTACTGCGAAGACCTGATCGGTCTTCCGTTCGCCCAGAAGGTCTACATCCGCCTGAACTGGCGGGACATCCAGAAAAAGCCGGGACGTCTGGATTTTCCGGAGGGGTGGAAGACCGCCTTCGACGTGGCAGGGCGTTTGGGGAAAAGGGTGGGCTTTCGTGTCATGCTCGAGAATCCAGATTTTCCCGAACCGGGCATGCCGGAATTCCTGATGTCCAAGGTTCCCTATGTGGATCTTAAGGGACAGTGGGAACGCAGAACCCCGAACGGTCGGCACAAAAAATTGAATCAGATGCCGAGATACGACCACCCGGATTACCAGGCGGCCTTCAGGGAATTGAACGCGCTCCTCGCGGAGGAGTTGGACGGAAATCCGCTGGTGGAATACGCGGATACCCTGATGTACGGTTTTTGGGGGGAGGGCCACACGTGGCCCTACGAGGGCAATCCGTTTCCGGACAGTGTCACAGCCGAAAAAACCTGGATGCGGATGATGGAAACCCAGCTTGAATTCTGGAAACGAACCCCGCTGGTGACGAACACCCAGCCTGATTTCAGCCGGGTCGGGAATTCCGAAATGCTCGACCGCACCATCCGCTCGCACAACTGGCTGCGCACCGATACCATCTTCATCGAGAACGAACAGATCGAAGCCCTGAGCAACCGCCCGGCATGGATCGCGGCCGTGTGCGAATCGGGGATAGCCGGCGACCCTGCAAAGCTCTTCATCACGGATGCGGACGGCATGACTCGCCCCGAGAACATCATCGTCCACGTGATGGACGTGGGAGCGAACTATTGGTCGCTCTGGAACTTCCACAACATTTCGGCAAAAAACCTCCTGGTTTATTACGAGAAATTCCCCCAACACATCGACCGGCTCGCCAGATGCATCGGATACCGGATCCGTCCCTCATGGATCTGGAACTTCGAGAAGGACGGGTTTTCCGGCCTGGTGTTCGGTTTCGTGAATGACGGCATCGCCTGCGTGCCCGGCGTGCTGAGGGTGACGGTTTTCAGCGACGACGGAACGGTGAACGTCGGGGGCTGCCTCGATCCGGGTTACCCGATGACCCGCGGCGTTCGCCAGGCCATGGTGATGCTACCGAAAGGAACGGACTGGAAAGGACTCAAGCTCAAAGCGGAGCTGGAGGTCAAGGGGCTGCGCTATCCGGTGACCTGGGCCTGCCGCCAGAAATTGAACGCGGATGGGTCCCTGACGCTGCGATCCATGGAAGGAATTTGACTGGATGAAAGGACCATTCAACCACGGGGATGCGTCCTGTGTTTCCACCGAGTGGACCGTAAAAAGGACGCCGGACTTTGCCCTGACGGGAGACGGCGAATCGGCCGCCTGGAAAACCACGGACTGGCTTTCCCTCCCCGCACGGAAAGGGAACGAATCGGTTCACGCGACCTCCGTGAAGATGCTCTATTCGGACACGGGAATTTATTTTCTCTTTCGCTGCGGAGATGGCAGGCTGACCGCGTCGCTTGACGCCGACTTTGCGGACTTGTACAATGAAGACGTTGTCGAGATGTTTTTGTGGACGGACGAGCGCCTTCCGCTATATTTCGAATACGAACTTTCTCCTTTGGACCGCGAGCTGGCGCTTCTGGTCCCCAATGTCGACGGACAATTCCGGGGCTGGCGCCCCTGGCATTACGAGGACGACCGGAGGACGCGGCACGCCACCTCCGTCGTCGAAGGAAAGAAGGAGAGCGGCGCGGCGATACGGGAGTGGAGCGCGGAATGCTTCATCCCTTTCAGTCTGCTCAAACCGCTGGCGAACGTGCCGCCAGGCCCGGGAACCCACTGGCGCGCGAATTTCTACCGCTGCGATTACGATTCGGGGACCATGGTTTACTGGTCCTGGCAGCCCGTCGACATGTGGTTTCATGAATATCGCAGATTCGGTATCCTGATCTTTGAATAAAAATTGGTCATGGAGTCAAGGAGGATCATCATGTTCAGAAAAAATTTTTGGATTGCATCCGGATTGTTGACGGCCGTCCTGTTCATTTCCTGTGGAAACGACAGCCGATCGGAAAAAAAGAGTGCCCCCCCGAATTGGACGCATTACGTCCGCATCGGAGGCCATGGTTTGAGTTCTGACCGGGTGCCGCAGATCATCAAGAGCGCGCAGGAGACGGGCGTCTTCGGCATCGAAACCGACAACGACATCACCGGCCGTTACGAAAGCTTTCTGGATCATTCGGAAAAACTTGCGGCGATAAAAAAAATGGCCGAGGAAGCGCATAAAATCGGCAACCATGCCTTTGTCTATATCGCCGGTACGGAATGCATCACCGCCAATGCCGATAAATCACCTCATAGTTTCTTCAAGGATCATCCGGACTGGGTGCAGCGCAAGCTCACGGGCGAACCCGCCGTTTTCGGCGGCGGCACGGCTTTTTGGATCGATAAAGGGGATGAGGATGTCTGGATCAGTCCCTATGCCATGGAATGGCGGAAAATCTACATGGGCCTCGTTCGGAAAATCGCCGCAACCGGCATCGACGGCGTTTACGTGGACATCCCCTACTGGATGACCCACTTTGACGGCTGGGAGGACAGCTGGGCGAGCTTTGACGATTATACCGTCGCCGCTTTCAAGTCAAAGACCGGACTGGATGCCAGAAAAGACCTGAAGCTCGGCGATTTCAGCGATGCCAATTTCCTTCAATGGGTGGATTTCCGCATCCAGACCCTGACCGATTTCATGAAAGAGATCAATGACAACGTCAAGGCGGTCAATCCGGCATGCATGACCATCCCGGAAATCTATCCGGGCATCGGAGAAGAGGCGGTGCGGGTGGGATCGGATGTGTATGAAATGTACGCGGACATGGACGCCATTGCGCATGAATACAGCGCCGGAGGTTATACCGCGGCTGAACGCGAGCCGCTGGACTGGTTCACTTTCATGGAGGGCATGTTCACGTTTCGCGCCTTCGCGCAGGGGAAAGCGTCCTGGATGCTGTGCTACTCATGGGATGAAAACGAACCGGTAAAACCCCGCGATGCCATGCAGAACCTTGCCATGTCGCAGGTGATGGCGGGGACCAATTTTTGGGATGCCAAAGGGCATGTCATGTCCGGCTCCAATGATTACGCGGCGCGCACGGAAATATTCGGATGGATTGCGGCGCATGAAAAAATCCTGTACCATCCGCGCGAACCGATTCATCCCGTGGGCGTTTATTTTTCCCCGCTCACGCGCAATTATTTCGCCGAAGAATTCATGGCATCCTATCACGGCATGATGCATATATTGCTGCAATCTCATATGGAGTTCCAGATCGTCACGCCGAGAACGCTGTCGCAGTTTACCGGCGAAATCCTGATCTTGCCGGACGTGAAAATTCTCACGGCTGAGGAGATGAACTGTTTGGAGAATTATCTCAAGCAGAACAAGAAAATCATGCTCACGGGCGAGACGGGAGCTTACGACCGAAAACGGCAAAGGCTCGCCGTCAATCCTCTCCACAAAGCGCTGAAAATCGATCAGACGGTGCAGATTCCGCTCAACCCGTCCGAGGTGAAGTACGTTTATAGGCCGGCCTGTCCGGGCAAGGCCTATCAATCAGCGGCGAAACAGGGTTTCAAGGAAAATCTTTTTCGGGATGGTGCGCCTTTGCGGAAAATCCTGCAGGATTTTCAAGCGGATATCATCCATGTTCTTGCCTATAAATCAACCGTGCGGGTAAGCGCTTCGCCGTTTGTCGCGGCGCAAATCGCCCGTGTCGATGACAAACCGCACGTTTTTTTCGCCAATTTCAAGGGATTGCGGGGGAACAAAAGCGCGGTCCAGATTCCGGAACAGGGCGTCGTGGTGACGTTGCCGGCCGGGGACGGGGCGAAAGTCCGTTTTTTGCCTTTCCTGGGGAGCGAGCAGACACTATCCGGAAAACATGAAAATGGCGCGATCACGTGTACCCTGCCCGCGTTCGAACGCGGCGCGATTGTTTGGGTGGAATAACGGTACGGGACGGAATGAAAATGAAACGGATCCTCCTGTTGATTGCGGAGGACATATGAAAACCATTATTTATCTGATGATGGCGCTATTGATTTTCTCCTGCCCGGTGTCCAGTCAGACGGATGTGCCGTTCATCCCGCTGATGGACTGGGGCCACTGGCGGCTGGGACAGAAGGCGGACACCGCCTTTCTGAGGAAAAACCGCATGACCGTCACCTTCGGCAGCGGCGCCCCGAATGTCGAGACGGTGACACGGCCCGAGTTCGATAAAAAAATGGCCGATGCCAGGGCGTTCAACGCGCTATATCACGGCATGGGGACCATCGTCCTCCGCTACCTCTCGACCTCCCTCAACGGCGAGACGGCCACCAGCAAGGACGAACCCCGAAAGGACCAGATCGACCTACTTCGGTTCTACAACGAACGCTGGCACGATTTCACCGACATTATCGGCCCCAGGCCCCCCGAGGATCCCACCACGTGGATGATGGTGCGGCCGGACGGCACCTTCCCCCACTACCGGTATGCGCCGTACGGCCGGGAAACCACCGGCGGATTCGAGGCCTGGGGCTGTCCCGACAATCCAACCTATGTTCGCATGATGGAGGGGAAGATACGCGCACAGGCCGAAACCGGCATTGACGGGTCTTACGTGGACTGGACGCAGATCGCCGGGGGCACCTGCTATTGCCGCTACACCCGGGAGAATTTCATCCGTTATTTGAACGAAGCCCTGCCGCCGGAAGCCGCGCAAAGCAAATACGGGACTTCCGATTACGGGAACATCGCCTTGCCGCGCAAACGCGGCGACGCGTTCTGGATGGAATGGCTTGTGTACCGGTGCCGCGCGGTTGCGGAATTCCACGGGAAATTGCGGACCGCGGCCCGCGAGGTCAATCCCCATTTTATGATTTCGGGCAACGTGTTCGGCGGCTTCGGGTACGGCCCCATCGCCTATGACGCGGCGGGGAACATGGAAATGCTCGGCGAGACGGATGACTTCCTGTATTCTGAAATCCAGGAATTTCTGGACAGCGCGCCCCGCAGGGACGATCGCGGCATGAAGATCACCAACGGCCCCGCCCTGAAGTTTCTCTCCGCGGCTTCCCACGGCAAGCCGGCCGTCGTTTACGCGACCGAAATCACGCCTCCGATTTTTCCCGACCCCACCGAAAAATGCCTGAGCGCCATGGCCCAAATCAACATCGCCGAAGCTGCGGCGAACCACGCCGTGTTCCGCGAAAAGCGCGAAACGCCTCCGGGAGCCACCGCAATGTACGAATTCATAGCGAAAAATGAGTCCGACCTGGTCGGCGCGCAATTGTCCTCCAACGTGGCCGTCCTCGCCTCGCTGAACCAGTACCTGGCGGATGAAATCAGCTTCGCTTTCAGCGCGTCCCGCGTGATTTCGGATCGCGGGATCGCCCACATCATGCTGGTGGAAAAAGATCTTCTGTCGGCGGATCTGAAAAAATTCGACTTGATTATAATCCCCCATTTGCCGCTTTTGGACGTCGGAAAACAGGAAGCCCTGAAGCGGTTCACGGAGGCCGGGGGAACGCTCCTCGTCATCGGTCGCAGCGGCGTGAAGGACGCGTTCAACCTGCCGAATCCCCGGAACGTTTTTCTTGAAATGCTGAAAGCCGAAGGTTTCCCGGCTGGGAAGTTGGAGCGTCGTTGCGGCGGGGGCAGGATTGTCTTTATCCCGGTGGACATTCCGCCCGGCCGTTTCCTCATCCCCGCCAAGTCACAGTCGACGTTCACCACGTTCGGGCCGACCATGGCGGACGTTTTCCCGGACATCCCGGAAGGATACACGCGGGGCCGGATCGATCCGGTTCTCCGCGGGATATTGAAAAAGGCCGCGGACAGGGTCGTGGAACTTCTGGACGGCAGACTGACCCGTCTGGACTCTCCCTCGCCTTTCGTGGAGATCACCGCCATGAGCAGTCCGAAAAAAGACCGGCTGCTCGTCCACCTCGTGAACTACGACGTGACTGTCGACGGTGCGGTCACTCCCGCTAAAAATATCGAAGTGCAGGTCCTCCTGCCCGCAGGAGCCCGGATCAAACAAATTCGATACAGCGGGTCGCTTTCGGGAATGATGCCGGTGACGGCCAGGACGGAAACGAGGGAGGGACGGTCCCTTGTCCGTTTTACCGCGGACGAAATCCAAGTCTACGGCCTCGCCGTTTTTGAACTGGAATGAAACCTTGAAGGAAATCCGATGCAAAAGCGCCTCCTTATCATCCTGATCCCCATTGTCTTTTTATCCTGCCCCAAGAAAAGCCCGACGCAGCCCGACGGCGGCCCAAGGCAACTGCAGGAAATCGACGACGTCCTGTCCAATCCGTTCAAGGGGTTCGCGCCCTGGGTGGGCGATGATAATCCGGTTTACGCGACCACGCTCCAGTACGTGAACCTGACGTGGCGCGAACTTGAACCGGTGAGGGGATCGATCGGCTTCGCCAGGATGGAAAGGAACTGGGGGGACGTGTCCGCCACGGGCAGACGCGTGGGATTCCGGGTCTGCGCCGCCTTGCCGGGCGAGACCGGGCACATCGACATTCCACAGTGGCTGGCGGACGAGGGGATAAGGATGCGCGCATACGAAATCGACGGTGCGCACGGACTGGCGCCGGATTGGGACGATCCGAAATTCCTCGCCGCGCACCACGATTTCATCGCCGGTCTAGGCGCCCGGTATGACGGCGATCCCCGGGTGGCCTGGATCGACATCGGCTCGTACGGTTTCTGGGGCGAATGGCACGTGTGGATGAACGACTCCCTCGCCGCGAAGCTGTCCACGCGGCAGGCCATGCTCGAAGACTATTTCGAGGCATTTCCCGCCAAAATGAAAGTCATCGCCTTCGACGACCACTTCGCCACCCGGACCGTCACGGACCGGGGAGGAGGCATCCGCAACGACTGTCTGGGAACGTCTGATTCGAACGACTGGTACCTCGAAAGTCTAAGGCAAATCGATCCCGGATTGAACGACCGGATCTGGAAAACCGCTTTGATCGGAGGCGAATTCTGCGGCGGCGGACGGGGCGCGACGGAAGGCACAACCGCGCGGTTCGACCTGAATTTTGATTTCATCCAAAGGACCCACTGGTCCTTCATCGGCCCGGCAGGCGGCGCCATCGTCCCGCAAAACGCGGAGCACCGGAAATCCCTGGATCTTTTGATCAACACGCTGGGATACCGGTTTGCTCTGCGCAGCGCGGAATTTGACGCGTCGGTTGGACGGGGACGGACGCTCACGCTGAAAATCAACGTGGCGAACAGGGGTGTCGCTCCGTTTTATTATCCATGGCCCCTGGTTTTGCATGGCGTGGACCCGTCCGGGAAAACGGCGATGCGGACGACCCTGAACGCGGACATTCGCAAATGGCTGCCGGGCGTGACGGCCGAAACCGTATCGGTTTCAATTCCGGGGGATCTTGCGGCGGGATTTTACGACCTTCGGCTCGCCATCCATGATCCCGTGACGGACAGACCCGGCGTGCTCTTAGCAAACAGCGGCAAGGACGCCGAGGGACGGTATGGAATTGGACGGGTGGACGTCAAATAGCGGTGTAATTAACGCAGCAGTAATTATCGCCCTCCTTTATTACTCGGAGCGTCAAATCAGTAGATTTTGGGGTTGCATTTTAAGATCAATGCCTATCCTTTTTGTCAACTTGTTTGACGCTCCGAGTAATAAGAAAAAGATTTTTCCATTTAACAATCGAATCCGCCAGAATCACGGCCGCCAAACCGGCCATGACCGCCACCAGGGCCATGTCCAGCCTGTAGGCGAGGGCGCCGGCGGGTTTTTGTTCCGCCAGTTCCGCAAACCGGACGATCAGTTCCCACGCAGCCGTGAACGTGAGAACGAACATGAAGGTCATGGGCGCCAGGGTAATCGGTGTGTAACGCGCCTTTCCCATTTTGATCAGCACCGTCGTCCCGATGGACAGGGCAAGAGCCGCAAGCAGCTGGTTCGCCACCCCGAACATCGGCCAGATGGTGGCGATGCTGCCCGAATAGATCAACGCAGCCCAGGCCGCCACCACGAGAAAGCTCGCGGCCAGCGTTCCCGGCATCCAGCCGTGCCGTTTTAGCGGCTTGTAGAAATGGCCGCCCGCCTCCTGGACCAGGAATCGCGCGACGCGCGTGCCGGTGTCCACGGTGGTGAGGATGAACAGCGCCTCGAACATGAGCGCGAAGTTGTACCAGTACGCCATGAGGTGCTTCATGCCTGGAAGGCTTGAGAACACCGACGCCATTCCCACGGCCAGAGACACTGCGCCTCCGGGACGGTTGGCCACATTCGTTCCCACCATCGCGGAAAACTCCCGGATTCTCTCCGGGGCGAAGCCCATTTGGGCCAGCACGTCCGCGCTCAGCATCGAGTTGATCGCGAAGTAATCGCCCGGAATCAGGATTCCCGCGGCGACCAGGGCCATGATCGCCACGAAGCCCTCCACCAGCATGGCGCCGAATCCGATCGCGCGTATTTCGCTTTCACGGCGGACCATTTTGGGCGTGGTCCCCGAAGCGACCAGCGAATGAAATCCCGACACGGCGCCGCAGGCGATGGTGATGAACAGGAATGGGAAGAGCCGGCCCGGAATCACCGGCCCCTCGCCCGAGGCGAAAACCGTCACGGCCGGCATTTTCATCTGCGGCGCCAGGACGATGATCCCCGCGGCCAGCAGGAGGATGGTGCCTATTTTCATGTACGTGCTGAGGTAGTCCCTCGGACACAGGAGCAGCCATACTGGAAGTATGGAAGCGACGAATCCGTAAACCGCCATGGCGAGGATCAGCGAATTCCGCGACATGACGAAGAAATGCTCGAACCGGGAGCCGACGACCTCATGCCCGAGAAGGACGGCCCCGATGAGAAGCGCCACGCCGATGACCGTGGTCTCGACGACCTTCCCGGGGCGGATCCTGTACAGATAGAGCCCCATGAACAGGGCGATGGGAATGGTGCTGGCGATGGTGAACGTGCCCCAGGGGCTGTGGTTCAGGGCGTTGACGACGGCGAGGCCCAGCCCCGCGAGCGCCACGATGATGATGAACAGGATGGCGATGGAGGCGGCCGCCCCCGCGACGGGACCGACTTCCTTTTTCGCGATCTCCGCGAGGGAACAGCCTCCCCTGCGCACGGACGCGGCGAGGATCACGAAGTCGTGCACCGCTCCCGCGAACACGGCGCCGATGAGAATCCACAGCGCGCCGGGGAGGTAGCCGAACTGGGCCGCCAGCACGGGACCGATGAGCGGTCCGGCGCCCGCGATGGCGGCGAAGTGGTGGCCGAACAGCACCCATTTGTTTGTCGCGTGAAAGTCCCGTCCGTCCGCCAGGCGGACCGCGGGCGTGACGTTCCGATCGTCCAGCGCGAAGATTTTCACGGCCAGAAGCGCCCCGTAAAACCGGTAGGCGAGGATGAAGGTGCACGCCGCCGCGACCACCAGCCAGAGCGCGTTCACCTGTTCGGTGGGCCGGATCATGCGCGTGATGACGGCGAAGGCCAGGGCGCCGGTGAGGGCGATGAGGATCCAGAGGAGGTTTTTAAAAAAACGCATGTAAGAATTACCGCTTATTTCGCCAACAACACCTTGGATTTTCGGCAAGCGATTCAATGCATTTAAAAACGCGGACAACAACCGATTCAGGCATTGAACGCAGATCCTTCTCGACGGAAGGTTTTAAAGTGACCTTATAGGAGGCCATCTTTCTTCAGTCTGCGTTTCATTTCTGCAAGATGGACCGGTTCCTCGTCGCGACGTTCGGCGACAACAGCAAGATCATGGAGGTCTTCTATTAGTTTCTGATACATACCAACCGAAAGAAGAACACCTGTTTTCCTTCCTTTCGCGTCAACAAGGAATTGTTCTCGTGCAGCCATAACAACCTCGTCTTTTTTTATCTTTGCCTGATATAATTTTTCTTTACCAGCAGTTCCGCGATGAGCACCCCGCCGCCCGCGGCGCCGCGAAGTGTGTTGTGCGAAAGTGCCACGAACTTCCAGTCGAACAGCGGATCCTCGCGCAACCGGCCAGCCGAAATCCCCATCCCGCCGTAAAGGTCCCGGTCCAGCGCGGTCTGAGGCCGGTCCTCTTCGTCGAACCAGGTCAGGAACTTCTCCGGCGAAGACGGCAGGCCGAGCGGGCGCAGCGGGTCTTTGAAATCCCTGACCGCTCCGATGATTTCCTCCCGCTTCGGCTTTCTCGCGAACGACACGCTCACCGAGGCCATGTGCCCGTCCGTCACCGGCACTCGGATGCACGTGGCCGAGATCACGGGCTTCTTCGCGGGGACGAGCTTCCCGTCTCTCACCTCGCCCCAGATCTTCAACGGCTCGTCCTCCGACTTCTTTTCCTCGCCTGATATGAACGGGATGACGTTGTCCCTCATCTCCGGCCAGGTGTCGAAGGTCTTGCCCGCTCCCGAAATGGCCTGGCACGTGGTCACGGCCACCTTCTCCGGACCGAACGGTTTGAGCGCCGCCAGCACGGGAACGTAGGATTGGATCGAACAGTTGGGCTTCACTGCGATCAATCCCGTGGTCCATCCCCGGCTCTTCCTCTGAACGTCGATGAGAGTGACGTGCGCGGGATTCACTTCCGGGATGAGCATGGGCACGTCGACGGTCCAGCGGTGCGCGGAATTCATCGAGATAACGGGAACTCCGGCTTCGGCATAGGCGGTTTCGATCACCTTCACCCTTTCCTTGTCCAGACTCATGGCGGAGAACACCAGGTCCACCTGCTCTGCAATGGATTTCATGTCTTTTTCGACTTCGAGGACCTTCAGGCCGAGCAGGTTTTCGGGAATCGGCGTCTTCTGCGACCAGCGGCCGGCGAGGGCTTCATGATATGATCTGCCCGCGGAGCGTCCGGACGCGGCGAGGCAAGTCACCTCGAACCAGGGATGGTTTTCGAGCAGCTGCACGAAACGGCGTCCGACCATGCCCGTGGCCCCGAGCAGGCCGGCGCGAAGCCTGCGGTTTCGAGAAGTCGACATATGGAATGGTCTCTCCGGTTTGAGTGGTTATGTCATCCTGAGCGAAGCAAATGATCTTTTAGCGGACTCTATGAGATCCTTCGGCCCGCAAGCCCTGACGGACTCTGTAAAATGCGGCTGATTCTGCGGGCCTCAGGATGACGGACATGGATTTTTACGGTGGACCTCCCGAAGGTCAAGGATGAGATGAAGACCTTCGGGAGGTCCACTACTATGACAAGAAATTCGCTATTCTCAATATGTCCGCGAACACGCCGGCGGCGGTGACCTCGGCGCCGGCTCCCGGGCCCTTGATGACCAGCGGCCGCTCGCGGTACCTCTCGGTCGTGAACACGATCATGTTGTCGCTTCCGGAAAGGTGGTAGAACGGATGGTCCGTCCCCACTTCCACGAGGGCGACGCCCGCCTTTCCCTTTTCCAATACGCCGATGAAGCGGAGGGCTTTCCCCTTCGCTTCGGCGGCCCTGCGGCGGGCTTCAAATCCATCATCGCATTTTCCCAGTTCCCTGAAGAACGCTTCGATGGAGGGAGCGGCGCGGCATTTTTCCGGCAGTATCCTCTCCACCTGAACGTCCCCGGGTTCGAGCGGGAGTCCCATTTCGCGCGCCAGGATGAGAAGCTTCCTGGCGAAATCCCGTCCGGACAAATCCTCCCGAGGGTCCGGCTCTGACAGCCCCTTCGCCCTCGCCTCGCGCACGACCTGGCTGAACGCCTTCGCCCCGTTGAACGAATTGAAGATGTAGCTCAGCGTGCCGGAGAGAACGGCTTCGATTTTCACGATCGTGTCGCCGCTCGCGATCAGATCGTTCAGCGTGTTGATCACGGGAAGGCCGGCCCCGACGTTGGTTTCGTACAGGAATTTGACCCCGCGACGGAACGCGGTTTCCCGGAGCTCGCGGTATCGCGCGTACGGCCCGGAGTTCGCGATCTTGTTCGGCGTGACGATGGAAATGCTTTCGTTCAGGATCTCCCCGTAATATTTGACCACATCCTCGCTGCCCGTGCAATCCACGAACATCGAATTCGGAAGGTTCATCTGCCGCATCCGGTTCACGAACTGCCCCACGTCGATCCGCTCCGGCGAGGCGTCGATCCTCTCCTTCCACGATTCGATGGGAACACCGTTTTTTTCAAACACCATCCGGTCGATGTTCCCCAGCGCGACGATGCGGAGGTCCAGCGCGTTGGTTTTCTGCAGGGTTTCGCGGTGCGCCCGCATCTGGGCGAGCAAGGTCCCGCCGATCAATCCCGTGCCGAGAATGAAAAGGTGAACCGTTTTCGCGCCGGACAGGAAGAACGCGTCATGCAGGGCGTTCAGCGACTTGGCCACGTCGGGTTTCGAGATGACCACCGAAATGTTCAGCTCCGAGGATCCCTGGGCGATGGCCAGCACGTTGACGCCGTTTTTCCCGAGCGCCTGGAAGAGCCGCGCGGAAATCCCCGGATGGCGCCGCATATTCTCGCCGACCACGGCGATGATGGAAGCGTGGTATTCGATCTCGACCGGCTCCAGCTTCTTCGCCTCCAGTTCGACGGCGAATTCCTCTTCGATCACCTTCTTGGCGGTTTTCGCCGCATGCGGATCCACCGCGAGGCAGATGGAATGCTCCGACGACGCCTGTGAGATCAGGATCAGGTTGATCCGGTTCCGCGCAAGGGCTCCGAACAGACGGCTGGCGAATCCCACAACTCCGAACATGCCGCCCCCCTCGACGAGCATGAGCGCGATGTCGTCGATGGATGAAATGCCTCGGATCAGGTAGGGCGAAGGGGATTTTTTACCGATGACGGTCCCCTCGAATTCCGGATGAAATGAATTGAGAATCCTCAGCGGGATGTTTTTCTCCATGCCCGGCTGGATGGACGGCGGGTAGATGACCTTGGCCCCGAAGTGCGAAAGTTCCATGGCCTCCTCGTACGAGAGGCTGGGAACGGAAAACGCCTTTTCCACCTTGCGCGGATCGGCGGTCATGACGCCGTCCACGTCGGTCCATATCTCGATTTCCCGGACGTTGAGCGCCGCCCCGAAGAGCGAGGCGGTGTAATCCGAACCGCCGCGGCCGAGCGTGGTCGTTTCGTCGGCCTGTGTCGAACCGATGAAGCCGCTGATGATCTGGACCGGCTTCCGGTTCGCGAACCGGTTGCGGATGTTCCGGACCGTGGCGTCGAAATCCACGCAGGCCGAGCCGAACTGCGCGTCGGTTTTCACGAGTCCGCGGCTGTCGCAGTATTCCGCATGCAGACCGCGTTCCTTCATCGCCTCGGCGATGATGAACGCAGACAGGCGCTCGCCGAAACTCAGGATGAAATCCCGGGTCTTGAGCGAACACTCCTTGACCAGGTAGACGCCCTGCACCGCGTCCCTGAGTTCCTCCAGCATTTCCTGAACGGCGGTGAGCACGGCGTCCCGTCTCCTGGCGCCGATGAGGCGCTTGACCGCATCCAGGTGACGCTTCTTCAGAGCCATGAAGGATTGGCGGTATTTCTCCTGGTGCTCGGCCGCGAGGGCGCTCATCCCCAGCAGTTGGTCCGTCACCCCTCCGAATGCGGAGAACACGACCGCGATTTTTCCCCGATTCAGCCTTACGGCCCGTTCGGTGATGTCCATGACGTTTCGGATCCGGTCCGGAGTGGCGACCGAAGATCCGCCGAATTTCAATATTTTCATTGCCA
>Ga0315274_10008601_pt1 | contig 14789 bp, 9 predicted proteins | sample YL17G02_20_MG_FD_203700 | JGI IMG/M metagenome (GOLD analysis project Ga0315274, IMG submission 203700) | Sediment microbial communities from Yellowstone Lake, YNP, Wyoming, USA - YL17G02_20 | ecosystem: Environmental > Aquatic > Freshwater > Lake > Sediment | place: USA: Wyoming | collected... | reverse complement strand
TGCGCCGGCGAGCAGACGCACAGCAGGGAAACGGCCGCCCGTCGCGCACTCTGCCACCCACCCACCCACCCACTGGATGACGCTGCACCACGCGTCAGTCCACAACCTCAAGGACCTGACGGTCGCCTTTCCTTTGAACCGCCTGATCCTGGTTACCGGAGTCAGCGGCTCGGGCAAGAGCACCTTGGTTCGGGAATGTTTGCTACCCGCGCTCCAGGACAAAATCAGCCATCGGCAGTCGGCCTTCCGCGGTCCGGACCTCACCGGCTTTGAACCGATCCAGACCGTTCACGAGGTCGATCAGTCTCCTATTGGCCGCACGCCGCGCTCAGTCCCCGCCACGTACGTCGGCTTTTTTGACCTGATCCGGCAACTCTACGCCCAACTGCCCGAGGCGCGCCTGCGGGGCTACTCGCCCAGTCGGTTCTCGTTCAACAGCGCGCAAGGGCGATGCCCGGAATGTGAAGGCGCCGGCATCGTTAAACTGGAGATGAGCTTCCTGCCGCCGGCCTACGTCCGCTGTGAAACCTGTGGCGGCCTCCGGTTTAATCGCGAGACGCTCGACCTCGAACTGAACGAAAAGAACATCGCCCAAGTGCTGGACCTGAGCGTGGCTGAGGCCCTCGACTTCTTCTCCCCCTTTCCTCGCATCCGACGGGCATTGGAGGCGCTCCGCGATACCGGCTTGGATTACCTGAAACTGGGCCAAACCAGCCCCACTCTCAGCGGCGGGGAGGCGCAGCGGGTGAAACTTGTCACCCATCTCCTGGCCGGATTCAGACCGCCTACGCCCCGAATTCCCCGGGCAAAGTCCGAGCCCGCCGGCCAGCCTCCGCGCGTCGAGACCACCCCGCCCACGCTCAAACCGCGGTCGTCGTCGCTCTTTATCCTCGAGGAACCCACCATCGGCCTGCATATAGCCGATGTGCAGCGGTTGCTGGCCGTGCTGCAACGGCTCGTGGACACAGGCCACTCCGTGATCGTCATCGAACACAACCTCGATCTGATCGCCGAGGCGGATTGGATCATTGACCTCGGACCGGAGGCTGGCGACGCGGGCGGACAGGTGGTGGCCGAGGGAACTCCCGAACAGATCGCCCGAAACCGACGCTCGCACACCGGACACTACTTGCGGGGCGTGCTCGCAGGCGGGCTGATGTCCGCCGTCCTTCTGCCTCCGGTTGCACCCTCGAGCCCGTCCACCGGGGCCAAAACAAACACTCGCCAGGTATCGCCGCCCTCGATAGTTTGCGCGTCGGCGAATGAGCGAATCCTACGAAGAAATCGTGGAAGGCGAAACGCTGATGCGGAGCGCGCCAGGACCACGTCATGAACAAATCTGCGCCCGGCTGCACCTGCGCGTGACGGATTCCGTCAGGGTGGCGCCCAGCACACGCCTGTTAGCGCCGCGCACCATCGTGCAAGTTTCCCCCGGGACATTGGTCCGCCCCGACATGGCCCTGGTCACGGCGGCCACGGGCAAACTCTGGCTGGCGGCGGAGGTCATTAATTCCGATGATCACCGCACGGACACCGTGACGAAGAAGTCGATCTACGAGGATATCAATCTGCCCCGGCTTTGGATGGTGGATCCACGGTATAACAACGTCGAGATCTACCAGAGCTCCGAATACGGGCTGATGCTCAAGGGGATCCTCGCCGGCAGCGAAGCGCTGACCGAACACCTTCTGCCCGGCTTCCAATACGTCATGAACGACCTGTTCGCGTCGGAGTGACCCGGTCATTTCGATGACCTCCAGTGGCTCATGACCTTCAGCGGCTTGAATTCGCATCGGGTTTCGACTACACCCTCAACCACTATGCGCGTGCTCATCGCGACAGTCACGGCGGGCGGCGGCCACTTGCAGGCCGCCGCGGCGTTGGAGGAAGCCTGGCGGTCTCTCCGTCCCAAAGACACTCTGGAAAGGCTGGACGTGCTCGACTTTTCGCCCGGCCTGTTTAAGCGCATCTACAAGGATGGCTACGCCACACTTGCGGAACACGCGCCGGAACTTTACGCCTTGGTCTTCAAAAAGACTGATAATGTGGCGCTGGCCCGGAAGCTCTCGCGCCTGCGCCGCGCTTTCTCCCGCGCAACGCACCGGCCGTTTGTCGCCCGCCTGAAGGCGTTCCGACCCGACGTTGTCTTGTGCGCGCATTATCTGCCGCTCGAAATCCTCGGCGGCCTCAAGGCGCGCGAGCCTCGCTTCCGGACTTTCACCGTGTGTGTGGTTACCGACTTCGAGGCGCACGCGCTCTGGATCGAGCCCTGCGTTGATCTTTACTGCGTGGCGGCCGAGGAGACCAAGGCCAGCCTGATCGCGCGGGCCGTTGCCGCCGAGCAGATCGCCGTCACGGGCATCCCCATTTCGGCGAGGTTCAGCGCCCGATTGAATGCCCGGGCCATCCGTAAGAAGCACGGACTGCGGGACGATCTGCCACTGCTGCTGCTGTTGAGCGGTGGATTTGGCATGGGACACATCGCCGAGGTTTTCGCCGAGTTGGACAAGCTTAAGGAGCGCGTCCAGGTGCTGGCGGTGGCCGGGCGCAATGAAGAGCTGCGACGCGAGTTAGCCGGCCGGGAGCATAAACAGCCCACACGCGTACTCGGATTTGTGACGAACATGCACGAGCTGATGGCCGCCAGCGACCTCATTGTGACTAAACCGGGCGGGCTGACTACGTCGGAGGCGCTGGCGTCAGGCAAGCCGCTCCTCATCATCAACCCGATCCCCGGCCAGGAGACGGCGAACAGCGATTACCTGCTGGAACACGGCGCCGCCATCAAGGTGAACCGGGTTGAAGACGTGGCTGCCCGTATTGACGCCTTGGTGGGTTCGACGCGGCTGACGGAGTTGGCCCGCAGCGCCAAGGCCCTGGGGCGCCCGGCAGCAGCGCAGGCGGTTTGCCGCGAAGTCCTCGCGCGGCTTCCGGCCGGCTGATCGCTTTGGGCTCAAGGCCGGCTGGGCTGCATGCCCAGCGCCAGGCTCCGCCTGGTTTCCTCACGATTGGCCGCGTCGTAAAACTCTACCGGGTTGAAGTTGTCCGTGAGCACGATGCCGTGTTCGGGCCGGGTCTGTTCGATCTTCTCAAAGGCCTGCTCGACTCGATACCGCACCGAGTCGGGGATGTGGTCGAAGCTCGGCGGGTGAAGCAGGGTCAGCTCCGGACGGTTGGAGGCGACAAAAAAGACGTTGCCATTGCCCGCCGCATGGATGCGCACCTCGCGGAACACCTTTTTCAGGGTCTGGTCCAGTGAAGCGCCGAAGAAATCACGCCCCGCCTCCAGGCCGGCGAAGGTGTTTATGACCAGCGTGCCCTCCGGCCGCAAGCATCGCTGCATGCCACGGAACGCCTCGCGGGTCATCAGGTGGGACGGGCACGAGTCCCCCAGGAAGGCGTCGAGAATAATGGCGTCGTATTCCTTGCCGCACTGGTTCACGAACTGACGGCCGTCGGCAATGGTGAGCCGGAAGCGTTCGGGCTGACAGTCAAAGTACCGTTGGGCCAGCGGCACGACTGCCGGGTTGATCTCGACGACGTCCACGCGCGCGCCTTCCTGGGCGAACTGCATCGGTACGATACCGACCCCCATCCCGATGCACAGCACGTCGCGGATGGCAGGTGTGTAGGCTCGGGCCAAACCGTGGAGTGTATAGGTGAACATCGAGAGACTCTGTTTCTGCGCCGGCGAGTAGGTGTTTTGCGTGAGGTAGTCGTTGAGGTAATAGCGGCGGGCGCCGTTCTCGACCTCAATGACCTGCAGCATGCCAAAGTTGGAGTTGCCCCGATAGAGTTCGTTCATCTCCGGCAACCGGTGGACCTGTTCCCAGCGCATCACTGCGCCCACGAGGAGCGCGCCCAGGATGATCCCTGCCGCCCCCGCAGCGGGCTGCCGGTCCTCTTTAGGGCCGAACACGAGGTACCCGGCACTCACCGCGACCAGGATCCCCATGGTCATGAGCATCGTGGTCGAGTTAGGGAAAAACGGGATGAGCACGTAGCCGATCAGCACGGTCCCGAGCACGCTGCCCAGCGTGCTGATCGCCGTGAGTCGGCCCACATTGCCGCCCACGCCGCTCACGGAGACGGTGAGCACCCGGACGAAGAACGGGCCGACCATCGCCAACAAGGACAGGGGCGCAAAGAAAAGGGCGGCCGAAGCGAGCAACGAACCCACGACCAGCTTGAATCCGAGACACCAGTAGGCCACCGGTTCGACAAACAGCACGCTAACGCACAGATAGATCGCCGCGGCCAGGATGCAGCCATAAAGCTGGTAGAGGCGCGGCGAGCGGTCCACCAACCAACCGCCTGCGTAGTAACCGGTCGCCAGCGCGACCATCGTCACCGCAATCTGCGCCGTCCAAACAAAGTGCGAGGTGCCCACGTACGGCGCGAGCATCCTGGCGCCCAGGATCTCGACGATCATGATCACGCCGCCCGTGACGGCCGCAGTGCAGTACAGATACCGGCGCAGACCGGCCGAGAGCGGCGGGCTGACTGGCGGAGCCTTCGACGATTTCACGGGGCCGTTGTACGGTGTCCGCGGGACGGGAGCAAGCCAGAGAAGCGCCGCTTTCGCAATTCAGGCAAGCCAGCCGGGCCAGGCTGCTCTCGTTTCCCATGAACCTGCCTCCACCGGTAGGGCGAGACTCCGTCGAGCCCTGACGTCCGATAGCCGCCGCTTGCGTTGCGCGCCAGGTCTGGCGATCATATTCGGACTCGCCGGCGCGAGTGGCATGCGGAAGTACTGGCACGTCATCAATGTTGGGATTCAGAACACGCTGGTCTATCGGGTGAACTTCCTGTTCCGAAGCGTGTTCGCGCTGGTTCCGTTGACGGCCACGATTCTCCTGTGGCGGACCATTTACCAGGGCCGGACGGCGAGCGCCGAGATCGCCGGTTACACCCTGGCGCAGATGATCTCGTACTACTTGCTGGTAACCATTGTCGATGCGCTCACGGCGGTGACGGAGGACGACTGGCAGATCGCCGCCGACATCCGGGAGGGCAATATCAGTCAATTCCTCCTCAAACCGATCAACTACCTGGGCTACCGGCTTTGTCTTTATCTTTCTGGTCGCCTGATCTACACTGCCGTCGCCCTGGCGCCCGTGGCCGGGTTCATCCTCCTGCAACGCGAGTATTTCGTGTTGCCGCCGAGCTGGGCGGCGTTTGGGTGGTTTCTGGTGTCAGTGGTCCTGACGGGTCTGCTCCAGTTTTTGATCTCGTACACGATGGCCCTTTTGTCCTTCTGGGTGCTGGAGGTCGCGACGTTTATCTTCATCGTGTTCGCCTTTGAACAATTGGCGGGCGGGCACTTGTTTCCGCTGGATATTCTGCCGGCGGGGGTGACGCAGGTTCTGCAATTCACCCCTTTTCCGTACATGCTGTTCTTTCCGGTGAGCATTTACCTGGGCCAGCGCAGCGGCGCAGCACTGTGGCAAGGGCTGGCGTTTCAGGCGGGGTGGGTCGTGTTCGCTTACGCCCTGGCGCGGCTCATCTGGAGCCGTGGCGTGCGTCGATACTCCGCCTTTGGCGGCTGACATGAAATCGACCGTGCCCACGGAAGAGGCCGCGACGCCTGCGAATCCCGCCAAGGCCGGTGGGATGACGGGCGGGGGTGGGCGTTGGGCGCTGGAGACGCTCGGCCGGTACTTGGGGATTTACGCCGCGCTGTGGAGGAACTCGGTGGTCCGCGAGATGGGGTTCAAGGCCAACTTCCTCCTGTGGATTGTGGTCGAGCTATTGTGGTTTGCGCTGCAGTTAACGTTTGTGGGTGTGCTCTACCTGCACACCGGGCACATTGGGACCTGGACGAAGTGGCAGGTGGTGATGTTGATGGGGGCGAGTCACTTCATCCAACAGCTCTTCACGGCGCTGTTTCTGATCAACTGCACTGGTTTGTCGGAGCTGGTTCGCACCGGGCGCCTGGACTTCATGTTGTTGCTGCCGGTGAACACGCGGTTTCTGGTCTCGTTCCGGCAGGTGGATCTCGGCAGCTATGTGAACGCCCTCTCGGCGGTGGCGGTGATGGTGTATGCCGGCCGGCAGCTCCATCTCTCGCCCAGTCTGGCGCAGGTGGCCGGGTTTCTGCTGCTGGCGGCCGTGGGCATTCTCATCCACTACTCGCTCATGTTCGCGTTGAGCAGTGTGAGCTTCTGGACGGTGCGGGCGCAAGGCATCGTGTGGAGCTACTACAACCTGTTCAACATCGCCCGGCTGCCGGATGAGGCGGTGCGCGGGCCGTTCCGGGCGTTCTTCACCTTTGCCCTGCCGATGCTGCTCGTGGCCAACGTGCCCGTGCGGCTGATCATCAACAAACTGAATTCGCCGGCCCAAGCCCTGCTGCTGGTGGGGATGGGGGCGGTCTGTTTCCTGTTCTCGGCCTGGGTCTGGCGGGTATCAATCCGCCATTACACGAGCGCCAGTTCGTGATCCGGCCTTCAGGGCTCGGCCGTGATGGCGATCAGAAACGGAGCGGAGTTGGCCATCTCCGAGATGAAGTCGATACTCGCAATGGTCAGCTCCGGCAGCGGATTCTCGCGGGTGTCTTTGATCAGCCGGACGGGAAAACGGGCCGCATTCATCCCGGTCCACACGATCGTGGCCCGCTTGAGTTCACTGGTGGGATCGCTTTCCACGTGCCAATCGCGGATATCTTCGCCATAGATGATCGGGAGGGTCTGTTCCTGGCCGTCGGCATAATGGAGCGCGTAACGCCCGACGCGAGTTCCGGGTTTATCGCGCCAGGCGGTGGCATGGAGAAAATGGAGGAGCCGACACTTCTGGCCCAGCTTGATGCGGGTGACCTTTTGCGGGAAGTCGCCACCCGCCGCCCGGATGGCGCGACCGGAGAGCTGGACCAGGCCCCGCACATCGAAGGGCACGCCCGAGAAGACCAGTATCCCGCCGGGCACACACCCGAGGTTGTTGCCGGGATCACCCGGGTGCCATTTCCCCGTCAGTGGCGCGTTGTAAAAGTCACTGAGATCGACCATGCCCGGCAGGGTGAGCGGGTAGCGCGGCGGGATGCGATTGGCCAATCGTTCCCGGTAGAACGCTGGATCCAGGGCGGCCGAAGGCGGCGCGTCGAACTGCTCGACTTGTCGTGCGCCGGGCGGTGGCCGGAAGCGAAAGGCGTCTTCGGCGAGTTTCAGGTTCGGCCGGATGTTTTTGTGGGTCTCCGTTATGACCATCCGGCTGACCGACACATCAGAGCCGACGGCGAGCAGCGCGTTCGCCCACGGGGAGAGTTCCAACTGGATCTGGCGAACCCACCCCTCCCGGTCCACCCAGGCGGTCGCCGCGAGATTGGTCGGTGTTGAGGCGGCCGCATTGGTGAGCCCCAGCGACCGCAGCAGAAACTCCGGGTTCTGCTGCCAATGGATCACGGACGTTTTCCGTCCGTCGATCTCCTGTTGCCCGCCGTACTGGAGGTTATGAGCCTCGCGTGCAAAGCGGAGGGGCGCGCCTTCAGTGAGCAAGAGGTGGTAGAGGACACTCACACCGACCGGCCCCAATCGTGCCACCAGCTCCCGCGGCACATTGGGCGGCTCCGGGGAGGGCAGCGGATCGCGCAGAGAGTATTCCCGGAGTCCGGGCAGGTAAGTCCAGATCCGCTGGCCATCGGTGACGGTCTGGATTTCCAGTCCGAAGGAGCGGGCGGAACTGGTGAGCGACTGGCTGGTCTTGTGGGGTTTCTGGAGCACGAGCGTGCCCGCGCCTTTTGCCGGGATCTTCAGGCCGCCAATCTGCATTTCAACGAGGACCTCATAGGTGTCGGCGTAAGACTGGAGACCCTGGTATGCGGCGAGCATGCTGGCGAGGGCTTTTCCCATCAACAAGGAATGGACCCGACGGGAGATTTCGGGTTTCAAGTAAACGCTGGACAGGAGGATGACCAGGACCAAAGCGACGCCGATCAGCACGCCTTTGCGCATGGCCCGGCGCTGCCGCCGCATTTCGGCCTGGGGCATGTTCCTTTTGATCCACCCCGCGTCGAAGACCTGGAAGTAAATCCGGTTGCGGACTTTGAGCACGCCTCGCGTCCCGCGGGCGATGCCGGAAAGCCGCAGGACACTCACCAGGGGATTGGACTCGTCGTCGGGCACCGGTTTGTCGGAGCGCGCGTCCCGGTAGAGGGCCAGCAGGCTGGCCAGGTCACACTCGCTGCGTAGCAGCCGGTCGCGGACGAAGATCAGGTTGTCGTCGCGTTCGCGGGCCTTGCGGGACAGAAAGAGGTTGGCCGCCAGCCGATCCACCGTGGCGGGCGTTGGGATGACCGGCGGCCCGGGGGCGGGGGAGGTGTCCCGGGTTGGCCGGGCGCGGACGAATTCGTAGATTCCGTGGCAGAGGCGCTGGGTCAGGTACGGATGGCCGCCGGTCCAGTACAGGACGCGGGAGAGGAGCAGTTGGCCGTAGCCGGTGTTTTCGCTGAGTCCTTTGGCCAGGGGCGCCACTTCGCTCTCGGTAAAATCATTAAGCTCGATCCGCCGGCCGATATTGAACGGCGTCATCTTGGTTTCGCGGATCAGGTCGGTGGGCGCCGCCACCCCCAGCAGGCAGAAGGCGAGCCGAATGAACTGTGGGTCGTGAGATCGGCGATTATGACATTCGCGAATGGCGGCAAAGAATTCGTCGGTGGAGAAGGCGAGGCTGCGGACGATATCGATCTCGTCCACGAAGATGGCCACGTTACCGTGTTGCGACGGCAGCACCACCTTCTCCAGCGCGGTGGTCCACCGTTGGAGGGGTCCCAGGTGCGCATGGTGTCGCCAGAACTCAAGCAACTCATCTTCCAGGCCCAACTGCTGGCCCAGCCGGGCCATCAAGCCATCATACCACTGTTCGATGGTCAGGTTCTGGCCGATCGCGGTCAGGTCCATGACGGCCACGGAAAAGCCCTGCTGCCGGAGCCGGATGACGGTACGGACCATGAGCGAGGACTTGCCCATCTGTCGCGAGGTCAGCACGTAGCAGAACTCGCCGCGCAACAAGCCTTCATAGAGGTCCTTGTCGGCCTGACGTTCCACGTAGGAGGGCGCGTCGGGCCGCAGCGTGCCGCCCGTGACAAAGAAGGTGCTGTCGGTCGTCTCGGTCGTCATGCGCGCGCTGTCGGTTGCCGGTCGATCATGCCATCCTCGAGTGCCGTGTGCAGTCTATTCGGCCGTGATCGCGATCAGGAACGGCGCCGGATCCGCCATGCTGGATACGTAGTCGATACTTGTGATTTCCACGTCCGGCAGCGGATTGGTCCAGGTGCTGTGGTACAGCCGGCGCAGGCCGCCCGGAGTCATCGTATTGGTCCATGCCACGGTCACCCCGGTGGTTTCGGGAGGTGGTTCATTCCCTTGGGGCCACCAGTTCCGCACGTCGAAACCATAAAGGATCGGGCAGGCCCGTTGTTGGCCGTTGGCATAGCAAATCAAGTAGTGTCCGACCTGGGTGCCGTCCGGCGCGCTCCAGCCCGTGGCGTGCAGGAAATGCAGGCGATGGCACTTGAGGCCGACCTTGATGCCCTGGACTTCGGCGGGGAAAATGGCGCGCAGGTAATACTCCGCCCGGCCGGCCAGTTGAATGATGCCGCGCACATCAAACTCAACCTCGCCGAACTTTTGGACTCCCTGCGGCAGCGTGGCAAGATCATTGCCGGGCCGATCGGAATGCCAGGCCAGGGTCAGTGGGGCGTTGTAATGGGGCGAGAGGTCGATCAGCTCGCGTCGGGCCTGCGGGGTTCGAGGAGAAACGAGTTGCGCGAGCCGCTGCCGGTCGAACTTGGGTTCAACATCGGCGCTCCGGCTGGCGTAAAGGATCGTGGCGTCATCCACGTCCTCCACCAGCTTCGCGTCGGCCGGCGGGGTGAACGTGAACGTGTCTGCGGGCAGGGGCGGGTTGAGCCGGATGTCGTTGTGATTGAGGGCCACCACCAACTGCCCCAGGCTGACGCTAAAGGGGGCGCCGCCAGCCAGGTTCGGGATCGCGGTACGCTGGGCGACGGCCGAGAGATCCATCACCCAACGCCGCACAAGGCCATCCTCCTTGCTCACCCAGGCCGTCACGGGATAGCGCAGCCCGGTCGATGGCCGCTTGCCGCGGGCGCCGTCCATTTCGGGTGGCGGCCCGGCCGCTTCTTTCCAGGCAAACACATAAGCGGGTTTGCCCCCCACCACTTCGGTGCGCAACAGTCTGACGTCCCGCGCGCGTTTGGCGAATGCCTCTTGCGGGTTCCGGCTCGCGATGATCCCGTAGAGGGTCAGCGGGATCGTATTCAACGTCGAGATCTGGCTGATCCGTTGGAGGATCTCGGACAGAGCCGCAGGGGATGGCCGGACGATATACTGCTTGGCGGCAGGGACGTACCCCCAAATGGTCGTGCCATCGCCGATGACGCGGACGTCGGTCTGGCCGAAAGGCATCCGCATCTTGATAGTGAGGTTGAACTTGTTCGGCCGCTGGAAGATGATGCGAATTTCACCATCCGTCGCGACCTTGGCGCCTCCCATCTGAAGATCCTGTTTGATGACCGCGGTGTCCTGATATGAGGTGAGCGCGCTATACACGGCCCCGAGGTTCTGGATGGTGCGTTGGGCTTCCTGCGCCTGGCGCCGGCTGTAATAGGTGACCAGGCCGGCGCCGAGCAGGAGCAAAGCCGCCAAGGCCACCCCTGCGCCACGCACCAGTCCTTTCCGGAAGGCCCGCCGCTGGCGGCGCAGTTCGGAGTCGGGCATGTTCGTGATGACCCAGTTGCGGTCGAAGACTTCGGCATAGATCCGGTTGCGCACCTGAAGCCGACCGCGCTCAACGCGGATGATGCCCGAAAGGCGGAGCAGGCTGACCAGCGGATTGGCCGGATCATCGGCGACAGGCTTGCCTCGGTGTACCCTCAGGTAGAGATCCAGCAAGCCCACGAGATCCGCGTCCGCGCGCAGGATCCGTTCGCGCACGAAGATCAGGTTGTCGTCGCGCTCGCGCGCGTGGGTCGAGAGGAAGAGTTCGTCGCAGAGCCGATCCACGAGTGCGCCGTTCGGGCCGCCCGGAAGGGCTTGCGGCCTGGCCGAGGCAGCCTCCGCCACCGCGCGGCACAAGCGCTGGGTCAGGTAGGGATGGCCACCGGTCCAGTCGAGAATCCGTCTGAGCACCTGTCGCACTTCCTCGTCCCGGGCTGGCGCCGGTGCGCGATCGCCCGAGCGCAGGCCGTTGGCCAGCGGCGCGGCCTCGTCTTCGGTGAAGTCGTGCAGTTCCACCCGACGGCCGATGTTAAAGGGGGTGGTTTTGGTGTCCCGGATGAGATCGGTCGGCGTGGCCACGCCCAGCAGACAAAAGGTGAGGCGATTGAATTCCGGGTCTTCGGCGCGGCGATTATAGCACTCCCGGATCGCGGCGAAGAACTCGCCCGTGGAAAAGGGCAGACTGCGGACCGTGTCGATCTCGTCCACAAAGATCACAAAGCGGCCGGGGCGCTGTTTCATGGCCACCGCGCGCAGAGCGGTGAACAAGCGTTGGACCGGACCGAGCCGTTCATTGGCCTGCCAGAAGGCGTCGAGGGCGTCTTCGAGTTGGAGTTGCTGTCCGAGCCGGAGCAGCAAGCCGTTATACCACTGCTCGAGTTTGAGATTCTGGCCAATTGCGGTCAGGTCGAGGGCAATGACGTTGGCGCCTTGTTCACGGAGTTTGCTCGCCGTGCGGACCATGAGCGAGGACTTGCCCATCTGCCGGGGCGTCAGCACATAGCAGAAATCTCCCTTCAGCAGACCCTCCAGCAGAGCGCGGTCGGCCTGCCGTTCGATGTAGGACGGCGCGTCGTAACGCAAGGTGCCGCCGGTGACGTAGAAATTGCTGCCAGTCGTCATGGGGCAGTCAGCCGTGGTTCTCCGTGCGGACGTTCACGCCGGCCGTTGAGGTTGATTGCCTCGGGCGGTTGGCTCCGCTGCCGGGAGCCAGCCCGGCGTAGCCGCCGGGTGATCACAGCAGATGGCGCGACAAGTACGTGGCGTAGAGTTGGCATCGCGGCCGCACGTCGGCCGGGGACGTGCCGGTCATCACGCCCGCGCTGCGTAAGCGGTAGAAGTCCTCCGTCGTGGGGCAAGGCTGCCCCCGCAGAATGCCGCGCACGACCTCCGTCAGGGCCGGATCTTTGGCCAGCAACACCAGGATGCGCCGGAGATGATCGCCGTATATCCCCTCATCCCGGGGCGCCTTTTCCTCCAGCGCCGCCAGGGCGATCTTCCGCTTCGCCAGCTCGTACAAACCGCGGCGCACCAGGAAGGGGTGCCCTCCCACCAGGCGAACGAACCGATTCAACTCATCCTTGTCCTTCAGAGGACTGCCGTAACGCTGATTCAGTTCGGCGACCTGGTCCGGCCAGAAATCCTCCAGGGTCAACCGGGTGCCGACGTTAAAGGGTGATTGGTTGACATCCGTGATGAACAGATGGGCCTCGGTCGCGTAAGCGATGACCAGCGTCAAACGCGACCAGGGACCGGTAGGATCGAGAGCGCGTTCGTTGTGCCAGGAGCGGAAGAGCCCGAAGACTTCGCTGGCGTAAGGGCAGGCAAACAAGCGGTCCACTTCGTCCAGGCCCCACACCAACGCCGCGTCGAGGCGCGCCAGCACCTCGCGGCGAAGATAACGCTCGAAGTTGACGTTGGGCCCGCGTCGGTCGTCCCAAACGTCCCCAGGCAGCACCGACAAGTCGAGTTGATCCGCGAGGGATTCGGCCAGGGTCAACTGGAGGTTGCCCACGGTCTCCAGATTGGAGGCGTTGAACTTCTGGAAATCCGTCATGGCCACTTTGGCCCGATATTCCCGGGCGAACTTCAGCCCGCGGGCCAACAGCGAGGTCTTGCCCATCTGCCGCGCGCCCTTGATCAAGACAATCGCGTCATGCCGGGTCAGTGCATTGCGCAGTTCCACGTCCGCCGGCCGCACCAGATAAAACTCCGAATCGATCGGCACTGCGCCGCCGACCGGCTCCACCGCGGGAGCGTTGACCGGCAGACCCGCACTGACCGCGCGCGCCGGCGCGGCCGGACGCGGCAGGAGCCGGGTCCCCTTGGCTGGGACCGCCGCGGCGGGAGGCTGGGGCGGCGGGAGATGCTCCAGCGCGCCGAGCAACTCTGTTCCGAGCCGTTGATCATCCTGTGGGCCTTGCCAGAGAATGTACTGGATCGGATTCAGGATCCCGGCCAGAGGCTCAGGCAGCGGCCCGGAGTAAGTGACCCGGACCGGCAGCAGCTTGGGACGGCCCTGGTGGGTCTGCGCCGTCTCGTGAGCGATCTCGACTTCGAAGGCCATCATCTCACTTTGCATCGAGGCTTCGGACAAGAACGGCACCACGGCGTCGGCCGTGCGAATCTGATGCTCGATCTCTTTGGCCCATTCCATGCCCAACAACAGATGCCGGTCAACGAACACCGAATAACCGCTGCCCACCAGCAGGTCCTCCAACTGCCGGAGCAATTGCTCGTCGGGTTGAGCGTCGCGCTTGTAGAGCAGGGCGACACGCGTGGTGTACCTGGCTTGACTGCCCGGCAGGGAAGTTCCCGGCGACGGATTCGGTTCGGTCGGCATGTATGTAAAAGGACAATTGTTGAGCGGCAACCCTGACGACAAGGCCGAGTCGCAGCCTTGCCCACGGTCACGCTACGCGTTGGCTGATTACATCGCAAAGGTCAGAAATGTCAAACCCCCAACCGGCCTTTTGGTTTGGGGGCCAGGACCGGACCGACAGCGACGTTTGCCCCGGCGACGCCTGCCAGCGCAATCGATCACCGGATCAACCGCCGCCGGTTCTCACGGACGCCCCGGAACATCACTGGGCAGGAAATGCTCGAAAAAGGCGTTGAGTTGCGCGTTGGATTCGTCGGTTGGCGTGTGGCCCTGACGATTCGTCATCGCGACGCGGTTGGTGAAGCCCAGCAACCGGTTGACCGCTACGGCGTGATTGAGCGCGACCCAGCGCGCCGGCGGGTCCTCCGAACCGCCCGAGACCAGGAACGGTCGTGGAGCGATGAGCGCCTGCAGCTCGTGCAGGTCCCGACCGGTTTCCACCATCATCTTGTACGGGCCGGTGCGCGGATTGTCTTGCGTCGGCACACCGGGTTTCGGTCGTCGTTCGGCCGGGTCGAAGCCCAGATACCACGGTTCCCAGTAATTCACGTTCGGGCGTGTTTCATCAAAGACGATGCCGGGGTCGCTCACCGCCACGCACGCGAACCGGTCGAACAAGGCCGCGGCGAACAATGCCCACTTGCCCCCGTACGAATGCCCCACCACCCCGATGCGCGCCCGATCCACCTCGGGCAGATTCGCCAGGGCGTGCCAACAGTTCGCCGCCACATACGCATGGAAGGAGAGCGGCTGGCAACGCGCTGTGCCCACGTCCGGCTGCCAGGCGTTGCCGCCCGGCGTGCCGATGGAGAGCGTGACGAAACCGCGCCGGGCCAGTTGATATCCGAAATCGCGCAACGGCTCCTTGCCCAGGCCGATGCTCGTCTCAGGTTCATAATACACAACCAGCACGGCAGGAAAGGGCCCCTTGCCGTCCGGCCGGAGCAGCCAGCCCTCACCGGCCTGGGACGCGGCAATCTCAAGCCGGATCCGGTGTTGCGTGAAGTTGTCGCGCCGGCTCTTCGAGAGCAACTCAAGCTTCGGGTTCTCGAGGATCGGCGGCCACGGCCCCATCAGCTCCTGCCATTGCCGGCGGAGCTCCTCGCGCCGGCGTGTCCAGTCGGCGGCGGTCTTGACCGCGGTCCCGTCGGTGAACAGCAGCGGGGAGCGATAGG
>Ga0315274_10008599_pt1 | contig 14791 bp, 10 predicted proteins | sample YL17G02_20_MG_FD_203700 | JGI IMG/M metagenome (GOLD analysis project Ga0315274, IMG submission 203700) | Sediment microbial communities from Yellowstone Lake, YNP, Wyoming, USA - YL17G02_20 | ecosystem: Environmental > Aquatic > Freshwater > Lake > Sediment | place: USA: Wyoming | collected... | reverse complement strand
TCTCGTCCTCCCCCCCTCCTTCGGTAGCTTTTATTATGAGGCAGCTCGTGCGGCAAAAGCGCCGCCGCGGCTCGCGTTTTTCCCTCGCGTCGGTTCTCGCGCCACCCTATCATGAAGGGGGCGGTGCAAGGCTCGCAGGGGTGGAATGCCTCATGCCGGAACGAACTTTTGCCGAGCGATTTCTCGAGCACCTGGGCAAGATCGACCCTTCGGAGATCGAGAGCTTTGTTCTGCGAACGGTTCGGGAGCGGGACTTCATAGCGCGGATCTTCGAGGCTCTCACCGAAGGGATCCTGGTGGTCGACTCGGATCTGTGCGTCAGTATGGTCAACGCCGCCGCACGGCGCATTCTCCGGTTGCCTGCGAAGCGCCGCGTGATGGGGGAGAGCTTGCTGGACTTCCTCAGGCCCGGACCGTTGCGGGAGATCGTCCAAGCCTTTGTCGACGACCCGGGACCCATCCAGAATCAGGAGGTCGAACTGGGCGGCCGCCTGCGCCGGATCTACAACGTGCATCTCCTGCCGATTGGGGAAGCCGAAAGCGGACGCCCGCCCGACGCCACGGCCCTGATCCTTCAGGATCTCACGCCGGCTCACGAGAAACAAGCCCGCACCGCCCAGGCCGAGAAGATCGCTTCCCTGGCGAACCTAACCGTCGGGGTGGCCCACGAGATCAAGAACCCGCTCAATTCGCTCAGCATTCACGCCCAGCTGCTCGACCGCGCCGCCCGCGATCTCGTCGCAAAAGACGGCGGCGTTGCCAGGGCCAAGCCTCCTTCCCGGAAATCCATGGAACGCCTCGTGCGGTCATGCGCCGCCATTCAGGAAGAGGTTGACCGGCTGCGTCAGTGCGTGGATGACTTCATCGAAGCCGCTCGCCCCCACAAACCGATTCTCGTCTTGAACGACCTGAACCGGGTGGTGGAGTCGGTGGTCCGAATGGCCGACCTGGAGTTCGAGGCGCTCGGGATTCAGATCGACACGTTTCTCGAGCCGGATCTGCCGGCCATTCTTGCCGACGAGAGACTCATCCAAAGCGCCCTGCGCAATCTCTTGCGCAACGCCGTCGAGGCCATCGAGGCCGCACATCGTCCGGCGGATCAGCGTCGCGTCACGTTGCGCACGTGGGCCGTGGACGAGTCGGTCATGCTCGAGATCGCCGACACGGGATGCGGGATCGCACGGGAGGACATCCCCAAGATCTTCGAGCCCTACTTCACGACCAAGTTCAACGGATCGGGCCTCGGTCTGATGGCCGTCGGGCGAATCGTGCGGGACCATAACGGCGAGGTCGGCGTCAGGAGCGAGGAAGGCGTGGGAGCGACTTTCACGGTCGAACTGCCGGCTGCCACTCGCCGGCAGAAGCTGCTGGAAGGCGCCTGAGCCACCCTTCCCGGATCTTCATTTCTCTCGCCGCGTCTCACGGAAAGGCCGTGCGTTCGCGCCCGACTCCTCCCGGCCCCGCCGGCCTCCTCCCGGCCCCGCCGGCCTCCTCCCGGCCGCGGCGGATCTAACCGCACGCCCTCTGGAGGAGCGCCAGGATTCCAATGAGGATGAATTTGCCGCCAATCAGCGCCTCGAAGGCCATGCCGGGTTCCATGAGGCGTCGATGGTGGATGTAGAGGTAGCCCCACGTGTAGAGCAGCGGGACGATCATGAAGTAGCCCAGAGGCGTGAGTGCGTCCCCCGCCGTCACCATTACCATGGCGAGAAGAAGCACCCCGGTCAGAACGATCAGAAGTGTCTTCGTGTAGTCTTTTCCGAGTACGACGGGAATCGTCTCGCGTCCGATGATCTGGTCCCCCTGAATGTCGCGGAAATCCGTCACAACGGATCGAATGAAAACCAGACTGAAGATGAACAGGAAAGTCACCGCGTAGGCGACGAATCTCTGGACGCTGGGACTGGTCCACACGGGCGGAGAAAACGGTCCGAACGGACTTGCGGCGGCCAGCGACGGCAGCCATGTCAGAAGCACGGCCCACACCGTCCCGGTTAAGACGTCCTTGGCGCCCGGAAAGTCGATGAGCCTGCGGTAGCGCACGTAAGAGATGAAGCGCTCGGGCGCCAGCGGGAGGCGAAACAGAGCGGCGAGGAACTCCGCCAGGAACGTCACACAGAGAGCCGGCAAACTGATGAAGGCAGAGAGGACGAGAGCGGCGATCAGAGACGTGCCCCCGAACAACGTCAACGCCGGTCCCCATTGCTGGTAGAAACGCCACCGCGGAGGGTCGATGAAGTACCCCTTGGCGCCCGCTCTGTACTCACCGTCGGGTCGGACGTCCAGGGAGCTGAGACCAAAGACATAGAGAGCGGCTACCGTTGCCGCCAGGGGCCGGAAAGGGAGTCCCAGCAGAGAGGAACAGCCGTAGACTGCGCAGATAACGCCGACGGCGGTGTAGAGGTGCGAATTCAGGAAGAACTCCACCAGATCGAAGAGCACCCATTTCGGGGCGCTCGATTCCCTGCGGAAGAACTCCTCGAGGCGCTCCGCCAGGTCAACGATCATCCAGTTCGGCGTGGAAGCGCCGGCTGTAAGGCCAATCGTCTTCACGCCGCGCAAACGCGGGAAATCCAATTGGCTCGAGTTCTCGACGTGAAAGGTAGGGGTCCCGGTCTCGGCCGCGAGTTGGGCCAGCCGAACCGTGTTAGCGCTGTTCTTTCCCCCAACGACGATCATGGCGTCGACCTTGCGGGCGATCTCAACGGTCTCATCTTGCCGCCGGTTGGTGGCGTCGCAGATAGTGCGGTAAACCACGCATTCCGGCCAGCGTTTCCGGATGAGGCCCAAGAGCCGGTCGAAATGCTCATGGCTTTGCGTAGTCTGGGAGACGACGCATACGCGCTCGAGCTCCGGCAGGGCGGCCACGTGCGCCTCCGTGTTGACGGCGAAGCCCCGTCCGGGGGCAAAACCAAGCAGCCCTTCGACCTCCGCGTGCCCCGGGTCGCCAATGATGAGGACCGAGTCGCCTTGCTCGACGTGACGCGTGAGGAGTCTCTGGATGTGGATGACGTGCGGGCAAGTCGCGTCGACCACCTCATAGCCGCATCGGATCAACTCCTCCTTCTCGGCCGGCGTGGCGCCGTGGGCGCGAATCACCACTGTGCCCTCGGGCTCGCGCGAACGGCCCCTCCCAAGCACCCGAACCCCTTTGGCGTCCAGGACTTCGATAACTTGGGGGTTGTGAATCAGCGGCCCGTACGTCATGACGGGTTTGCGGCGCCGCCGCGCTTCCTCCAGGACGATGCCCATCGCCCGGCGTACGCCCATGCAGAACCCCGCTGCTCTTGCCTGGATGATCTTCATCAGTCCCCTAAGCGCGACCCTCGCGCCCTCATCCGTCGATCACGCGCGTCGCCGCCTGGGGATTATACCCCATCCCGGTGTCTGCCGCCACCGAATTGGCGCGGAATTGGAGCGGGACACGGGGTCGCGCGGAACATCGACGGCGCCATTTCCTTGCGCCGTCGGGGGGCCATGCGGTAGGGTGATTGGATTCCCCGGGCGCCCTCCAAGATGGGGCGGCTCAGGAAATCCTGCGTCACCGTTCCACTTCTCATGGACCCATCGGCTTCCGCTCCCCCACTCTCCCCTAAGCAGTTCAAGCGCTCATGGCGTCTGGTTACCATGGCCGGCTCGTTGGGCACAGCCTACTTCATCCTCTGCGTGAGCGGCGCGCCTCGCGTGAAGTTCCTCACCGAACTGGGCGCCAGCGCCATCCACTTCGGCCTGATCGACGGTCTGGCGTCTCTCACGATCGTTTTCCAGATCCTGGGCGGGATCCTCGCCAACCTCCTCCCGCGCCGCAAGCCGGCGTGGATCGCGCTCACCATCGTTCACCGCCTCGTGTTCGTCGGGGTGTTGGCGTCGCCTTGGCTTTTCGCGGGAGAACGGATCCGGCTGGGGTGGATCATCGCGGTATTGTGTGTTCACGATGTCCTGGCCAACCTGGGGACTCCCATGTGGTTCTCATGGATGGCCGACCTCGTGCCGCGGGATGCCATGAACCGTCACTGGGCGAGCCGCCAGCGAACCACCACCGCCGTGAATGTCGCCGTCTCTATCTTCGTGGCCTTCTTCTTCAACCACTTTGAGGAAAGCGGCCAGGCGATCCTCGGCTTTCTCCTCTTGGCCTCAGTCGGCGTCGTCGCCGGTGTCACGGACATTCTGCTATTCCTGGCCGTTCCTGAGCCCGAATACGACCGACCGGCCAAGTCGGCGATCTGGGAGACGATTACCCAGCCCCTGCGCGACAAGGACTTCCGCCCTTTCCTTGCTTTTCGCGCGTATTGGGCTTTCGCGGCCGGCATTGCTTGGCCATTCTTCACTCTCTATGCGATCGAGTTCTTGAGAATCAGCGTCCGGGACACACAGCTGATGATGATGGCCGGCCCCCTCGGCGTGCTCGTTTCCGCTCGCTTCTGGGGTCTCATGTGCGACACTTACGGCCAACGGCCCATGCTCCAGATGGCGATGACGGGAAAGGCGATCGTCCCGCTCGCCTTCATGGCGGCGCTGCCGGGTCGAGCCCTCTGTGTCCCGTTCCTGGCCGTCATCCTCTTCTTTGACGGCATGCTCAACTCCGGGTTCTTCCTCTCGACGCAAGGCATCATGCTCAAGTACACGCCCCGGCAGAACCGCTCGATGTACGTCGGGGCCGCCAACTTCCTGTCGGTCGGCATCGCCGCCGCCATCGGGCCCTTCTTTGGCGGGGCGCTGATCGACGCGGTGGGCGAGCCCCGATGGTCCGTCGGCGTATACGCCATCTCGGGATTCCACCTCGTCTTTGGAGCCAGCGTGGTCCTTCGCTTTCTGGCCAATCCCCTCGTCTCGCGGCTGCACGAACCGGAAAGCCTTCCTTTGGGCGCCATCCTTCGGCATATCTGCGACACCCACCCGCTGCGCGCGACTCGCGCCGTGTACCAGCTCCATGAAGCCCGCAACGATGAACAGCGCGTGCGCGCCGCGCGCCGCCTTGGCGAGCTGGGCAGCCCTCTGGCGATCCGCGAGCTCATTCCCTCGCTCCAGGACGCGAGTCGTCCCGTGCGCCGCGCCGCGGCCGAGGCCCTCGGTCGCATCGGCGCCGCTGAAGCCACCCAGGCGCTTATCCAAGCCTTGTTCGACCCGGAGTCGGGCATCCAATCGCCGGCCGCGCGAGCCCTGGGCCACATCGGCGGGCGCCACTCGCTCCAGGCCCTGCTTGCCAGCCTCCGGCGCCTGGACAGCGAAGCGCTCATCGAGACCATCGACTCACTCGTGCGCATCGGCGACAGCGCCGCCATCCTGCCTCTCATTTGCCTCTGCGACGAGATCGAGGATCGCGCTCTGCGCCGCCACATTGCGGTTGCCTTGGCCAGACTCAGCGAGACGGACTCCGCCGAGGAGATCGCCGCCATTCTCAGTCCGTCCCGTCCCAACAGTACGGCTCTGCGGCCATAGGAGCGCGCCGAGAATGTCCGCGCCATTCTGTCGCGCTAGAGTGGACATCCTTGGCTCTCCGAGACACTCTGCCGCACCAATAGGAGCCAACTGTCCCAGTTTGTCTAATAAAGGCCATATCTGTCCACTGGAGTACCTTTGGCGAGATTCTTGCTCCGAACCGAGCCGGGGGGATGTTTGCCATTGCCTCTGCATCTCCTTTTCACTCTTTGCTGAGGCCGGGTGAGGGGGGAAGAAGGGGGTTGTCGCGGCGGAGAGAGTTGGCTGCATCGCCCGCGAGCGGCGCAGATCAGGAAGGGAAGACACTCAGAGCCATGGCCATGATCGAGACGAATAAGCTGCGGAAGGTTTTTGGCCCCATCGAGGCGGTCAAAGGGGTTTCGTTCCGTGTGGAGAAGGGCGAGGTGCTCGGTTTCCTCGGCCCAAACGGGGCGGGGAAATCCACGGTGATGCGGATGCTGACCTGCTTTCTGACCCCCACCGCCGGGACGGCCTCGGTGGGCGGGCACGATATCCGGAGCGACTCGATGAAGGTGCGCCGGTGTGTGGGTTATGTCCCTGAGAGCAACCCCGTTTACGGGGATATGACGACCGTGGCGTTCCTGAACTTCATAGCGGAGATGCGCGGTTTTCGAGGTCGGGAACTGAAGAGGCGCGTCGACGAGGTCATCGACCGCTGCTGGTTGACGGACGTTCGCAGCCAAGTCACGGAGACCCTCTCAAAAGGTTTCAAGCGCCGCGTCGGGCTGGCTCAGGCCTTTCTCCACGACCCTCCCATCCTGGTTCTTGACGAGCCGACCGAGGGCTTGGATCCGAATCAGAAGCACGAGGTGCGGACCCTCATCAACCGCATGGCGCCGGACAAGGCAACCATCATCTCGACCCACATTCTCGAGGAGGTCGACGCCGTCTGCACTCGCGCCATCATCATCGCCGAAGGCCGCATCGTCGCCGACGGGACTCCCACGGAACTCAAGGAGCGCTCTCGCTATCACGGGGCGGTCCGTCTGACCGTCGAGACGCCGGACGCGCGGGGAGCCGAGCAAGCCCTCAGCGGCCTGCCCGGGGTCGAGAACGTCGAGACCCTGGGGAAGACCGACGGCGTGACTCGTTTCTTCGTTTCCCCGAAACACGGGCAGAGCGTATTGAGCGGCATCGTGAAGTTGGCGAACGAGAAGAAATGGAGAATCGAGGAGATGAGCGAAGAGAGCGGCCATCTCGACGAGGTCTTCCGCGAAATCACAACCAAGGGGGGCAAGCATTCATGAGCTGCGCCGTTTCGATTCTCAAACGGGAGCTGAAGGGCTATTTTGCCACACCCGTGGCTTACGTCTTCATTGTCATATTTCTGTTCCTGACGGGCCTTTTCACCTTCCAACTCGGGGGGCTCTACGGCGAGGGGAACGGCCAGGCCGACCTGGGCGCCTTCTTCGTGTGGCACCCGTGGTTGTACTTGTTCCTGATCCCGGCCGTCGCCATGCGCCTGTGGGCTGAGGAGCGCAAGAGCGGCACCGTTGAACTCCTGCTCACCCTGCCCGTGAGCTTGCCGCAGGCGATTCTCGGCAAGTTCATCGCCGCATGGCTTTTCATCGGCATCGCTCTGGCCCTGACCTTTCCGACGGTACTGACCGTCATGTACCTCGGCGACCCGGACATGGGCATCATCATCGCGAGTTACTGCGGTTCCTTCCTGATGGCCGGCGCCTTTCTGGCCATCGGGATCTGCATGTCGGCCTTGTCCAGCAATCAGGTCGTCGGTTTCATCATTGCGGTCGTCGTCTGCTTCCTGCTCATTCTGGCCGGTCATGAGCCCGTCCTGGCCGCCTTCAGGGGCTGGGCGCCCGGCTGGCTGGTCGACGCCATTGCCTCGGTCAGTTTTCTCACGCACTTCAGTTTGGTTCAGCGCGGCTTGATCCGCGTGACCGACTTGGTCTTCTTCGTGACCCTCATCATCGGCTGGCTCACGGCCTGCGGCGTCATCTTGGAGATGAAGAAGGCGGAATAGCCGACACACAAGAGGCGGGAGGAGCGACGCTCCGCCGCCTCTGCAACGTTGACAGGGAGAAGGAAACCCGATGCCCAGAAAACTCACTTCCATTACCGGACTCGTCATCATCGTGGCCATCGTGTTGGCGGTGAACCTGATCGCCGCACTCCTTTTCAGCCGCGCCAAGTTCGACATGACGAAAGAGGAGCTCTTCACGCTTGCCGACGGGACCAAGGAGGTCCTCGCGTCTGTGGAGGAGAACATCCGCGGCACCCTCTTCTACTCGAAGAAGGCCATCGGCGAAGAGCCATTGTTCAAGCTTTTCGCGGACCGCGTGGTCCAGATGCTGCGGGAGTATGAAGCCGCATCCAAGGGGAAACTCGCCATCGAGATCATCGACCCTCGCCCGGATACCGAGGAGCAGGAGTGGGCGGACCGCTACGACTTGCAGAGCATTCCGGGGCCCACCGGCGAACCGGTCTACCTCGGACTGGTTCTCAAGGACGAGAGCGGCCACGAGGAAGCCGTTGCATTCTTCAACCCGGAGCGCGAAAACACGCTCGAGTATGACATCTCGAAAGCCATTGACAACGTTGCCCATCCCGCCAAGAAGAAGGTGGGCGTTCTGAGCCCGCTCAACGTTCTGGGCACGGCCCCGCCCCCGAGTCCTTTTGCCAACGAGAGGGACCGTCCGCAGCCTTGGACCTTCATCCGGGAACTAAAGAACAGTTACCACGTTCAGAAAATCGAGATCGACGCGACTCAGATCCCCGACGACCTGGATCTGCTTCTCGTCATTCACCCCAAAAAGCTGAAGCCCCGAACCCAGTACGCCATCGATCAGTACGTTCTGAAAGGGGGAAAGGCCCTGGTTTTCGCCGACGCGTTCTGCGAGGCGGATCAGGCTTCCCAGATCACGACTGACATGCAATCCCGTCTTCAGACGGATTTCCTTTCCGAGATGCCCGCGCTGTTCAAAGCGTGGGGAATCGAGTTCTGGCGCGGGCAACTCGGCGCCGACGACCCCGCCGCCAAGGGCCGCTCGACGATCGTCGCCGATCAGGACCTGGCTTGTCCTATCGGGGATCCGCGCGCGGGACCCATCGAGAAGATGTACGTCTGGCTCAGGCTGGGAGGGGAGAACTGCAACCGAGATGAGATTATCACGGGGCGCCTCGAGGATCTCATAGTTGCCACCGCGGCGGGGATCGCCAAGACCTCTTCGAGCGACAAGATCGCCTTTGCGCCCCTGCTGACCTCGTCCGACAAGGCGTCCACGATCGAAGACGTCGCGGTCCGCTTTGGCCTCGATCCGGAGCAGATCCGCAATGCTTACAAGCGGGGGACGACCTCGATCGCTCTCGCCGCGAAAATCACGGGGGAGTTTAAGACGGCCTTTCCCGACGGCCGTCCCGCTGCCGACTCCTCGGAAGAAGGCGCCCCTCCCGGAATCGATGCGGACCCCGATCAGCTGAAAGCCAGTCGCCAGCCGACCACGGTCATCGTCGTTGGCGACGTCGACATGATTTCCGACAGATTCTCCGTCAGCATTGAGCCCTTCTTCAACCAGCAGATCGTCAGGCGCCTCAACGACAATCTGGTTTTTGCCAGCAACGCCGTAGAAAACCTCGCGGGTTCCCGGAACCTGATCGGCTTGCGTTCGCGGGGCCTGTCGCGTCGTCCCTTCACCCGCGTGCAGGAGATCGAGCGACGCGCCGCGGAGAAATGGGGAGATGAGAAACAACGGCTCGACGAGAAACTCAAGGAGGCCAACGAGCGCCTCCTCGAACTGCAACGGGGCGGCGGAGACAAACGCATCCTGGAGCAGGCAACCGTCGAAGAAGTCGAGAAGCTGCGAGCCGAGCAGCTGGAAACCAAGCGCAATCTCCGCGAGGTCCGTCTCCGCTTGCGAGAAGACACGGAGCGGCTGGGTCGCATCGTGAAAGCCATAAACATCGCTCTGATCCCGAGTCTCGTCGTTCTCGTCAGCATCGCGATCGCCGTCCTGAAAACAGTGCGCCGGAAACAAGCCGCCGCCTAGACACACAAGAGAGGGCCCCATGAACGCCAAGAACCTGACCGCCTTGCTCATCGTCGCCATCGCTCTCACGGCGGGCGCCATCGCCGTCTACCAGCGCCAGAACCGGCCGTCGCCTCGAGCCCCAGAGGGAGGAAAGACCCGGGGCGCCAAACTCCTGCCGGATCTGCGCAGCCGCATGGGGGACATCTCGCGGGCCGAATTCACCAAAGGCAAGGATTCCATTGTTGTCGTCCGTGACGAAAACAACGCGTGGGCAATCCAGTCCCGCGCGGGCTACGCCGCCGATCCCGGCAAAATCCAGCAACTCTTCTTTGGGCTCGAAGGGATGACAGTAGCCGACCGCTTGACCGGCAACGCGGAGAAGTATGAGAGTTTCGGGCTCGCCGGAGACCTGGGCGAAGACGGGAACGTGCGCCTGCTCGACGGGACGGGGAAGGAAATCGCCGCCGTCATGCTGGGGAAAGAACGCCAGTCCGAGCCCGACGAGGAAGACCCGATGGCCTTTCCCCGCGCCTGGGGACGGTATGTTCGCGTCGGCTCCGATCCCGCCGTCTACCTCTCCAAAGAAAGGCTGCTCTTTCTTTCCACGGAGATCAAGGAATGGGTCGACCGCAAGATCGCTGACATCCCGACCGACGACGTCCATTCCATCAGCATCGATCATGGCAGCACGGAGTCGCTCAAAGCGTCCTGGGAGAACAAAAAGGGCCAGCTGGGGGCTATCCCCGAAGGCATGCAGGCGAAAAGCGCATCTGTCAACACTTTCCGCAGCAGCCTTGTCAACGTCGAACTCGAAGACGTCAAGCCGGCTGATGAGCTCTCCACTCTCACGTTCGCGGCAACTTTCACCGCGAAACTGAAAACCGGCCCCGTTTACACCGTCAAGAGCTCCAAGGCGAACGGAAGGAACTACATCGTGCTCAGCGCAGAGACGGGCGAACCTTTCATCAGCGACGAGGACAAATCCACCACGGTCACGCTCGATGCAGCCAAGAAAGAGTCGGAAAAGGCGAATGGCGCCGTTGCGGACTTCAACAAGAAGCATTCCCCCTGGGTCTACCAGCTTACCTCCGAGTGGGCCGCGGCCAAATTCACCAAGAAACTAAGCGATCTCATCGAACCGATACCCGAACCGGGAAAAGACAAGGAAGCGGACAAAGAGAAGCAGGCGAGAGAAGAGGTTGACGAAGAAGAGGGTTAGCGCAAGAGCAACGCCTTGCTCTTTGCTCCGGCAGGATCTTGTTGCCGGCGCTTGACAAGAACGCTCGCGGATCAATCCGGAACGGGAATTCGGGTTGATCCGCTTTTGCTTCTCCCCTATGGTGATTGCGGAGTGCGGGGCGGCGGGGAAGGATCGTGGCGAAGTTCATGATCCTCCCGGGCCGGCGCGGGCGCCCGTGTGTTTTCCTCAGCAACTCCCCACGCTCGGCTGTGTCCCTTCCGGCGCTCCGAGACCGCTCTCGCGCGCGGCCGCCAACGAGAAGGGGAACCGTGCAAAGCGAGAGGCGCCAAGCGAATGCTCGAGAACGTAGAAGTCCTCGATTTTCGGCGCCCGATCCATTTCATCGGGATCGGCGGGTGCGGCATGTCGGGCGTAGCGCTGGCGCTGCGCGGCATGGGCTACGTCGTTTCCGGGTCGGACATGAAGAACACCGCCGTGATCGAGCGGCTGAGCGACGCCGGGGTGGCCGTCGCCATCGGCCATAACGGCGGCAATATCCTGGCGGCGACGCAGCTCGTGGTCGCCAGCGCCGCGATCAAACCCGACAACGCCGAGCACATGGCGGCGCAGGCGCAGAGAATCCCCATCATCAAGTACGCCCGGATGCTCGGCATGCTCATGCGCAGCCGCACGGGGATCGCCGTCGCCGGAACGCACGGCAAGACCACGACGACGGCCATGGTGGCCCTCGCCCTGCGCGAACTCGGCGCCGACCCAAGCTTCGTCATTGGCGGCGACGTCCCGCAGCTCGGCGGCGGGTCAGGCGTGGGCTCCTCAAACTACCTCGTTGCCGAGGCGTGCGAGTACGACCGCTCTTTTCTTAATCTCCGTCCCCGCTACGCGGTTATCGGCAATATCGAGGAAGACCACCTGGACTATTACAGCGGCCTGGAGGAGATCATCGGCGCTTTCCGCGAGTTCGCTCTCGGCATTCCGGAGGACGGTCTCCTCGTAACGAGCGCATCAAGTCCGAACATCGCTCGCTTCCTCGACGACGCGCCGTGCCGCAAGGTCCTGTGCGGCCTCGAACACGAAGCGGATTACGCCGCCTATGACGTGCGGCTCGAGACCGACCCGGAGCAGCGCCACGGTCGCAGTCGCTACCGCCTCGAGGTGAGGGCCGGAGTCCGTCCCGAGAACGCAGACACAGAAGAGGGAAACGGGCCAAGATCATGCGAAGTCGCGCTGAACGTTTTTGGCCGCCACAACGTCATCAACTCGCTCCTGGCCGTCGCTCTCGTTCACCAGATCGGGTTCCCCCTCGAGAAAGTGACGGAAGCCGTCGGGAGATTCGAAGGCGTGCGGCGGCGCTTCGACATCATCCACGATCGAGGCGGCGTCTGCATCGTGGATGACTACGCCCATCACCCCACTGAAGTCCAAACCGTGCTCAAGTCTTCGAGGGCCTACTTCGAGGGCCGGCGGATCGTCGTGGTTTTCCAGCCGCACCAGCACAGCCGCACGCGGTTCCTTCTCAAAGACTTCGCCCGATCCTTCCGGTATGCGGACCTCGTCGTGGTGCCCGACATATACTTCGTGCGCGACACGGCCGCGGACCGCGAGGCGGTGCACGCCCGCGATCTGGTCCGCGAGATCATTGCCAACGGAGGCAGCGCGGTCTACATCCCGTCTTTCGCCGAGATCGAACAGTTTCTCATTAACAACCTGGGCAAAGGCGACGTCCTGCTGACCATGGGGGCCGGCAATGTCTGGGAGGTCGGCGCGCACCTGGCGAGGAGACTCTGAAGATCCCGCGGGCCGAGAGCGGCGAATGCCGGGATGCACCGCGGGGCCGTGGATTTCTCCTGCTCCCGCTGTGGAGTCTGTTGTTGGTAGCGCTAAGGGGATTTGAACCCCTGTTTCCGCCGTGAGAGGGCGGCGTCCTAGACCGAGCTAGACGATAGCGCCACGAGGTGGCGCGCCGGGGGGGTCGTCGGATTCTCCAACCCGGGGCGCCGGAGACGGTCCTGGTAGCCGGGGAAGGACTCGAACCCTCAAAAGCGGAACCAGAATCCGCTGTGTTGCCATTACACCACCCGGCTCCGCCCACGCGCCCCCACGGGCGAGCCATAGACGCTACATCGAGCCGCCTTATCTGTCAAGGCCAAGTTCCCGCTTTTTTGCCGCCCGGCGGGCTGACGTCATTTCGACCCGTAAATCGTCTTGTTGGTTGCGATGATGTCCCCGCTCGACTTGGTCCCATTCGTCGGATCGTAGACAACGTCCAAGCTGGTCCCGTCATCGATCCGGTAGACGTAGCCCCAGCCGAGCTGGCCGAGGTCCTGGTCATGGTCGGGACCGGCGCAGAGAATCACGTACTGGATGCCCGCGGCAACGGTCTCTGCCCCCGCCCCCTCGTCGTACTTGGCGTAATCGTAGGGCGGTCTCCCCCAATCGTTGTAGTTCGCCGCGGCGTAGTCCCGGAACTCGAAGGGGGAATAAGGCATGCTTGTGATGTAGGCAATCGGCGTGGTCAGGTAGGCCCAGGTTAGGTACATGCCCTGGCCGAAGATGTCGGGCGGGTATCTGGGATTGTCGACGCGGTAGGCCTCGAGAGCCGTCTTCAGTTGCCGTATGTCGTTGTAAGCCTTGGACACTTTCGACCGGGTCTGAGCCTCGAGGAAGTTCGGCACGGCGATGGCGGCCAGGATGGCGATGATGGCAACGACGATCAGAAGCTCGATGAGCGTGAAGCCGTCGCCGCGTAAGACCTTGGGTCCTCTGGTCGGTTCCATGAGATTCCCCTCCTCGAACGTCTTGGATCTGCGGCTCTCAGCGGGACGCGATAGGACGGGACACACCCGGGCGTCGGCGGGAAAGGCCCCCTGCCCCCTCAGCCCTTCGCGCCTGAGAATCCCGCGCCGAAGGTTCCTTTGCAACGCCAATCTTCCCCCCGTTTTCCCCCGGGTCTGCGGGTCCCCTTCATCTGTCACTCGTCCTCTTCCCGACGGCGGAGACGGGATTCACCCCTGGTTGTCTCGGTCCGACCTGTCTTGGATCGCGAGGACTCGCGCCTATCCCGCGTCGTCGCCGTCGGCATAATCCACGCGCATCAGAGTGAGGCCCTGCGGGGGCGCCGTGCGATAGGGACGGGGGCAGCGGCCGGTTTCGAACATGTCCAGGATGATCTCCGGCAGGTGGCGGCCGGCGCCGATCTCAAGGAGAAGACCCATCATGCGGCGGACCATGTGGTGGAGGAAGGAGCGGCATTTGAAGTCGAAATGATGGACCGGGCGTTCATCGCTGCGGGACGCTTCGACCAACGTGAGCCGCGTGCGCGGCGCGCGGCAGGCGCTCGAACGAAACGCTCGGAAGTCGTGCTCGCCCCGCAAGAGCGCCAGTCCGCGGTCCACGGCGCCCCAATCAAGAGGCCGGGCGACGTGGGCCAGGCGGAAGCGATCGATGGCCGGCGGCGAGGGGCGGGCGAGAATGGAGTAGCGGTACCATCGGAGCCGGGCGTCGCGGCGGGGGTCGAAATCGGGCGAGCACTCGACCGCCGAGGCGACCCGCACGTCGTCGGGCAGATAAGCGTTCGCGGCGCGTCGCAGAGCGTCGGCGGAGATGGCCGCGCCGGGCGCAAGGATCTTGACGACCTGGCCGCGGGCGTGGACGCCGGCGTCGGTGCGGCCCGCAGCGTCCGCCCGAACGCGCTGATGGAGGAACTTCTCGAGGGATTCCTCCAACGTTTCCTGGACCGTGCGCGCGTTGGACTGGCGCTGCCAACCGGCGTAGCGGGCGCCATCATACTCGACGGTCAGGCGGAAGGCGCGGGTCGGGGATGGGGGCGCGCGGTGTTGCGTCTCGCCCATGTCGGACCGGCGCCGCTCCAGCTCCGCGTCTTGCGGATCGTCCGGCTTGGGCGCTTGGGGCTGCGGTGCGCGTCGGGCGTTCATGGGAGGACCTTACCAGGCTGGCGGGCAAAACGGAAGAGAATGAGGACGGAGGCGGCCTCCGGCCGGCGAAGCATGCCGGTGGAGCTAACGGGGAGAACAGGTAGATGTTGGCCCGCCTGTTGGGTGTCGGGGTGGCGTCTGAGCATGGCGTCGAGGTCGGCGGGGGGCGCCAGGAGGATGATCGGGTCGAGGCCCTCCTGTTGGAGAAT
>Ga0315274_10008598_pt1 | contig 14791 bp, 11 predicted proteins | sample YL17G02_20_MG_FD_203700 | JGI IMG/M metagenome (GOLD analysis project Ga0315274, IMG submission 203700) | Sediment microbial communities from Yellowstone Lake, YNP, Wyoming, USA - YL17G02_20 | ecosystem: Environmental > Aquatic > Freshwater > Lake > Sediment | place: USA: Wyoming | collected... | reverse complement strand
CGGCGATTGCCTCTTCTATCATGCTATTGGACCCATGCGACAAATGCCAGGGGCTTGGGGACAGCGTCCCCAAAAGGCAAAGAAGTACGCAAAAACCGGATGAGCCGAATTTGTTTCGGATTTCGGGCTTCGGGCTTCGTGCTTTCTTGCGTTGAGGGGCCTGAAAAATTCCGTTTCTGCTCTTGCTATGGCAGGCTTTGGCCGATAAAATAGTAGGTAGGCTGTTTCCCACAATGCATTTGGAGGAAAGGGCATGCAACTCTATCGGCCTGCGGTACCACATGGGGGACCATAAATCGTTTTGCGCAGAGTGTTGTAGGTTCAGGGATTTAGTGAGGAGAAAAGCAATGAGTACATCAAAGAGAATCGTGTGGGCACTGGTTATCGTGGTCGCTTTTGCGGGGGTCGGTTTCGCCAACTGGGCCGACTCGTTCGACGGCGGCAAGCTCAACCTGTCGACCTGGAAGTTCCTGTCGTTTCCCCAGGTGACCGGCACGTTCAAGCAGACGTTTCCGGCCGGGGAGGGCGGGAACAACTATCTCGCTTTCACGGAAACCGTGACTTCCAGCAAGGGAGGGGCGGCCTTTGGCGCAGGTTTCGGCAGCGCTGAGAAGTTTAAGGACGTCCGTGTCGGCGCGACGGTGAACGTGGCTGGCGATGCCTGCCACAACTACTATGGCTTGATCGCCCGCGCCAGCTACTTCGTGGACCCGGACGGCAAGCTGACCGGTGTGGCGCCCGGCGTGGTCGCCGACTGCTACATCATGCACATCAACTATGTGTATGGTCCCGCCAACCTGAGCCTCGACCTTGAGAAAGTGGTCATGAACCAGAACATCATGGACGGCCCGGACATCGGGGTCGTGATCCCTCAGGTGGAGAACGCGCGAAGCTACTACGCGGAGCTCGAGGTGGTTGGGGCAGGTCCGGTGTACGTGACGGGACGCCTCTATGAATTCAAGGGCGGCCCGCTCGTGGCCCAGACGCCCACGATGGTCGATACTGACGCGAAAGACCCTTGGGAAGACACGAACAAGCGTGACAAGGTGTTCACGGAAGGCATCAGCGGTATTTTCGCCCAGAACGAAGATGACGTGCCGGTAGGCTTTTATATCACCTGGGACGATGTGTCCTCTGTCTCCGACGGTCCGACGGCGGTGGTTGTGAGCCCCTCCGACGGCGCGACCGGAGTCGCAATGAACGCGGGTCTGGGTTGGGTAGAGGCCGGCTTTGCCACGGGCCGGCAGCTCTGGTTTGGCCCGGCGGGGAACATGCAACTGGTGTCGCCAAATCCAACGGGAGCCAGCTTTGATCCGGGGATACTCCAGGCCGGTACGACCTATGAGTGGCGCGTCGATCAGGTCGGTGCCAAGGGCACCGTGCAGGGCCATGCGTGGCGGTTCACGACGAGCAAGAATATCGTTGTCGACGATTTCGAGAGCTATACGAATGACTCGCCGAACCGGCTCTTCCAGACGTGGATCGATGGACTCGGCTTCTCCGCCGACACATTCTTCCCGAATGGCAACCCCGGCAACGGCACGAACGCCCTGGTCGGCTATGACCCCGCGAAGGGCAACATCGTAGAGAAGAGCATTATCCAGGGCGGTGCGCAATCCATGCCGATCAAGTACAACAACGCCGGCGACCCCAAGATCGCCGAGGCGGAGCGCACCTTCGCGACGGCGCAGGATTGGACGGTCGGGAACCCCGATGTTCTCGCTATCGCGTTCCGTGGCGTGCGGGACAATGTGGAGCAGAAGATGTACGTGAGAATCGAGGACGCCGCGGGGAACAAGGCCACTGTGGAGTACTTCGCGTTTGTCGTCCAGACCGAGTACTGGCGCGTCTGGAATATCCCGCTGGCTGACTTTGCCGGCGTGGATCTGAAGGGCGTCAAGAAGCTCGTGATCGGCGCCGGAGACGGCACCGGCACGAGCCAGGCGGCGGATGACGTGGACACTCTCTATATCGATGATATCTGCCTGTCCTTTGCCCCGTAGGGGGTGTCTTCACGGGTGTTGGTATGAGCACTGCACGGCCGGTGGATGTCTTTCGTGATCCTCGGACAGGCAGATGAAGTGACTGATATGCTCAGAATTTGCGGCAGGGCGATGGTGAAATCGCCCTGCCGCAATTGCTTTCAACGTGCGACCTGAGTGCTGCGTGTGGGTCGCAGCGTCCCCGCCGCGATCCGAGTTACTTCTCAATCTCCAGAACGACGACCGATTTCGCCGGCAGTCTGGCTTCAAAACCACCTTCCGTGACCTTGGCATCGCTGAACGGGGCCGGTTGCACGGCACTGGCATTCTCGAAGGTGTTGTGTGCCGTGATTTCGTTGGCCGTCAGGGCCTGGCCGGTGATCCGCTTCGGCGTGAAGCCCTGTACCTGGGCCTTGACGTTCACGGCGGCGTGCGGATCGATGTTGCACAGCGACACGTGGATCTTGCCGTCGCGGTCCTGCGAGGCGGATACGTTCATCGCGGGCAGCTTGTCCGCCTGGAACGTGTAGTCGGGACTGGTCAACTCCGTGGGCAGCAGCGTCGCGTCATGATGGACCGTGTACAGGTAGTACACGTAGTAGGTCGGCGTCAGGACCATCTTGGGGCCGTCCGTCAGGATCATGGCCTGGAGCACGTTTACGGTCTGGGCGATATTGGCCATTCTGACGCGGTCGCAGTGGTTGTTGAAGATGTTGAGCGTCAGGGCGGCGACCATGGCGTCACGCAGGGAGTTTTGCTGGTAGAGGAACCCCGGGTTCGTTCCCGGCTCGACGGCGTGCCAGGCGCCCCATTCATCGAAGATGATCGCGACCCGCTTCTGGGGGTCGGCCTGGTCCATGATCTCGATGTGCTTGTTCAGGATCTCCTCGATCCGAAGGGCACTCCTGAGCTGCCAGGACCAGTCGATCTCGGTGAACTGCGTGGCAGAGCGGCTGTTTCTGCCGGTCCCACAGTAATAGTGGGGGGCAAGGCCCGCCATCTGCCTTCTGGCCTGCTCCATGAGGACCGTCGTCCAGTCGTAGTTGGCCCCATTTGGGCCGCAGGCGATCTTGAAGATGCGGTTGCCGCTGAAGTTGCGCACGTAGGTCTGGTATCGCCTGTATTGGTCGGCATAGTACTCCGGCCGCATGTTGCCGCCGCAGCCCCAGTTCTCGTTGCCGACCCCGAAGTACTTCAGTTTCCAGGGCTGCTCACGGCCGTTCTGCCGGCGCAGGTCGGCCATAGGGCTTTTGCCGTCGAACGTGATGTACTCGACCCAGTCGGCCATCTCCTCGATGGTGCCGCTGCCGACGTTGCCGCAGATGTACGGCTCGCAGCCCAACTGCTCGCACAGGTCCATGAACTCGTGCGTCCCGAAATGGTTGTTCTCCGTCACGCCGCCCCAGTGCGTATTGACCATCGTGGGGCGATTCTCCCGCGGACCAATGCCGTCCCTCCAGTGGTACTCATCCGCGAAGCAGCCGCCCGGCCAGCGAAGCACCGGGATTCTGATCGCCCGCAAGGCCTGGACGACGTCGTTGCGGATGCCTCGGGTGTTCGGGATGGAGCCGTCCTCGCCGACCCAGAAGCCACCGTAGATGCAATGGCCCAGATGCTCGGCGAAATGGCCGTAGATGTTCCGGTTGATTGTCTCTTTGCCCTGATCGGCTCGGATGGTCAGTTGTGCCGTCTTGTCCTGCGCCGCCACCGGATGGGTGGAAAGGCCAAGGACCGCGACGAGCCCGATCAGAATGACTGCAATCCTTACTGAACCTGCCATATCATTCTCCTAAAACATGCATGACGTTCGTACGCCCGAGACCTAAGCTGTCACGGTTTTGCAGGAGACCATGCCCTGTCGCCTGGCCGGGCTCCATATGCAGAATCATCCATTGTCAATGCTCTGAAGTTCTTGAACCTGTGGAAGGTCAGGTAGTTGGCGTCGTGCTGGCGGGGCGCGGCGTCGGCGCCTTGGCCGTACGCGGTCCGTGAAGCGGCAACGATGTCATCGCCCTCGAACAGCCAGTCTATGTACTGAAACCCGTGCCTGTCCACGTCGGGGTGGTAAAGAAAGATACAGCGAATCTCCCACTGCCGCAGGTCGGCCGATCGCATCAAGGCCACGGCGTTTCGCACCCGTGCCGGGTCCGGGTCCCTGTGCCCCGGCAGGACAGGGTTGGACAGGGTCCAATACGCCTTTGAAGCGGGGTCGCAGCGGATCGTGAACTTCTTGCTGCCGCCCGGGAACGCGACGAAATCCGTGCGAGGGTCGAATGTGGCCTCTTTCCCATCTTTGCTGATCCGGATGACGGCTGCTTTTTCACCCTCGGGACGGTAGTCCACGCGGAGAATATCGACGATTTCACCCTCGGGTGTTACGACGGCGTTGCCCTCGAGCCAGCCTGCGAACTTGCCCTCCAGCCACTGCGGGTCGCGGCCCAGGCGATTACTCGCGGTCCAGTTGTCCGCGAGGAGCAGGTTGGCATCGGCCGGGGCGGACATCATGAATGCCCGAAAATGGGTCCCCCAGCCGTCGGGGCCCATGGCGTCCTCCATGCCACGCCAGATCCGGCCCCGATGGATCACCACGGGGACGGGGGCACAGTGGTACCGGGCATCGTCCAGAAGCAGGCCGCAGTTTCTGTCCTTGGGTATCGTCCAGGTCTTCCCGCCATCGGTGGAGCGGCTGATCACGGCCGAGCCGTGATTCCTGCTCGTTCCCATAAGGTACGCATCAGTGCCGATGCTGAATATGCTGGCCCAGTACATGCCCTTGATCGTCGCCAGGTGCGACCACGTGGCCCCGCGATCGGCCGACCGGAAGACCTGGGTGACGGCTACGTCTCGCTCGGTGGACTGCGGCCCGAATTCATCGTGTTTGGCCAGGTATTGGCTGTTCGGGAGGACGGCAATCCCCGGAGAGCCCACGTAGACCCCGGTGGATGGCCGAATGTGGTTGATGACGACACCGGGGACTTCTTCCGGGCCTGCCACCGCGAGTTGCACGAGGACAAGAATGATGGAAGACCATGTGATGTTGAGTCGAAACATGTGGCGATCCTCAGTCCTTTCCGGCCGTGCCGGGTATCGCCGGACACCCGTCTGCCATGACGGGCACGAGTATAGTCGGGCGGCGGCCTGGCAGAAAACAGAAAAATCATGAAACTGGCATGATGCATCTGTTGTTTGCCCGCGAGTTTTGCTATACTGCCACAGTTCGTGGGCCTATCCCACCGGCAGTTTGCGGTAGGGTAGCGTGAGGAGCCTGAAATGGATTTCGTCGCAGCCGTGCGGCTGGTCCACGCGGTCTACGGGACGGACAGTGAAAGGCCTGCCGGACTGATGATTGGTCTTTGAGAAAACGTGGAGATGTGCAATGGTTCGTACGAGTGTTCTGGTCGCTGTAGTGATTTGTCTGATCAGTGTTCCGATGTGGGCGGCCCAGGAGAGCAAGCCTTTCCGAATTGGCATGATCGGCCTCGATACTTCGCACGTCACGGCCTTCACGAAGTTGATCAATGATCCAGAGGCAAAGACCGGCTGCAAGGTGGTGGCCGGCTATCCGGGCGGCTCCACCGACGTGGAGGCCTCCGCCAGCCGCGTCCAGCAGTTCACGACGGAAATGAAGGATCAGTATGGAGTGGAGATCGTCGGCACCATCGAGGAACTCTGCCAGAAGGTGGACGGCGTCATGCTGGAGAGCGTGGACGGACGGCCCCACCTGGAACAGGTCCGGCCGGTGATCGCCGCCAAGAAACCTGTCTATATCGACAAGCCCATGGCCGGCAGTCTCGCCCATGTAGTTGAGATATTCCGCCTGGCCAAGGAAGCCGGAGTGCCATGCTGGTCCAGCTCCTCCCTCCGGTTCACTCCCGGCGTTATCGGGATAAGGAATCGGGGCGATGAAGTTGGCGACATTCTCGGCTGCGAGGCCTTCAGTCCATGCAGTCTCGAGCCGCACCATCCGGACCTCTACTGGTACGGCGTCCACGGGGTGGAAATCCTCTACACCATCATGGGCACGGGATGCGAGTACGTGCAACGCGTGCAGACAGACGGCTGCGAGTTTGTAGTGGGGGTTTGGAAAGGTGGTCGAATCGGCACCTTCCGGGGGCTGCGCGCCGGAAAGCTCGACTACGGCGCTCGAGTCTACGGTACGAAAGGCATCGTCCGGGCCGCCATTAGTGAGGGCTACGAGCCCTTGATCCAGGAGGTCGTGAAGTTCTTCAAGACCGGCCAGGCTCCCGTGCCTGCGGAGGAGACGATTGAGATCTTCGCGTTCATGAGCGCCGCCGACGAATCCAAGGCGCAAAACGGCGCTCGCGTGACGCTGGCCTCGGTCCTTGAAAAGGCCCAGAAGAAAGAAGCAGCCGCTCCCGCACCTACTCCTGCACCCGCGCCAAGATAGATCGTAGGGTGTGCTGTGCACACCATTTCCCCTGGTCCAGGGCAAGCGCAGGGTGGGTTACACCCACCATCAACCTATTGGCACACCGTCAACCGGGCGTACATGGAGGGATAGGTGGGCCAAGCCCACCCTATATGAAGGGTCCCCTCGGCCCGCTTTTCGCAATGCATCCCGTAGGGTGGGCTATGCCCACCATTTGCCCCGCCCGTATCTCGTCACACCCACACCAAATTCTGGCCTTTCCTCTGGCATTTGACCCCGGTTTCTGCTATGATAGGGCAGATTTCGAGCGTTGGCGTAAACGGATTTCCGGTACGGCGGGCTGTGCCCGCCATCAACTGCCCCGATGTCGTCATATGAGGGACGCGTAGGGTGGGCTGTGCCCACCATCCTTCATACGACTGGGCATGTGCGGATACTCCTATGCCGAACTATCGACGGATATTCTATCCCGGCGGGATGTTCTTCTTCACGGTCGTGACCGAGCGCAGACGCCCCATCCTGTTGGAGCCTCCGGCCCGGCAATGCCTGCGGGCCGCGATGCGCGAGGTCCAGGCCCGCCACCCATTCAAGATCACGGCTATCGTCCTGCTGGCGAACCATCTGCATTGTATCTGGAAGCTCCCGGAGGGCGACAGCGACTTCTCCATCCGCTGGGCCTGTATCAAGATGCTCTTCTCCAAGCAATGGCTGGCCGCCGGGGGCAACGAGGCCAGGGTTTCCCAATCGCGGCGGAGCCATCGCGAGCGCGGGGTCTGGCAAAGGCGCTTCTGGGAGCATACGATCCGTGACGAGAACGACCTGATCCACCACGTCAACTACATTCATTACAACCCCGTGAAGCACGGCCTGTCGCGCTGTCCGCACGCCTGGCCGCATTCGAGTTTCCATCGATGGGTAAAGGAGGGATACTACCATGAGAACTGGCTCTGCGATTGCGGCACGGCGCCAATCATTCCGCCGGATTGCTTCCCAACCTCCGTCTGCGGCGAGTGAAATCGGTGGGCACAGCCCACCCTACACAAACGACGCACGCTGGCGAGTGAATGACCTCGCTCCGGCGGGCTCTGCCCACCGATCAACCGCCGTCATCGCACGCACACGTAGGGCGGGCTCCGCCCACCATCCATCGTCCGACGCCATCGGACTCAAGGATAACAGGGAGTATAATATGTCATCGCAACACATATCAGAAAACAGACCCTCTCTAATTACAGTCATACTCTCCCTTGTTTGTCTTGGTGTGCAGAGCACACCCTACCTGGCTTTAGCTTCTCCACTTGTTATGGTTAATAAGGCGGAGGCTTCACAAGGACAATTATTTGTTGATTACTTAATTGATATTCCTTATACAGGTAGAAGTATTGTTATTGCTCATTATAATGATGCAGAAGAAGGGATAGATACTTATGATAAGTTTTATAGTCCTATGTTTAACCCTTCTGGTATTTCTTCGGAGATTACTTCATCAGTAGGGGGAGAGAGATTGATTGGAGATGTGCGCCCATTAAACAGCACTACCCCTGTATCTTTTTCCTACACTGTTATCTCACAGGATGGAGGGGCTATACCTCCAATAAACGAGCCTAAACTTAATGTATCAACAAATGGATTTACTGATCCTCTTGAAGATGTTTTTATAACTGTTGAAGGGGTTGAATATGATGCTAAGAGTGTTGGAACAATTCCACTAACGAGCATAACTGGAAGCGGAACAGTGAGTTTTACTCCACATGGTAGTGGCGGGGAACCAAATGAGCCTGACGAGACCCCGGATTTGGATAGCTTTCCGGATGTGTTGAGGATTGTGAATTGCTATGTCAGCTATGATACAGTCACTCCACCTATGGAAATGCCGGGACGACCATGGGAGTTGTGGTATTGTACAGGTGCGTCAGAAGAAATAGACCCTTGTGATGTCCCCTTCGAATACAGGATGGGGCAGAGGCTTAGAGCCGTCACAGTTGTCGCGAACGTGACGCTCCAGAGGGATGCCCGGCCCAAAGGTCATCGAGGCCCCATCTATTTGGATCTCAGTTGGGTGTCTCGCGCCGGTCGGCCCGTGGGGTATCAGGTAGGCCAGCCCAATGCCTCGAACTACCTGAAGGTGAGCATGCCTTCTGCGGCCAAGTTTGGTGGTGGCAAGAGCCTGGTCACTCTTGAGCAAGTGTCCGCCGACCCTTGCATGACCTATCCGATCTTCGACTTGAGGAGGGTCATCGACAATGGCTCAGTCGACAACGCGAGCGGTTCGATCAACTATCTGCAAAAAGTCGGTACCGTGCCCTTGGCAGATATGGTCCAGAAGATGGTGGGCCTGGAAGAGCCATACGCGGTCCTGGAGCTTCGGACCGACAAGGTGTCGATTGCCGATTACGACGGCGATAGGACCGTCGATGCGAACGATTATAATATCTGGGTGAAGGACTACGGCAAGACAGGCCCGTCTGCCTCTGATATCGCCAGCCTCAAGGACGCCAAGATCGTCCTGGGTATCCCGGACGGGAGGGTCGATCACAACGATCTTCAGGCCTTTGAACAGGAACGAGCGCGGTTTGCCGACCGCCCGGGGCGCTCCATCGAGGGTTTTGAGGGCGTCCTGGGCAAGGCCTGGGCGGTGATGGGAGATGCCCCGTGGCGGATCACGTCCGGCGAGGCCTTTCGGGGTAGTCAGAGCATCCAGGCAGGCGCGATTGGCGACAATCAGACAAGCGAGCTTCTTTTGGACCGCGATTGCCAAAAGGGCACTATTCGCTTCTGGCGAAAGACTTCCTGCGAGCCAAGGAGGGATTGGTATCGGTTCCTAATCGACGACGTGGAGCAGGAAGGGGCATCCGGCGAGACAGAGTGGCAGCAGGTGAGTTTTCCGATCAACCGGGTAGGACGGCACTTCTTCGAATGGCGCTACGAGAAGGACGTCTCGTCCTCCTATGGAGCGGACACCGTATGGATCGACGACGTGGAAATTGTCTCTGAATAACCAGCCCACCAATCCCCTGTCGATAGGAGCGAATGGTGTGCAGAGCACACCCTACAGGGAAATCACGTGGATTGGCGAGGTGGCGCTGGATGGTCCTTATCGTTCTGTTCATGGGATGTGTGATTCTTCTGGACGGGCTGCTGTTGCTGACCGATCCTTCGCTCTACCGGCGGTGCATGGAGTACGTCGATGAGGAGATCGGCTCGGCCTGGATGATCGCCAATGCGTTCGCATTCCTGGGCCCGGGATTGGCTTTCCTCATCCAGGCAGTGTCCTCGAGGGCGCCTATCTGGTCAGCACTGGTGGGCTGCCTGTCCGCTCTGATCGGCGTGTTCTTTGCGTCGGCGGCGACGGAGAGGTTCGCCTGGCTGGGCGGATGGTGGCGATCTCGCTCGAATGCCCACTATCGCCTCGCGGGGCTCGCGGGCATCGTGCTGTCCCTTTCGATCCTGCTTCTTGCCGGCGAATTGCCACGCGCGTAGGGTGGGCTATGCCCACCGATCCAAAGGAGTATGCGTGGTTCATGGTGGGCTACGAATCATTCGCTCCCGCGCACGAGTCGAATCCTCATTAGACTTGGTCGGGAATGACCCAGGGCTCTCGGTACGTCCGCTTGAGGTACTTGTTGGCTTCGGGAGCGTCGACGAATGTCTCTGTCTTCGGGTCGAGGGCGAGTTTCCGGTTTCCAGTGAGGTAAGAGATGTTGGCCATGTGGCACAGCAGAGCCGAATAGTGGCCCTGTTCGACGTCCGCGTTCGGTCTCTCCCGCGTGCGGACGCACTGAATGAAGTTGTCCTGGTGCCACTTGTCGCCCTGTCGGCCGTAGCGGGAATCGACCACCTTGTTGTCGGCATCGTAGACTTGCCACCCGCCGCCGTGCCGGCCCAGGTACATCATGCCTTTCGTCCCCAGGACTTCGATCCTCGTGGCGCAGAACGGCCAATCGGGAAACAGATCGTTGTCGCGGATGTTCACCGGGATCTTCTTCATGTAAGGCGTCCACAGCGCGGATTCGAATTGGAGCGTGAAGTTCCCGTAGTCGAAGAGAGCCAGTTGCGTGTCCGGGATCTCGCGGCCGTCACGCAGGGCGCGAACGCCGCCGCTGTGGGCCACGCTATCCGGGTAGGGCTTGTCGCCGAAGAGCGTACGCGCCAGGTCTAATTGATGAATGGCGTCGCCCGGGATCGGACCGCAGCTATATTCCCACTGGTTCAGCCACGATCGGCTCGGATTGTACGGCAGCTTCGGCGCGGGCCCGCACCACAGATCGTAATCGAAGCCCTGCGGGACCGGCTGGACCGAGCCCTGATTCATCGGCGAATGCTGCATCATGTTGAACACCCGAATCAGGTACACGTCTCCGAGCTTGCCGCCTCGGACCTGCTCCGCGGCATCCTTGGCATACGGCGCGCTTCGCGTCTGCATGCCGACCTGGACGACCCGCTTGTATTTGCGCGCCGCCTCGATCATCTTCCTGCCCTCCCACACGTTGTGGGCCATCGGCTTTTCCACGTAGACGTCCTTGCCGGCCTGGCAGGCCATAATCGTCCCAAGGGCATGCCAGTGGTCGGGCGTCGCGTTGATCAGGAGGTCCACGTTCCTGTCATCCAGAATCCGCCGGAAGTCCTGAACCACCTGTGGCTGCTTGCCCTGCGCCTGTGTCACGGCCCGGCTGGCCTGTGGCAGTCGCCTGCTGTCCGGATCGCTGAGGTAAGCAATCTCGACGTCGTCGCGGGCGGCAAACATCCGGGCCAATTGCGTTCCCCGGCCGCCAAGCCCCATGACGCCGATGATGACTTTGTCATTCGCCGCACGACTCTGCCGCTGCGGCAGCATGGCCGCCATCGTCGCCGCCCCGAGTGAGCCTCTCAAGAATTCCCTGCGATTCACGGGTCCCATCGTGTTCTCCTCAATCTACTTAGCCTTTGATGTTCGCCTGTCTTCGATCTGTGCCTTCGTCTGGATCGTGTTGTCCTGCAGGTCCACGTGGCCCACTCGCTCCTCGATGAGAATCCCCACGTCCGGGCTGTCGCCGCCACCTTGTCGAGTGTCCCGTATGGTGTTCTTGACGAAAGCCAGGTCGTTCACCTCGCCGCGGATTCGGATCTCTGGGCCGCCGTTGTTCTCGATCGTGTTCTCCTCAAGGCGGTTGCGGTGCGGGGCCATGCCGAGGGATTCGTTGCGGAAGAACACCCCGTTCTGCCTGTTTAGCCGCACGACGTTGCGGCGGAGCACGTTGTCGGAGTCTTTGTGACCGATGGAGATTCCGAATTGCCCGTTCTCTTCGAGCAGGTTGTCCTCGAACAGGCCGTGGCGGACGCGCCAGCAGAGGAACAGCCCGTCCGTGCCGTTGCGCCGGGCCACGCAGTGGCGGACCGTCGGCCTTTGCGAGCCGCTGCCGGGATGAATTCCCAAGGACGTGTTGTCCTCCGACAAGCATCCGATGACCGTGACATCGTTGGACTGCTGGAAGCTGATCCCGTCGCCATTGTAGTTCCGCACGGTGCAGCCGCGGATGACGGTCCCGAACGCCCGGTAGAGGAAGATGCCCGCTCCCCGGCAGCCGTTGAGAGGGACATTCACCTCCTTGTTGCCCTCGATGACCAGACCTTCGATCCGTACGCCCTCGGTGTCGTACGCGCTGACCACCGGGAAGACCGTCGCCGCCTTGGCCTTGCCATCGACCATGCAGTCGGCCATCAGTGGCTTGCTGATCGAGAAGGTATTTCCATTCTGCCCTGTGATGCGGGCGACCGTTGTATGAAAGCCGCCGGCATTGTTGTCCCAGATCGTGACGCCACAACCGGCGGCGAATCCGTTGGGTTCCTGCACGGTGATCTGCTCCTCCCCGAAATCGCCGTCCAGCGCCAGAGCGGAGACGGCTCCAGCCGCCTTTCGCAGAATGGTCTTGCCTTTCACGCCCCGCACTGTGACGTTCGGCCGTAGGTGGAGTGAATCACGCATCACGTACTCACCCTCGCCGATCTCAACCAGGCCACCGCCGAGGCCCGCCACATAATCAACGGCTGCCTGCAAGGCTCGGTTGTCGCTGCCGACCAGGTCCGCGTCCTTGTGGCCGACCGTGACGCGAGGAAGCTGGGCCATCGTCGAGTGCATGGCAGTCGGCAACTGCTCTTCCTGCGGCCTCGGCGAGAAATCACGGACCTCATTTCCCGTAGCCGTCCGCTCCCACACGCAGAGGCACAGGATCACCGTGACGAGTCGGGTGAGGGTCTTGCATGGCATCGCTGGCCTCCCTAAAGGCGGTTCAGTTATTGGCCGATCGGCCACTACGTCGGATCGGACGTGATTATGGAACCCCGGCGCGCGTTTGTCAACGCGGGATGAATGCTTGACAAGTGGAGCGTGCCGCGGTACACGAGCCGTGGAAACCTGTTTTGCTCCGGAGACCATTCGGCTATGGCAGACTTGGTGGGCATGGATGAGCGCGGGCTGGAAGAACTGCTCAGCGAACCCGGTGCAGCTACCCAGGAGACCCTGGGCCGCATCCGCGGCGATATCGCCGTTCTGGGCGCGGGCGGCAAGATGGGGCCGACTCTGGCAATGATGTTGAGGAAAGCTGCGCCCGATAGGAAGATCTATGCCGTTTCGCGGTTCAGCGATGAACGGGCGAGGAGTCGTATCGAGGAGAGCGGGATCGAGATTGTCGAGGCGGACCTGCTTGACGAGTCGGTCTATGACCGTTTGCCCGATGTCCCGAACATCTTCTTCCTGGCGGGCATGAAGTTCGGCGCCGCGGGCAATCAGCCTCTGACCTGGGCCATGAACGCCTACGTGCCGGCACTTGTGGCGAGAAGATACGGTCGCTCGCACATCGTGGCCCTTTCGACCGGCAACGTCTATCCGTTCGTCGATCTGCAAAGCGGCGGCTCCCGCGAGCAGGACGCTCCCGGTCCGGTCGGCGAATATGCGCAGTCGTGTCTCGCCCGTGAGAGGATATTTCAGCATTTCTCCGAGCGGTTCGGCACGCCCGTGACATTGATCCGGCTCAACTACGCGAACGAGCCCCGCTACGGCATCATCGTCGATCTGACGCTCAAGATTCTGCACGGTGAGCCCGTCGATGTCACGATGGGGGCTGTCAACCTGACCTGGCAGGGGGACGCCAACAATTACATCATCCGTGCGTTAGGCATGGCCCAGAGCCCGCCGGCCATCCTGAATGTGACAGGCCCCGAGACCGTGGCGATCCGTGACCTCGCGGGCCGCATCGGCAGGTTGCTCGATAGCGAGCCTCGGTTCATCTCGCAGGAGGCGCCGACCGCGTTGCTCTCGAACGCTTCAGAGTGCTCCGAGATGTTCGGCCGTCCTGCGACGAGTCTGGACGATATGATCCGTGCCATCGTCCCGTGGGTTGCCGCCGGCAAGCCGGTCCTGGGCAAGCCCACGAAGTACGGCGTTCGTGACGGCCGGTTTTGAGAGGGTGCTCGATGATTCAGCCGAAGGTCTGTGACAAGCTGCGGGATGGTTGCGTCATTCCCGCCCACCCGCTGGCGCTGACCGGCGAGAACAAGCTCGATGAGCGATGTCAGCGAGCGCTGACGCGGTACTACCTGGCCGCTGGAGCAGGGGGCCTGGCCGTGGGCGTACACACGACGCAGTTTGCCATTCACAACCCGAAAGTGGGCCTCTACAAACCTGTGCTGGAACTGGCGATGGAGACCTCGCGGTCGTGCGGGTGCGAGCTGCCGATCATGATTGTGGGGCTGGTGGGCGACACGGCACAGGCTGTTCGTGAGGCGCAATTGGCGGCCGAACTGGGTTATCATCTCGGCCTGCTCTCTCTCACTGCCCTGCGAGGCAAGCCGATTGATGAGCTTATCACGCACGCCAGGCGAGTGGCCGATGTCATTCCCGTCATGGGCTTCTACCTGCAATCGACGATCAGCGGGATGGTCCTGCCGAAGGAGTTCTGGTCGAGGTTGGTCGAGATCCCGAACGTGCGGGCGATCAAGATCGCTCCGTTCAACCGCTACCAGACGCTTGACGTGCTGGAGGCGGTCGCACAGTCCGGGCGAGGAAATGAGATCGCCCTGTACACGGGCAATGACGACAACATCATCATTGATCTCCTGACGCCGTACGTATTTCGCACGGGACAGGCCCAGAGGACGCTTACGATTGCCGGCGGCCTGCTCGGCCAGTGGGCCTGCTGGACGAGCAAAGCCGTGGCGCATCTGCTCGTGATCAAGGAAACTCGCGTGGCAAGCAGGCCCGTGCCCCAGTGGATGCTCAAGTTGGCCGCTCAGATGACCCTCGCCAACAAGGCGATCTTCGACGCCGACAGCAACTTCGCCGGCTGCATCCCCGGCATCTCCTACGTCCTTAAATGCCAGGGCCTGATGACTCACATCGGCACGCTCGACCCCGCCGACCGCCTCTCCCCCGGCATTTAAGGAC
>Ga0315274_10008595_pt1 | contig 14792 bp, 11 predicted proteins | sample YL17G02_20_MG_FD_203700 | JGI IMG/M metagenome (GOLD analysis project Ga0315274, IMG submission 203700) | Sediment microbial communities from Yellowstone Lake, YNP, Wyoming, USA - YL17G02_20 | ecosystem: Environmental > Aquatic > Freshwater > Lake > Sediment | place: USA: Wyoming | collected... | reverse complement strand
TCCTCTGCAAGGGGATGCACTCTTTGAGCTGCTCTTCCGTAACGAGCCCCTGCTCGAGCAGCATGTCCGGCAACCGCTTTTTCATGGCCCTTAGCGCCATTGTTCAAACACCTCCCGGCCTGCAAAGCGATTTGAGATCTGAGATCTGTGATCTGAGATCTGAGATCCGACGCAACCTGGATCGCTGGAATCCAAAATCCAAAATCTAAAATCCAAAATGAGTTCGCTCCTGACTTCGTATCTTCATCTGCGCTGCGTAAAGCTTAATCACTAGTGGTCAACAGCAAGTACTAGGCCGCTTCCTCGATGCCCAAGTGGCAGAGGATGTCATGGGCCATTTCGTCGGAGATTGGCTCGCCGACCAATTCTGCATATGCGATGATTTTTTTCAACGCCCCGATCATCTTGCGCACATCATTTGGCACTCGCATCGCGATGAGTGAGGCGATCTCTTCGTTGACTTCGACGCCGACCTGGGCTACGTGGGACCGAAGGATTGCCATGCGCGTTTCCCACTCGGGCGGCTTGAGGTTTACCACGATGCCGCCGGCAAAACGCGACACAAGGCGCTGCTCGAGGAGGCCCAACCGGTCCGGCTGCTTGTCGCCGGCGATGATGATCTGACGGTTTTCCTGCTGCAGCACATTGAAAATGTGGAAGAACTCCTCCTGAGCCTCGACCCGGCCGCCCAAAAACTGAATGTCATCCAGCACTAATACGTCCCAATGGCAGTAGTTCGCCCGGAACGCATCCACGGCGTCGTCACGCGCGGCGTCAGCCAATCGCGAAGCGAAACGGCTCGATGATACGTATCCCACGCGTTGGTCCGGGTCGCCCGCCAAGATGGCATTGCCAATGGCGTTTATCAGGTGCGTCTTGCCTAAACCGACATCGCCGTAAATGAAGAAGGGGTTGTACGGCCCGCCCGGAGTTTCGGAGACCGCTTGACACAGTTTGAACGTGAAACCGTTGCTCTTTCCGACGCAAAAGCTATCGAACGTATAGCCCTCCAACAACTGGTCGGAGCGCATTGCGGCCATCACTCGTTCATCCGCTTCGCGCCGCACTTCTGGGCCGCTCGGTGAAACCGCGGTCCGGCGACCGATTGAGCCGAACGAACCTATGGACGCGTGCTTCTCGCGCTTGATCCGCTCCTCGTCGCGCGCTTCCAGGTCACGCCGGTTCATGTGACCGACGGCAGCCTGCTCGCTTTCCCGGATGGCCTCGTGCACCGTCGAACGAATCATATCTTCGAGTTTTAGTGTTCCCGGCGTCGTACCTGCCCGCGCCTGGACAACGATCTGCGCCAACGCTTCCTGCATCGCGCCGCCGACGCCATCACGTATGGCCTCGGCGATTTCGTGGGCCGAGGGCGGCGGCACTGACCGTGACTCGCGTCCCGAACCACTCATTTCCGGCGGCACTGGGTCAGACGGTTCCGCTGTCCGTCGGTGGGCGCCATCGGTGAGTTCGTCTCTTTCGACTGCTGCGGAAGCGGTCTTTCTGTGCGCTCCTTCGGCGCGCGACTGGACCATCAACGTCGCCATGGCCTCTTGAATGGCGCCGCCCACACTCTCACGAACAAGCGCCGACAGATGCTGCTCGCTCATGGCAGTCTTGGCGTGAGCAGGTTCCGCGGACGCACGCTCGGGCCCCGGCGCAGCCGCGGGACGTTGCTCGGCCTGTTGCAGGATGGAGCTTACTGCCGCGTTGATCGCCGCTTTCGTTGTTACGGTCGAGGCCGCATCAGGTTTCGGTACGGTCTTCCCAGGCGCTGGCGCAACGCCAGGCGGGGTGGCTTTAGCCGCAGGAAGTCTGAAGGTGCGCGCATCCGCACTATCTTCCGGTTTCCGATCGGACGCACCAAAGACACGGCCGAGAACGATCCGGAGATGCTCCCAATCACAGAGAATGGGCTTGATGCGGAGTTCCGGACATTTCCTCCGGACCTCATCAAGCGCTTCCGTGTCGAATGGATTCACCATCGCGACAGTCAGAATGCGCCCAAGCTTGTCTATCGGTAGAAGATTGTGTTTGAGGCACATCTCCTTCGGAACAAGCTGCAACACCTCCTTGGTCACTTCATAGTCAAGGAGATTCAAGTGCGGGATCTTGCACTGCTTCACCAAACACGAGACCACGGTGTCCTGCGTGATAAATCCAAGGCGCACCAAAATCTCGCCAATGAAGCCTCCTTCCTCCTGTTGTTTGGCCAAGGCTTCATCAAGTTGGACAGGCCCGATCAACCCCTCTTCGATAAGAATTTGCCCGAGTCGCTTCGAAGGGCTCCCGTAAAGAGATGAGTTGCCTCCAGCAGATAGGGCCGTTTCTCGGGAGGGTGCACTCACAGGCGTGGTTTTCCCTTCTCCGCCTTCTCTCTTATCCTTGTCTCTCCTGAAACCGAGCATGGATTCTCTTTCGGAGGTTCAGAATATACTTTTTTGACCGGCGCAATTTTATCATTTCTATTCAATTCCGTCAAGTTATATCTTCTCCTCGAACCGCACGACAAACCTCTGTCGTTCCGACGGGAAACCATCGCAATGCCCGTCGCACTCCTCGTCTCGCGCAGCCCGCGCCTTCACGCGATAATCCACTTATTCTATTATCGGCAAAAGAGTTAGGCCGAACTAAACTCAATCATCCTATGCGACTCACACGAGACTTTCAGGATTGTGCAAGCAAGAATCCTACCTATGGCTTCTCCAGCAAGGCGCCTTCCGCATCCCAGTTCTCTTTAACCTGCTCTTGAGACAACCGGACGAATGTCTTTCTAGGCCTCACACACGTGTTGCCATAGGTATTGCCGAAAGCCGCTTCGTGGCGACTGTGAGATGCCGTCCCCGTGCCGCAGGCAGGCATTGTGTTTCCTCCTGCGTCGTGGGGTAGAATGCCCTCCGTCAGAGACGGAAGGAGTCGCACGTTATGAGTGAAGAAGTGCGTGCGGATGGGCGAATACCGACGTTGCACGTGACGGGGGAATCGATTCCTCAAGCGTATTTCCGGGCGATGAAGGCGGTATGGGAGCACGGCCTCGCGATCCGAACGGAATACGACCGAAGGGACGACTCAGGGAACTACATCGACCCTTCAAGCCGGGATGCGCGCGTATTGATCGAGGTGAAAGACCCTTTCTCGCAGCCGAGGTTCCCGCCGATTTCCTTCTGCGAGCTCGGTGTGTATATCGCTGAGATTATGGGCGTCAAGGATTACCGCGTCGTGCCGTTCGACAAGCTGCGTCAGGCCGTGCACGGCGAGCTGGCGGCGCAAGAATGGCCGTACACCTATCACCAGCGGTTGTTCGCGCATCCCGACGCAGACGGTTCCTTAGTGGATCAGATCGCGATTGCGGTGGACCGCGTCAGCCGCACGCCGTACACGCGGCGGGCCGTAGCGACAACGTCCATCCCAAACATCGATCCTTTCCTGAAGGAGGACATCCCATGTCTGCGCGAGGTGCAATTGCGCTGCCCGGAGGATGCCGACGGCAATCTCACGTTGAACATGAACACGATGTGGCGTTCGCGCGATCTTTACAAAGCGTGGGGCGATAACGTCATCGCGATAACCTTTCTTCAGGGCGTACTGGCGCGCAGCGTGGCAAAGGAATCCGGGCGAACGACGCGCGTTGGGAGCTACGCCGACTATAGCTGTTCGCTACACATCTATGGGCAGGACTTCGGCGCCGTCGGCGGCGCAACGGACCGCGGCCTCCAGAGTTTCTTCGAGACGTTCGACGAAGACACGTTCATCGCGCGGTCGCTGCCGAGCGAGGTCGCCTGCGACATGCTCGTTCTCCCGCAACTATACGATCTCTTGAGCGACAGACAGATCGCCCAGTGGCGCTTCCCCATCGAATCCATCGAACTCATCAAGTCCCTCATCCGCGATATCGAAAACGGGGTCTATTCCGTGTAGAAATGGCCGTGTTTCGCAACCGGCGGCCGAAAACGATACACTGAAGGCGAGACACAAGGATTCTTGTCTTCATGCTTCGGAGTCTCGATGACACCATTGCGGCCATTTCAACGCCTCCTGGCGAGGGCGGCATCGGCATCGTGCGCCTCAGCGGAAAGGACGCTGTCCCGATTGCGCGCCAACTGTTCCGCTCGACGTCCGGCCGCGATATCTCCGCGGCGAAAGGACGCGTCTTTCATGGGCACGCCGCGGATGAGCATGGGGACGTGATCGACGAGGTCCTCGTGCACGTCATGAGAACGCCGCACAGCTACACGCGCGAGGATGTTGTCGAGATCAACTGCCACGGCGGCGCTGGACCGTTGGGCGCCGTGCTCGAGCAGGCGCTCATGCGCGGCGCCCGCCTCGCGCAGCCCGGCGAGTTTACGCAGCGCGCTTTTCTGAACGGACGCATAGACCTTGTTCAGGCGGAAGCCGTTATTGATCGAATCCAAGCGCGGACGAAGGCCGGGCTGAGGGCCGCCGCTGCCGCTGCATCTGGGGCATTGTCGAAGGCGGTCAATGAGATAAAGGGTGCGCTCGTGGATACGCTGGCCCGCATCGAAGCCGCCGTGGATTTTCCGGATGAGGACCTGCCGGACCTTGTGGACGAGGGTATGCGTCAACGCATGGTTGACGCGCGCGAGCGAATGCTCCAACTGCTTGCCACGGCAGAAACAGGGCGCCTGTATCGCGAAGGCGCCGGGATCGCCATCGCCGGACGACCGAACGTGGGCAAATCAAGCCTGTTCAATGCACTACTACGCGACGCGCGGGCCATCGTCTCGCCGCAGCCCGGCACGACCCGCGACCGCATCGAGGAATTGATAACACTGTCCGGCGTGGCGGTCCGGCTGACGGACACGGCCGGCCTGCGTACAACCCACGATGAGATCGAGCGCCTCGGAGTCGAGATCGCGCGCCAGGCACTGACGAATGCGGACATCATTCTGTTCATAGTGGACGCCTCGGAGCCGGTCACGCAGGAAGACTTGCGGTTGGCGGACGAACTGCGGGGACTCGAGCGCCCTGTCTGGCTTGTTCTCAACAAGATCGATCTCGTGATGCAGGCCGTTACGCCTGATTCCTGGCGAGAATGGCTGAATGGATCGAGTCAGATCTCTGCGACAACCGGCGCAGGACTTGCCGAACTGGAGAAGCGGCTCGGCGCCCTGCTCCTCGGCGGCGCGGCGATGTCTCCAGACCAAGGCCTGATAACGAGGGCTCATCAAAGAGACAGCCTTCGACGCGCGGCGTCAGCGCTCGAACGGCTTCTCGACAACTTCGATGCTTCGCCTGAATTCCTGAGCATTGATCTGCGCGAAGCGATCAGCGCCCTCGGCGAGATTACCGGCGAGACAACGCCGGAGGATGTATTGGATCGGATCTTCTCGTCCTTTTGCATCGGGAAATAGATTGGCCGGCGAAAGCTTCCGTTCAAAGGAGCGGATATGCTTGAAGGGTTCGACATAATTCTACTGGCCTTCGCGGATTGGCGCGCCAGTTGGACCACGCCGCAACAGATCGCCACACGCCTGGCCCCGGAGAACCGCGTGCTCTATGTCGATGTACCACGATCCGTTTTCTTCTTCCTGAAAAAGGCCGATCCGCAAGGCGCGGGGCTATGGGAAGGAGAACGCGCGCAGGAAATCCGGCCGAACCTCCACGTATATCATCCGCCGCACGTGTTCCTGCCGACCGGGTATCTGCCACTTCCCCTCGCGAAACGGACGCTGGACCTCAATGGCCGCCTGCTTGCAGGACTCGTAACGCGTGTCGCGGGCGATCTGAGATTCAGTCGGCCAATCATCTGGAACTTCTCATTGTTGCACGGCCATGCGGTGGCGCGAATCGAGCGATGCATCAACGTGTACGACTCGGCCGACGAATGGACGAGCTACCTTCGGACCGAGACCGGACGCCGCATCGTCCAATGGCTCGAGGAGAAGCTATGCCGGGAAGCCGACGTCGTGTTCGTGGGCACGGAGAACATGAAGGTGGCCCGCGAAACGTTCAACGCCGAGACACACGTCGTGCATCATGCCGCCGATTACGCCCATTTCGCGAAGGCGGCGCTCCCCGATACGCCGATCCCGCGTGATATCGCCGATCTGCCGCGGCCTGTTGTCGGAACTATTGGCGTGATCGACCCGGCGCGCTTCGACATCGATCTGATCCGCTACATGGCCACGCAACGCCCTCAGTGGAGCATTGTGCTGGTAGGTCCTGCGCGTGCCGACATGGACCTGCGCCCGCTTCACGCCCTCAACAACGTCCACCTGCTGGGAAACCGCCCTATTGCCGAACTGCCGTCCTATCTAAAGGGCTTTGATGTGGCCTTCGTGCCGTACAAAGTAAACGAAGCCACGCGAAGCATCTATCCGCTGAAACTGCAAGAGTACCTAGCCGCCGCCAAACCCGTGGTGAGCGCGGCGCTCCCGGCGGTTGTTCCTTACGCCGATGTCGTGGCCGTTGCCTCGTCCCACCCGGATTTCCTGGCGAAAGTGGAACAGTGCCTAAAGGAGGAAGGAACGACTCTGCCGCAGGCGCGGCAAGCCGTGGCGCGGCGCAATTCGTGGGAGCAGCGCATCGAGGAAAAAAGCCGGCACATTCTGCGCATCCTTCAACGGCGAAAGGAAGGCGCCGTCTAGAGGTGCGTCGGGCATTTCCAGCATGAGACTTGTGTTACGGTAGGTGTTCGGCTATCCTTGGTTTGGGTCCGACGCGCTGGGAAGGGACGGTTCATGGGTGAGGGAGATCTCCAACACGAATACCAGATCGCAATGGAGCTCCTCGAGGACGGAGAGTACGCCGACGCCCTGGCGCTGCTGAACCGGATCGCCAAGGAGCGGCCCAAGAGCAAGCACGTCATGTACTCGCGCGCCCTTTGCCTGGTGGCTCTGGGCCGGGTGGGCGAGGCCCGCGCACTGCGCGACCAGTTGGCCGGCATCAAGGGGGGCTCTGCGCGCGAACTCACAGCCAAGCTCGATGCAAGACTTCAGAAAAAAATGGGGGAACTCGAGAAGGCGGCCCACAAAGGGCAAGTACGCTCCGCCTCGAGTACGTCGGGCATCTCCGAACCTCGAACGTTGCGCTCGATACTATCGGTCGTTATCATTCTCCTCGTCGTTTTAGCGGTCGTTGCCGGCGCGGTTGTGTTCTATATCCAGCAAGAGTCCACCACCTTCAACATGGGCGTCCGGACCCTCAACGATTCGAATCTGCCTTTCTCCGGCACGGCTCCCGACCAATACGTTGAGGTTGCGACGTTCTACCCGGCCGGCAAAGAGACGCGCTATCGACTCGCTATCTTCTATTCGCCGCCTGACGAGAAAGCCTCGAACGCCCCGGCGGATGCCAAAGTGGACTGCGTTGCGGCGTCCGTTGCGCGGGACTGTCAGAGCCTGAAGGTTAAGTTGATGAAGGCCCTTGACATGTCCAGAAGCAGCGACGAAGTTTTGAAGAAGGTCCCGCGAAGTGATCTCGTGTGCACTGTCGTGCTCCCTCGAGTGGGCACGCCCTTGTCCGGCAAGCTGGCCGGCAAGGAGACTGAGACTTTCACGCCGGGAAACGTCAAGGACATCGCTGCGGTCGTAAAGGCCTGCGGGGAGCCGGATCACAAAGAGAAGTGGGCTTACATGGGGGCATGTGTCGGACTTTCCGGTGAAACCGTCTGGTGGGGCCGGATCGGGCTTGGTATCGATGCAGCCGGCGAGATCAGCCACGTACTCGTTCGTGCCTATCCGGGGGACAAGAAATAGGGTTTCGGGTCTCGGGTCTCGGGTAAGCCAACTTGTTCACTGCTCAAGCCCTAAACCGTTTGAAGGAAATCTTCTCACAGGTATACACTCCGTTTGTTCAGGCCGACATGGAACGCGGTTCCCGGATCTCCCAATCATGCAACCCAACCACAGCACCCGAAATCCAAAACCCGAAACCCAAAACCCGAAATGAATATTCTCGGAATAGGCGGATACTCCCACGATTCGGCCGCGGCGCTCGTGTGCGACGGAAGACTCGTGGCGGCCGTGGCAGAGGAACGCCTTTCGAGGGTCAAGCATGACGGCGGCGTGCCGCATCGCGCCGTGCAGTGCTGTCTCGATGTAGCCGGTCTGACGAAAGACGACATCGATCACATTGGATGCTATATGCGTCCGTTTCTGCGGATCGGCCGGCGCATTCCCTACCGTTTGCGGCAAGTGTTCCGCAGCCCCGTGTATTCGGCGGGCTACATGGCCTACGAGATCGGACACAACGCCCTCTACATGCACGGCATGTGCGGTTTGCGCGGGAAGAAGACGCGCCTGCACTTCATGGAACATCACCCCGCGCACGTGGCCAGCGCGTTCCTGGTCTCGCCGTTCGATCAGGCGGCCCTGCTATCCATCGATTACGTCGGCGAGTTCACCGCAACGTGGATGGGCGTGGGACGGGGGGCGGACATCCGCCCGCTGGGCCACCGAAACTACCCGCACTCCCTCGGCGTATTCTATTCGGCGATTACCGACTACCTCGGTTTCACGCGCGCCAGCGACGAGTACAAGGTCATGGGGCTTGCTGCCTACGGCGACGCCGCACACTACGACGATTTCCGGAAGATTATCCGCTCGCGTTCCGACGGTTGGTATGACATCGATCTTTCCTGGCTGAGCGCCCACTATCTGCCCGGCTCACGGCTCGGATACTTTTCGAGGAAGTTTATTGATCGATTCGGCCCGCCGCGCAGAAAAGGGGAGCCTATCGAAGAACGACACCGCAACATTGCAGCGTCGGCGCAGCGCCTTCTCGAGGAGATCGTGTTGGGTCTTGCACACCGCCTCCAAAAGGAAACGGGACTCAAGGATCTCTGCATGGCGGGCGGCGTGGCGCTAAACTGCTCAATGAATGGGAGGTTATTGCGCGAGGGCCCGTTCGACAGCGTCTACGTGCAGCCCGCTGCCGGGGATGACGGCATTGCCATCGGCGCGGCCCTTCTGTTGCACCATCGCCTTACGGCTGCACCACGCCGGTCTGTAATGGACGATGCCCGGCTCGGCCCTCAATACTCAAATGGTCAGATTAGAGCTTTTCTCGACGGCGCGAAGATCCCATATTCCGAACCCGCCGACATTTCGGAGCATACGGCACGGCTCATTGCCGAGGGCAAAATTGTAGGATGGTTTCAAGGACGGGCGGAATTCGGCCCGCGGGCTTTGGGCGCGCGGAGCATCCTCGCCGATCCCACGCGGCTCGACATGCGGGATCTGCTGAACAAGTATGTCAAGCACCGCGAGGAGTTTCGGCCGTTCGCGCCGAGCTGTCTCGAAGAACGCGCCGGAGAATTCTTCACGGGATGCAAGCGTTCGCCCTTTATGCTCTTCGTGTACCCGGTGGAGCGACACCAGCAAAGCAAGGTTCCCGCGATTACGCACGTGAACGGGACGGCCCGCGTGCAGACCGTCTCCGAAAACCAGGATCCGCGATACTACCGCCTGATCCAGGCATTCGAGAAATTGCGCGGGGTTCCGATGGTTTTGAACACCTCGTTCAACGTGATGGGCGAACCGATCGTGAACTCGCCTGCTGATGCGGTCCGCTGCTTCTACAGCACCGGCATGGACGCGTTGGTCATGGGCGACTACGTTGTAGTCAAACGGTGAGCCGCCATGAGGATCCTGATCCCAACTGTTGACTATCCCCCAATCAGGGGCGGCATTAGTTCCGTCGCCGTGCACGTGTCTCGGGAGCTCGCGCGGCTCGGACACGAGGTCACGGTAGTTGCACCGCGTTTCCCCGGAGTCGGCGCATTTGATCAAGCCGAGCCTGTCAAAGTGCTTCGCTTTCGCGGCTACCGTTTCGGCTGGCTGCGTCTTGTTCCGCTGTTGATTGGCGTGCGGCCCTATCTCAAGAAGTCGGATCTGATTCTCGCGGTCAACGTCGCCTATGGCGGGATCATCGGATTGTGGGCGCGGCGAGGCGGCACGCGTTACGTTGCATTCGCCTATGCTTACGAGTTTCTGAAATTCCGACGACGCCGCTTGCTCGGGGCGCTGCTCCGGCGCGTGTATTCCAACGCGCGAGGCGTGGTTGCAATCAGCAGGTTCACGCGCGACAACCTGCTGGAATTCGGCGTGCCCGCGGAGCAGATCGAGGTCATCCACCCCGGAGCTCCGGCAGTTTCCGCGTCTTCTCCAGAGGATATCGCGAGGATTAAGCGGCGATTCGCCATCGACGGAAGCCGCGTGATCCTCGGCGTTGGGCGCTTCGTGCCGCGAAAGGGACACATCACCCTCGTGCGGGCCATGCCCCGCATTCTCGAGCGCATCCCCGATGCCGTGCTGGTGTTGGTTGGTGAAGGCCCTTGCCTTTACGATGCCGTGTACGAGGCCAACAAACTCGGTGTACGCAACAGCGTTGTGTTCCCGGGATCGCTCTCGGACGATGACTTGGCCGGCCTGTATCATGCTTGTGAAGTGTTCGCTCTGCCGACGGGCGATCTCGGAGCGGGGCAAGTGGAAGGATTCGGACTCGTCTTTGCCGAGGCGCAGGCATACGGTAAGCCGGTTGTCGCGGGGCGTTCCGGCGGGGTGGTGGATGCCGTGCTTGACGGCGAAACGGGAATTCTCGTCGAGCCCGATCAGCCCGAAGCATTGGCGGACGCCATTCTGTCCCTCTTAGAGAATCCGGCGCGTGCGCACAAACTCGGCGAGAACGGACGCCGTCGCGTCGAAACCGAGCTCAACTGGACGCGATTCACGGAACGACTTCTCGAAATGGTGGAGGTTCGCCGACCATGAAGCGTTTCCGCGTCGCGCACATCATCACGCGGCTCTGCAAAGGCGGTGCGCAGGAAAACACGTTCCAGACGGTCCGGCTCGCGAACCGCGAACGCTTTGAGGTCGATCTCATCAGCGGTCACACGCGGGGCGACGAAGGCAGCATTGAAGACGCGGTCCGTGCCGCCGGGATCGGGATCTTGCGGGTATCCACCCTTGTCCGCAATGTCGCGCCGATGCGAGACCTCGTTGCGTTTCGCGCCTTGGAAAGCCTTTTCCGCGCGAACCGCTACTCGATCATTCATACGCATACCTCGAAGGCGGGCTTTCTGGGCCGCATGGCCGCGGTTCGGGCTGAGATCCCCATCGTGGTTCATACGCCGCACGGCAACATTTTCCAGGGGTACTTTTCCAAACCCATGACGCGCCTTTTCGTGGCGATGGAGCGCTACGCCGCCCGGCGAACGGACCGCATCATCGAACTGACGCCTCGAGGGATCGAAGAGCACCTCAATCAGGGCATCGGACGGCGAGAGCAATACGTGACGATCTTCAGCGGCATTGATCTCGGCCCGTTCCCACAGGCTATCGCCCACAGAGAAGAAACGCGCCGCGCGTTAGGCATCGCGCCCAACGAGTATCTCGTCGGGGCGGTCGGCCGGCTCGAACCGATCAAGGGCTTCGGTTACTTCATCGCGGCGGCCCGCCTCGTCGCGCAGCGCATTCCGCATGCACGGTTCATTGTCGCCGGACATGGGACGCTTGCATCGGAACTCCGTGCGCAAACGGCTGATTTGGGAGATCGCTTCCGCTGGCTGGGTCTCCGTGAAGACGTCCCCGACTTGATGGCAGCCATGGATGTGTTTGTTCTGCCCTCGCTGAACGAAGGCATGGGGCGCGTGCTGCTCGAAGCGGGCGCCGCAGGTACGCCGGCTGTGGCGGCCTCCGTAGGAGGCGTTCCGGATATCGTCCGGAACGGCGGGACTGGTATACTGGCGCCGCCTCGCGATCCGCGGGCAATCGCCGATGCGGTTTGCATGCTTGCGGAAGATGCGGATTGCCGGCGCGCGATGGGCCGCGCCGCCCGAAGTGCAATCGTGCCGGCCTATGGACTCGGCCAGATGGTGAGGCGCATTGAGGCGCTGTACGAAACACTGATACAGGAGAAGAAACTTGACGCCTGAGGATGTCTTCCTGTCAAAACAGCGGATGCTAGTGATTGCCCCGCATGCCGATGACGAATGTTTCGGCTGCGCCGGCACGATGGCCCGGATCAAACGCCTCGGCGGCGAGGTATACGTTATCGTGTGCTCGGTCGGCGACCTCAAACACTACGATGGAAAAGAGGGGATCGTGACGGGCTCCCGCCGCATCGAGGAACTCAAGAAGGTAATGGAGTTCCTCCGCGTGGACGATTGGGACGTGTTATATCGCGACGCGGACTCGCACCTGCGCCTGGATGCGGTTCCCCGCCGGGATTTGATTGCCAAGTTCGAACGCGACGGCAAGCTGGCATTGGATCGCCTGCAACCCACCATACTTGCAATCCCCGTCGGGTCCTACAACCAAGATCACGAAGCAGTGTTTCGGGCGGCCTTCACGGCGGCGCGGCCCGGTGTGCCGTCCATCAAGCCCTTTCAGCGGATTGTGCTCGGTTACGACAACACGTCGCTTTTCTGGAGCCTCGAACGGGAGAAGTTTCACCCCAACTTTTACGTCGACATAACGGAATTCCTTGGCGAGAAGCTTGCCGCCCTCGAAATGTACGAATCGCAGCGCAGGGACTCCGTCCATCACTCCAGCGTGCAGAACGTCGAGTACATCGCGCGTGTCCGCGGACGTGAAATCTCTGTCGACGCAGCAGAAGCGTACATGTGTTTTCGACATGTCCTGTGATGTGGCGGCGATACGTTTCAGTCTTTGTAACTGTCCAGCTACCCTTCCATCGTGTGGCATGGATAAGGCTGATTTGGCCGTGTTGGCGCCAAAACTCAACGGCTATGCCAGAAAACCGGCCAAATCAGCCTTATCCATGCCACCCCGGTCTGGGGGTCCTGGACAGTCACCAGTCTCTTAGCGTTTGCGCCAACGGCTCCCGAGTGCGACAATCAACACCGAGAGAAGGGCTGTTCCCAGTGCGCCGCCGACCGGCAGCGGGCCGGCGTCCCACAGTGTGGGATTCAAGCCCAGACCCTGAAGCTGAAACTCAGTAAGGTCCGACAGGCCGTCGCCGTCATAGTCGCTGGTTGCGTCGGCAGTGCCGAGATCGCCGAACCACTCGAGCTCCCACGAATCATCGATGCCGTCGCCGTCCGAGTCGATGAGATCGCCCGCGATCACAAACGTGGTGAAGTGCGTCGTGGTGAAGGTGACTGTCTTGTCGGATGTGTTCCTAGCCACGCCGGCAATGCCTGATGTCAAGTAGTCGGCGCCGTCATAATAGACCCCCGTGAGGCCTGACTCGCGCAGCCCCGCGATGCCGCCCGCCGTATAGGGCAGCGTCACCGTGACCGGGCTGCTGAAGCTCGTTCCGTTGGGCTTGAGCTCGACGCCGACGCTACTGAGCGATTTGCCGCCCGGAACCGAACCGGCAGGGATGACACTCGGGGTGCTTACCTCAAAACTTACTGAGGACGATGGCAGGCTACCCGCAGGGACCTGGACCGTCACTCCATTGAGGGCGTGAATGGTTGCGCTGACGCTGTTGGATACAGGCACGCTGCCCGGGTCATTCGGGTCGGTCCCGGCGGCCAGTTCCGCGCTGTCGGATACGCCGTCGCCGTCGCTGTCGACATCCGGCGGCGGATAGTTTGGAATCTCGGGTCCGTCGGCAACGAAACTCGTGAAGTCTCCGATGCCGTTGGAAGCAACGCCCACACTGACGCTCATCGCTCCGTTCAATGCGGCCTCTATGAACACGCTGTCCGAACCGTTCAACGTCAGGGTGGCCCTTTCCGTCGACGCGTTGTATTGAAGCGTAAAATAGTTGTTCGGAGCAGCCGGCGCTATGGAGTGAAGTGTCTGATACTGGCCAATCCAGTCCGTGAGTGTCACGTAGCCATCCGAGTCACATATGGCCGTGAGCTCCCAGCCGTCTCCGATCATGATGAGCCCGAGCCCGTCGCCGGCGTCCGGGTACGGTTGCAGCGTCATCGTCGCGCTTACCGTGCCGCTGCTCGAGATCGCGCTTCCTCCTTGTTCGAGCAGCGTGGTGTTCTGTCCCGTGAAATGGGCGTGGCCGCCCTGCCAGTCAAGATTGCCCGCCCCGCCGATCTTGTATGTCAACAGCCCCGTGTCTGCTGCAAAATCGATGGTTGTCGTGCCCGCAAAGACAGGTGCGGCCAACGCGAGTATCGTCAGACCGCCCAGGATTAGGAACGTTCGGTTCATCATAGTAGTTCTCCCATAAGTATTGAGGAGCATCTATCGGCGGAAAGAGCCTTCCCTCCTTCATGCGCGCCAAAACAAGTCGCCTCTAGGAAACCACATTCTGCTTCTTATGTCAACCCCTGGAAGAAATCCCGCGAGATTGCAGCTCTTGCAGGAGATCCAGCGCGGTCTCTGCAACCCAATCCACGGAAATGCGCGTCATGCAGCGAAAGTCCGTCTCGCACTCCGGTTTCTGACACGGCCCGCAGTCCACGTCCATGCGCAACACCCGGCCGCGTTCATACGGCCCTTCCGAATAGCGCGGCGACGTGGGTCCCATGATGCAGATTGTGGGCACGTGGAACGCCACCGCCACGTGGCGCGCTCCGCTGTCATTGCAGATCAGTAGGTCCAGTTGCGAGATCGTGGCTTTGAGCATTTGAATCGAGGGGCGCCCTTCGTCGCACTGAACCACGGGTGTCCTTACGGCCTTCAGGAATGATTCGCGGAGGGCTTCCTCGCCCGGCCCTGTAAGCAGCGCGCACTCGGCCTGCATCCGCTCGCCGAGGATATCGGCCACGCGCGCGAACCGCTCGACGGGCCACAGCTTGCTCGGGCCGAATGCCGCCCCCGGCGCAATGCCGACGCGCAGTCCGTCACTCTTGAACCGGGATCGCACGTCTTCCACGGCGACGGGATCCGCGCGCAGCT
>Ga0315274_10008594_pt1 | contig 14792 bp, 12 predicted proteins | sample YL17G02_20_MG_FD_203700 | JGI IMG/M metagenome (GOLD analysis project Ga0315274, IMG submission 203700) | Sediment microbial communities from Yellowstone Lake, YNP, Wyoming, USA - YL17G02_20 | ecosystem: Environmental > Aquatic > Freshwater > Lake > Sediment | place: USA: Wyoming | collected... | reverse complement strand
TGTGCAAAAAAAAAAAAAAAAACGCCATCGTCATCCTTCGGAGGAGGATGCCACGCCCATCAGGAGGCGGTATGCCCTGTGGGCCCTGACAAACTCCTCCCCGTCCCCCCAGCCCTCGCTGCCCCTCCTCTTGTCCGGGTGGCACCGGGAGGCCCTCGACAGGAACGCGGCCCGGACGGCCGCGGCCGGGGGGGCGCCGCCGGAGGGCCCCCCCGGGGAGCGGGGGAGCCGCAGCTCCCGCAGGGCCGCGTCGACTCCTCCGAGGGGAGGCGAGAGAGCGTTCGATCGGTCTCCGCGGAGCCCGGGGGTAGGAGAGTGGCGGCGGCGGGAAGGAGCGGGGGCTCGCCTTTCGCGGCTCGCGCGCGCTGCTGCTGCTGCTGCTGCTGCGGCTGTGGCGGCGGCGGCGGCGGCGGCAGAGCCCTCGACCCCTTCGGCTCCCCCCTCGAACGAGCGGTGGAGCCTCCGGAACGCCAGGAACGCCCTGTCCGCCGCCTCCGAGGGATCCTCCCCGGAGCTTTTCGTTGCGGCCGAGGCCGAGGCAGACGCCGCCTCGCCCAGGAGGCGGAGCGCCCCCCTGTGCCCCGGGACGAGCCGGAGCGCCTCGAGGGCGTCGGCCTCGGCAGCGGCGGGGGGCTCCTCCCCGCGCTCGCGCCGCCCCCGCCCGCGCTCGACCAGCAGCCTCGCCGCGAGCCCCGGGGCTGCGAGGCGGCAGGGAAGCGCGGCCAGAGCAGAGTCTGCAGCGACGATCCCTCTCTCTCGCCCTCGCCCCTCCATGCGAGGGAGGAGCCGCTCCCGCAGGAAGGAGCAGAGGTCGGCGGCCGCGGCGTGCTGCCTCCGACGCTTTGCTTCTCCTTCTCCTTCTCCTTCTTCTTCTTCTTCGCAGCCGAGAAAGAAGTCTTCGAGCTTCTCCACGGCCGCCTCGACATTTCCGCTCCTCCAGTCCACCTCCGCGAGAAGGTAAGTCCTGTCGGGGCCCGGGAGGAGCTTCTGGGCCGCCTCGGAGGCTTCGGAGAGCCTGCTGGAGAGGATGAGGGCCTTTTTGGAGAGTTTTTTTTTTAGTTTTAAAATTTTTTTTAGTAAGCCCAGAAAACATAAAATTAGGGTTGAGATAAAATCGAGAACGTTTTTTCTCCTTTTTACCTCGGCCCTCGCTCGCAGCAGTTCGTGCCTCCCTGGCTGCGCTCGAAGGGCGCGTTCCGCGGCCTCGACGGCGTCTCCCGCGTCCCGTTGTAACCGTTCGAATTCCGAGGCAGCAGTTTCTCTAGGCAGCGCCGGGCGAGCGCCGCCGCCGTTGCCGCTCGCCGCGGCCGCGTTCGCCACGGCCTCGGACGCGCGAGCCGCCTCAAGACGGCACTTCGCTGCTGCTGCAGCCTCCCCTTCCGCTCGCCCGCATCCCCTTTCCTCCAGCTTCAGAGCCTTCTCAAAGCTTGCCACCGCCTCTCCAATCCTCCCCAGGGAGCTCAGCGCCCTTCCGTGAAGCGACCACGCCCGCGGGCACGCGGGGTCGGCCCTCGCCGCCTCGGCCGCCGCCGCCGCCGCAGTCTCGGCCCTCCCGCTTGCGAGCGCGGCCCTGGAGCGGTTCGCGCAGTACACTGCGGAGGAAGGCCTGAGCCGCACGGCCTCGGTGAAGAGAGCCAGGGCCTGCTCCGCGAAGAAGAGGGAAGAGGAGGAAGAAGCGTGAGGAGGAGGAGGAGGAGGAGGAGGGGAAGGAACGGAAGAGGCGCCGGCGCTGCTTTTCTTCTTCCGCCTTCGCTCCTCTGCTTCCTCCCTTTTCCACCGCCGCAGCGCCTCGACGCCGCGGTCGTTGGCCGCGTCCGCCGCCGCGTCGTCGTACTCTCCGTCGGCCCACCAAGGTACCTGAACCTTCCCTTTGGCCTGCCTGGAGGCGAGGGCGTCGAGTTCCGAGGAGAGCTCGGCGGCGCGGGCGAGCAGCGAGGCGACTTCTTCGCTCGCCGCCGCGGCGGTTTTTCCGTCGTCGGCGTCGGCGTCGGCGGCAGTTTCGGGAGCAGCGCTCTTTGTCGTCACCGCTCCAGCTCCGTCGTCTCCGGAGAGCGGCGGAGGCAGCAGCCCTGACCGCGCCGCTCGATCCCGGAAGGCCGCGAGCCTAGAGGCGCGCCAGAGGGAGCCCGCGGAGGCCGTTGGGTCGAGGAGCTCCGGCTGCTGGGGGGGAGGAAAAGGAGGAGAAAGAGACATGTTTTTTTCACCCCCCCTTTTGAGCGGAGTTTTTTTCCCCCTTTCGTCCTCCCTACCGTCGAAAAGAGAGGAGTGAAGGAAGTTTTTTTGCTTGGCAAAGAACTCGCCTTTCAATCACATCTCTTTCCTTCTTCTTCTTCCTTTCTCCTCCGAGGTGAGTTTCGTTTCCTGGTTTCTTTTTGCGACGGATAATAATATATCATGTAGATTGCTTCGTGGGCGGGGGAAGAGCACAATAGTGCCCGGAGGAGCGGCGCGAAGGGGGGACGATGAGGCATTGCAACAATCGGCCGAGGTTTTTCATGCCTAGCTCCTCCTCCGATCGCGACAACCAAAAACGCCGCGCCCTCGCCCCGCAATTGGCACCCTGAAACGGGTCCCAAAATCACAGTGGCTCGCACTGCTGATTTTTTACTAGCGATCCAGCGGAGATACAAGCGCGTTTGAGTTGCGCGAGTGGCCCCGAGCGAGGCAAGGCCTTTCAGCGATGGGCGATCGAATTGAGAATCAAGGCGTACCCGCAAGGACAAGCTGGCCGCGGGCCCACGAAGAGGGGAGGGGGCGAGGCTCCACACCCGTTCTCGGCTCTCTCTGCTCTTTTCCTCCTCGACCTCGGCCCTATCCAATCAGATTCTTTGCTTTTTTTGTTCTGCACCTCCGGCGGAAAGAGAGAGAGAGAAAAAGAAACCACGCTTTCCGTTTCCGAAACCTCAAAACCTCAAAACCTCAACCTCGACCTCCTCTCCAAAAGCACACAGACTTTTTCCCCTCCTTTCGAAGCAAAGAACAAAAACAAAACCACCAAAAATGGCGGCCAAGAAGCCCAACGTCCTCATCATCTGGGGAGACGACATCGGCATCTCGAACCTGTCGTGCTACTCGGACGGCCTGATGGGCTACAAGACGCCCGAGGTGAGTTTTTTTGTTAGGTTTCGGGAGAGAAAGAGAGAGAGAGAGAACGAAGAAAAGGAAAGCGTGGGGAAAAAACTCACCCTCTTCCCACCCCCCCCCCCCCACAAAAAAATATACAAAATATACAAAGATCGACCGCCTCGCCAAGGAGGGCATCAAGTTCACCGACTACTACGGCGAGCAGTCCTGCACCGCCGGGCGCGCCGCCTTCCTGACCGGCATGAGCCCCTACCGCTCGGGCCTGACGAAAGTCGGCATGCCCGGAGCCAAGATCGGCCTCAGCGGAGAAGACTGCACTCTGGCGACCGCGATGCGGGCTGCGGGCCTCCGCACGGGCCAGTTCGGGAAGAACCACCTGGGAGACCGGGACGAGTTCCTGCCGACCAACCACGGGTTCCAGGAGTTTTTCGGTGAGGAGATGGGGGGGAGAGAGAAAGTTTCCGTTTTATTTTTTCCGGTTGAGGTTCCAACTCTGAAAAGAAAAAACTCACTCAATTTTTTTCTCTCTCTCTCGAGACTTGAAACGACAACCACAACGACGAAAACAGGAAACCTCTACCACTTGAACGCCGAAGAGGAGCCGGAGCACCCCGGTGAGTTTGTACAGTTGATACGGAGGAGGAAGAAAAGAAGCGCGCTCTCTTTTTCTCTCTTTCTCAAAAAAGCAACCTGAAATCTCAAAAACTCAAAAACACTCTTTAGACTACCCGACCGAGGAAGAGTTCCCCGAGTTCCGCAAGAACTACGCCCCGCGCGGCGTCCTCCACTGCAAAGACGGCCAGATCACCGACACCGGGCCCCTGACGAAAAAGAGGATGGAGACGATCGACGACGAGTGCTACGAGAAGGCGATCGACTTCATGACGCGCGCCAAGGTGAGTTCAAGTTTTTGGACTCCTTTTTCCTCTCTCTTGAATCGAACAGCTGTTGGTTCGCTTCTTCGCTCGCTTCACTCGCTGTGAAGAACGCTCGAGGGACGAAGAAAGGCAACTTCTGGAGTAGCCTTCTTTCGACTTTCTTTTTTTCTTCGAAAAAAATGAGACCCTCGGAGAAGGAAAAAACTCAAAATCAGAACCCCCGACAAGGAACTCGAAAAAAAAAACTCTTTCAGGACGCCGGCGAGCCCTTCTTCGTCTGGTTCAACTCGACGCACATGCACTTCCGCACGCACGCGAAGCCCGAGGAGCTGGGCCAGGCCGGGAGGTGGCAATCCCCCTACCACGACGTGATGGTCTCGCACTCGAGGCTCGTCGGCAAGCTGCTCAAGTTCCTCGACGATTCGGGCCTCGTCGACGACACGGTGAGTCTTTTCTTTCTTTCCTCGACCTCCGAACCTCGCCACTTTCTCCGACTCTCTCGTCCTCTTCTTCCCCTTCTTCTTCGCTCGCACTTCTCTCTCTCTCTCTCTCTCTCTCTCTCTCTCTCTCTCTCTCGCGCGCGCGCGCTCGTCGCATCGAAAACAACAAACTAAACAAACGCACGAAAACGAACGAAAAAAAACCAAAATAATAAAAAACCCACCACAAAACAGTTCGTCCAATACTCGACCGACAACGGCCCTCACATGAACACCTGGCCCGACGCCGGCACGACGCCCTTCCGCGGAGAGAAGAACTCCAACTGGGAGGGCGCCTTCCGCGTGCCGTGCCTCGTCCGGTACCCCAGGCTGTTCCCGGCCGGGGCGGTCCTCAACGGCATCCTCTCCCACAACGACTGGTTCGTGACGCTCTCGGCGCTGATGGGCATGGAGGACATCGCCGCTCGCCTCAAGGCCGGCACGGAGCTCGACGGCAAGCGCTACAAGGTGCACCTCGACGGCCACAACCAGCTCGCGTACCTTTCGGGGAAGACTGAGAAATCGGCCCGCGAGCACTTCTTCTACGTCAACGACGAGGGCGATTTGGTCGCACTGCGCTTTTCGAATTGGAAGTTCCACTTTATGGAGAACAGGTGCCCGGGCACTCTCAGGGTCTGGGCGGAGCCCTTCACGCCGCTGAGGGTGCCGAAGCTGTACAACCTGCGCATTGACCCCTATGAGAAGGTAAGAAGAGAGCGAGAGAGATATATCTTTTTTTCCCGGGGCGTCGAGAGGTTGACGTCGTAGGAAAACTTAAAAAAGCTCACTTTCTTTTCCTTCTGTCTTCTCTTCTTATCAACCCAGGCGGACATCGTCTCCAACTCGTACTACGACTGGGTTATTGACCACGCGTACGTTTCCTTCTTCCACGCTTTCTTGCGTTTCGGGGGAGAAAATGAGCAAAACGAAGCGGGGAAAAAAGTCACCTCTTTCTCAACCTCTTCTCTTCTCCTCGCCTTCTCTATCTCCCCTTGCAAAAAAAAACGAAAACAAAAAACAGGTGGTTGTTCGTTCCCGCGCAGACCTACGTCGCCAAAATGCTCGAGTCCCTCAAGGAGTTCCCGGCGCGCCAGGAGCCGGCCTCGTTCTCGATCGACCGCGTGATGGAGAAGCTCAAGATGGGCATGCCCTCGTCGTAGGATCATTTTTTATCTGTCTTTTTTTGGGCTCGCGTTTTCTATTTTCGAATCTGGGGGGAAGAGAATCTACCAAATCTACTAATCCAGTTCCTTACTATAAAAACAAAAGAGAGAGAGAGAGTCGCATAGGGGAGGGGGGAGGCGGAGCAGCGACAAGGGGGGGGCGTCCTTCGCGGCGCCCTTTCTGCCTCTCTCACCCCCTCTCTCTTCGATTCTCTTCTCCTTATAAAAAGAGAGCCGCGGCACTTTTTGAGTGTCCCCCACTACTACTATCTCCCTAGTCTCTCTGTCTCTTTCAAACAATCCTCTGCGTGCAGCGAGCGAGTGTAAGAAGAAGACGAGAAAGGGCTTTCGTAGTCCCGCGCGTGTTTTCATTTGAAAAAAAGGAAAACAATGGAAGAGTTGCACGTTTTTTCTCTCCTCTTCTCCTCAAACTCCAAAGCTCTTCTCTACCACCTCCGAACCATCCTCGCCCCGAAAGCCCCGTCAGTCCCGTGCACGTGCGGCAGCGCCTCCAGAAACCCCTCCGCGGTGATCATCCCGCTCGGAAGGCCCAGCACCGCAGCATCGACTTTTTCCAATTCGAAGCCGCGGCCGGCCTCCGACGCCAGAAAGGCGTGCACACGCTCGGCGTTCTCCTCGGGTTCCATCGAACACGTCGAGTATACGAGCCTGCCTCCCCCAGGGCGCACGCTCTTGCTCGCCGTGGCCAGCAGCGCGTCCTGCAGCACGCTCAGAGAGCGCAGGTCGGACTCGCTCTTGCGCCAGCGGGCGTCGGCTCGCTTGCCGAGGACGCCGGTGCCGGAGCAGGGGGCGTCGACCAGGACGAGGTCGAAGGGAGGCGGCCCGGCGCCACTCTCGCCTCCTCCCCTCGGCCGCTCCTGCTGCCGCTGCTCCCCCGCGCCGTCCGCCTCCTCGACCACCAGGAAGGGGCCACGCACCCCCTGCGCCTCCGCGGCCTCCCTCAGCGGCCCGAGCCTCGCCGCGCTCGAGTCCCGGGCGACCAGCAGCCCCTGGCGTCGCATCCTCGCGGCGGCAAAGAGCGTCTTGCCCCCGGGCGCGGCGCAGACGTCGAGGACGCGCTCGCCCGGCCTCGGGTCGGCCAGGGCCACGACGGAGGCCGAGGCCTCGTCCTGCACCGCGGCGGAGACGACGACTGCCGCCGCCGCCGGGGAGCGGGAGCGGGAGCGGGCGGGAGCGGGGCCCGGCCTCCTTCCGACGACGACGAGCGCGGACAGCGCCGCGCCCATCCCGCGCTCGACGACGACAAACTCTCGCGGCAGCACCGCCGAGCGGCGCCACTCGACGAGCCTCCTGCGGCTCTTCCCCTCGCCGCCGTCGTTTCCTCCTTCGGGGTCAACGAGGGAGTCCAGGGCCCTGCCAAGCAGGAGCGCGGGAGGGAGGGCGCCGGCGCCGGCGTCGGCGTCGGCGCCGGCGCCGGCGGAAGAGATGCCGGCAGAGGGAGAAGAAGAGACGACGACGGCGCGGAGCGCGTGCCGCGGCCTCCGGTTGTTGGCCGCGAGCAGCCTCTCGGCGCCCTCGACGCCGAACCTCCGGACCCACCGCTTCACGAGCCAGTCAGGATGGGACCAGGAGACTGCGAGGCTGCGGAGGCGGGCGCGCTCGGGCGCGCCCGGGGGCGGCACCGGGGGCAGGAGAGAGCGCGGGAGGAGGGGCACCGGACAAATGTCTTCGTCGCTTTCTTCCCCTTCTTTTTCTCCGCTTCCCTCTTCCTCCTCTCCCTCTTCCTCTTCTCCTTCCTCCAGAATCGCCTTGGCGGCCTTCCTGAGCACGGCGTTGGTGAGCTTGGCGGAGCCCGCGTGGCCTACGCCGCTGCTCCTGGCGAGGTCGACGGCGGCGGCGACGATCCCGGCGGCCGCGGCCGCCGGGTCCCTGCGGAGGCGGCGACGGGACCCGCTTCCTCCTCCTCCGCCCCTCCTCTCCTCCTTCCTGCACTTCGACGCCAGCTCGTACAGAGCGATTCGCAGGACCTGCCGCAGCGGTGCGTCGAGCTCCTCGACGGACCGGCCGCACAGCGAGGAGAGCGCCGCGTCGAGGGCGCGGCGCCAGCGGGTCGCGCCCGCGACGAGGTCCGTCGTTGCTGCCATCGCCGCCGAGGTCAGGGAGGTCGCAGGTGACGCAGAGGAGGAGGACGCCCGCCTCTCGTCGCCGCCCTCGCTGGCGTCTTCGCTGTCGTCCTCCTTCCACGGCAGGGCCCCGACGAAGACGCCGCTCTTCTCGACGAGGAGGAGGCGGGAGACGGCCTCGGCGCGGGCCGCGGCGTTCATGTCGACGGAGGCAGAAGGCGACGCGGAGGGCGGGGTTCGCGGCGGGGTTCGCGGCGCCGCCGGCGGCCGTCGCAGCCCATCTGTGCGCGGGTTCGAGGTTTCGGCGGAGCGTCTCGTCGCGCGATTGAGGCTCGAGGCGACGCGATAGGGGAGTCTCGAGCTTGCCTGCGGGTGACAGCCGAGGAATGACAGTTCTAAGGGTAGAACGTGGCGCGGAGGGGGAGGCATCGGAATTTCTGAGTCCCGTCCGCTTCGTCGCCGTCGTCGCCGCCGGGAGTGGTCGCGAGGAAAAAAGGAAAAAAACCCGAAGAGTCTTCGGAAGACGCTTGCTCCGATGCCCCCCTCGAAATCACTTTTTTCTTCTTCTCTTTTCCCCCCAGCGCCCTTTTTCGCTACACGCACCACCGCACACACCCCTTTCTTCATCTTCCTCCCCCCTTTCAGGTTCGTAAAAGCAGATGACGTGTCCGCGCGCTCGCGGTCTCGAGCCTCGAAAAAACGAGGGTGGGCGCGCGAGAGAAGCGCTTCTTCTTCTCGCTTCTTCTTCCGAAGAAAGCATCGGTGCTTCCTTTTTTGGAACAGCAACGCGTGCTGCGCCCCTCCTCTTCGGACCCTCTTCCGCTCGCTCTCCGCGCGCCCCCTCTCCGTGAACGCCTTCAGGGACGCCTCGCGCGGTCGTCTGAGGTGGCTCCTCGGCCGCTTGAGGACGGTGCGAGGGCGGTGGAGAGGCCGAGGGAAAGCTTTTTTCAACGCTTCGCTTTCGATACAGCGCAACGCATGGAAAAGAAAGCGCGGCGCTCCTTTCCCTTCTTTTCGCGCCTCGCGCCCCTCGCCGTCCCCCCTCGTTCTTGCTCGCGATCCCTCCCGAGACGCGCATGGGCGACTCCCAAAGCCTACTCGCGAGCGATGTCGGCGGCAAAGGCAGGACAAGGCCTTCTGGGGTGGAGCAGCGCTTTTCTGTCCGCTCGCTTTTTTTTTTTCGCGATGGGCGCGACGACGACGACGCTGCGCCCCTCTGCCCTCATCGTCGTTGACTTTCTCGCTCGCTCTCTTCTCTCTCTCACCCTTCTCGCGCCTCTGCTTCTTTCTTGCCTTGTCCTCCTGCCTCGCTCGATGGGGACGGACGTGCGCCTCCATCGGCGTGCGCTTTAAAGGAAGAAAAGAAGCGGACGCGCGGGAGCGAGGGAAAGAGGGCGCGTTGGAGAGAGAGAGAAAGCAGAGACATTGACGCTTTCTTTTTTTGAACTGCTGTCTTTCGCTTGGCCCTTTTGCTTTCTTCTTTCCTCGAATTCGGTGCCCTCTCCGCTCTCTCTCTCTCGTTCTTGGTTCCGGTGGAGAGATCTCCTCTCGAGGCCTTCATTGGAGGCGGAAGAGTGAGCTCCGAGGCTCCGGGTCGTGCGCGTGACGAGACCCTTTTTTCTTTTTTCTTCCATCGCTTTTTTTCTTCTCTTTTTCGCTCACCAAGACCTCCTCTCCTTTTGACCTCTTTTCTCCCTCCACACGCACCCACCAACCAAAAAACGAAAACTACAGGACCCCTAAGATGCAGATCTTCGTCAAGACCCTCACGGGCAAGACCATCACGCTCGAGGTCGAGTCCTCGGACACGATCGAGAACGTCAAGTCCAAGATCCAGGACAAGGAGGGCATCCCCCCGGACCAGCAGCGCCTGATCTTCGCGGGCAAGCAGCTCGAGGACGGCCGCACGCTCGCGGACTACAACATCCAGAAGGAGTCGACGCTGCACCTGGTGCTGCGCCTGCGCGGCGGCATGCAGATCTTTGTCAAGACGCTCACGGGTGAGTTTCATGAGTTCGTTTCTTCTTCGGAGGTCAAGTTTTTTTCGACGGGAACGACGCCAAGAACTTTTGATGAAACCCAAAACTCACTCTCTTTCTCTTTCTCTCCTCTCTTTCTCTCTCTTCTCTCCTCTCCCCCTTCGACGACCCTCAACAGGCAAGACCATCACGCTCGAGGTCGAGTCCTCGGACACGATCGAGAACGTGAAGTCCAAGATCCAGGACAAGGAGGGCATCCCCCCGGACCAGCAGCGCCTGATCTTCGCGGGCAAGCAGCTCGAGGACGGCCGCACGCTCGCGGACTACAACATCCAGAAGGAGTCGACGCTGCACCTGGTGCTGCGCCTGCGCGGAGGAAACTGAGGTCTCGTTTTGAAAAAGAAGAAGAAGAGAAACGGAGGGACGGAACTTTTTTGTTTTTCCCCTTCGAACGTTTTTCTCTCTTTCAACTGTTTTTTTACAACTACGAAACAAAGATGATTTTTTCCCATGCCCCCCCCCCCTTGATAACAGGAGCCCCCTTCAGCTTCTGCTAGAGAGAGAGAGAGAGAATGACGGAGAGAGATGGAGTTCGAGAGAGAGATGGTTCGTTTTCCTGATCCTTTTCCTTTTTTCGAAGCGTTCGCACGCCCTGAAGGTGGTGCCGCTCGGAGGGAGGTTTTGGAGATATAACGCCTTGAGCTCTTCTTCTCGCTGCTCTTCTTCTTCTTCTTCTGTTCCCCGCTCTCCCTGGTTCAGGCTTGGGGCCCCCTTTTGTCCTTTTGTGTTCTCTACGAGTCAGTGTTTTCCATCCTTGAGTGTTAACATGAAAAACAGAAAGCAAGAGAAAAAAAGTCTCACTCTTCTGCGTCTCTCAAGCATCAATATCGCTGTCTCTCCCTCTCTCTTCGCTTGTCTCGCGCGAACCCTGCCCTCTCCCTCTCGTAGCGGAGAGCTCTCGCCCTCGACGAAATGTATGCCATCAGAGTGCGCGTGACGGAGGGCGACGGAGGCGTGGACGCGGCGGCGGCGGGCCAGGACGACGTCGACAATGCGATCGACGACTCTTTTGCGTCGCTGCGGCCTCGAGAAAACAGCAAAGGCGACAACGAGGAAAAACCCGACGACCTCCCGGCCCAGGTGCCCTTCACCGCCGGGAACCCGCTCGTCGAGCACATCACGGGCATCGTGCACCTGTACCGGAGGGTCCCGACGAAGGAAGAGGCCGAGGCGGCCGCCAGGACTGGAGCACAAGCGCCGTCGTCCTCGTCACCGCAGTCGTCGTCTTTGTCTTTGTCTTCTTCCTCTTCCTCTTCCTCTTCTTCTTCTTCTTCTTCGGCTACGGCAACAGCAGCAGCGACGACGGCAGCGGCGCCCTCCGCCGCGGCCCTCGCCTTGCTCAACGAGGAGGCCGAATCCGACCAGCTCTGCATCCTGGCCCTCCCGGACGACCTCGCCGTCGCGGACCTCTGCGCCTTCCTGGGGGAGCACCTGGCGAGGGTGCGCTCGGTAAGGCTCGTCAGGCGGGCGGCGGCGGCGGCGGCGGCGGCGCCGGCGGCGGCGGCGGCCGTCGAAGAAGACGCGGGAGGAGACGAGGCAGCGGCGGCGGCGGCGGCGGCGGCGGAGGAGCCGGAGCGACGAGGCGAAGGTCAGGCAGCAGCCCTTCCTCCTCCCGAGCTACCTCCCCAGCTCCTCCCGCCGATGCCAAGGCTCGCGCTTTTGCGCCTCGACAGCCCGCGAGCCGCCCGGGACGCGCGCCGCGACCTCGACGCCAGGCCCTTCTCGTCGCTCGAGCCTGGGGTTTTGTGTCGGATCGTCCCCGTGAGGCACGTCGAGGTCGATGAGGCCGACAGAGAAGACAGAGAGAGAGGCGAGGGGGGAAGCGAAGCGGCGGCGGCGCCGAGGAGCAAGACAATGACGGGTCCTGCCCCCGCCTTGCCGCCGCCGCCAAAAAACCGCCCCCCTCCCGCGGGCACCACCGAGCTCCCTCCCTGTCCCGTCTGCCTCGAGCGCCTCGACGAACACATCTCTGGCGTCGTCACCACGGTCTGCAACCACGTCTTCCACGCAGACTGCCTGCAGCGGTGGGCGGGGGCTTCGTGCCCGGTCTGCCGCTACGCCGGCGGGGGCTCCTCCTCTTCCTCGTCGGCCGCCTTCCTCGGCGCGCTTTCAAACTTGCCTGGGGCCTCCGCCGCGGCCATCGCCGCCAACGCCGCAGCCGTTCCCTCCTCACAGTCATGCTGCTCCACCTGCTCGGCGACGCACGATCTGTGGATCTGCCTGATCTGCGGACACGTGAGTTTTGTTTTCGTTTTTTTACTTCCGTTTTTCTTTCCCCTTTTTTCCTTTTCGGCTCAGATGGAAAAAAAAACCGAACTCGAAAAAAAAACTCACTCTCTCTCGCAGGTCGGCTGCGGCCGCTACCGCTCGGGACACGCCGAGCGCCACTGGCGCGACTCTGCGCACTGCTACGCTCTCGAGCTGGAGGCGTCGCGGCGAGTCTGGGACTACGCTGCGGACGGTGAGAGAAGGAGTGTTTTTTTCTGTTCTCTTCGTTTCGTGTCTCGAGGTCGAGAGCGGCGCGTCCACAAAAAAAAACTCACTTTCTCTCGTTTTCATTTGACATCGATTTTCTTCTTCCTTTTTCTCTCTCTTCCAGGGTACGTCCACCGTCTCGTCCAATCCGAGGCCGGAGACGGCAAGCTCGTCGAGGTCCCCAGGCCCCGCAGGCGCGGGGGAGAGGCGGGCGGCGGCGCGGCGGGAGCCTCCTGCTGCGGCGGCGGCGCGAGCGGGAGCGGCGGCGGCGGCGGCGGAACCTCCTCGTCGCGCCGCCTCCACCCCTCCGCCGCCGGCGACCCCGACTCCGACGACGACTCCGAGTCCGAGGCCCTCGCCAGCGACCCGGCCTCCGCCGCGGCCATCCTCGAGTCCAAGGCCGACGCCGTCGCGGCCCAATACTCCCATCTGCTGATAACGCAGCTGGACGCGCAGAGGGCGCACTACGAGGCACAGCTGCTCGGAGCCGCGGCGGCGCTGGCCGCGGCCGAGCAGGCCGCGGCGGCAGCGGAGAGGGGCCGAGCTGCCGCGGAGGCGGCCGCGGCGGAGGAGGCGGCTCTGGTCTCCAGGGAGCGCGAGGAACGGCTGCGGGATGCGGAACGCGCGCGGGCGAGCGAGCGCAAAGCCTCGGAGGCGACCGCCGCGGCGGCGAAGGCGCTCAAGGAGGCCGCGGAGCACAGGGCCCTGAATGGTGCCTTGGCGTCGGCGGCGGCGGAGCTGCGCGCGTTGCTGGCCGCCCTCGAGCTGCGGCGGCGCGAGGAGGGCAAGACCGCAAAGGAGAAGCTGGCCGAGCTGAACGAGCAGGTGAGGGACCTGATGGTCTTTATCGAGGCCGGGAAGGCCATCCGGGAGGCGGACAGCAGAGAGGGAGGAGGAGGAGGAGGAGGGGCGGGAGGAGAGGGGAAAGGAGGAGGGAGCGGCGGCGGCAGCGGCACCTGCGTCGGAGGGAGTGGCAGCGAAAACGTCGGCGACGCCGCTGGAGGTACGGTGCTTCCCCTGCCTCCTCTTCCTCCTCCAGAGGCCGCGCGCCACGGAGGCAAGTCTCGCAAAGGCGGGAGGCGCTAGTTCCTTTCTTTGTGTGCTACGTGTGTAAAAAAAACAGCAACTTTGCTTTTGCTTGCATTCTTTCTTCCCCCCCTCTTTTTTCATCATTTCTACCTCCTCTTCCCTCCTCCTCCTCGACCTCCCGGGCCACCGCCGCGCCTCTTGCCCACGCCGCCGCCGCGGACGGCGGAGACGGCGGACTTCCCAAAAGCGCGGGCTCCGCCCTTCCCAAAGTCCTTGGGAGCCCCTTTGGGCGCGCGCCCCTTTTTCGAGCCGAAGTTCGACGGAGAAGAAGAAAACGAAGACCTTTCGCCGTAGTCGCCGCTGCCTCGGCCTCCGCTCCCTCCTCCTCGACCTCCGCCCCTTCCGCCCCTCCCGCCTCCGCCGCCGCGCTTCCTCTCGAGGTTCGCGCTCCTCCTCGCGGCCTCCCTCTCCCTCTTCTTCTCCTCGCGCCTCCTATCGGCCCGCATCTGCTCCACGTTCTTGACCTCGTCCCGCGGGCCGCGACCGCCGAGAGCCCCGTCGCCATCGCCGGAAGACGAAGCAAACTTTTTCCGCGACGTGACCGACGATGCCGGGTTGTCCCACCCGCGCCCCCCGCGCTTGAACCTTCCGGCGAGGTCCGACCCGGCCAGCCTCGACGCCTCGGCGCCCTCGGCCTCGCCCGTGGCCGCAACGTGCAGCTTGGTCGCCCGGGACCACCGATCGTAGAGCGACTTCCCCGGGGCCGGCTTCTCGCTGTCGCTCTTCGCAGAGAAGCCAAAGCCATCGCCGCGGACGCGCTTGCCGGCCTTGATCGCCTCGTCGGCCTGCAGGGCGACGTACCGCTTCTTGCGCACGTCCCAGTGCCAGCGGCGGCCGCCGCCTCCGGAACCGGCGACGCCTCCGGCGGCGACCGCCGCGGCGCCGGCGCCGGCGCCGTCGTCGCCGGCGAGGTCGAGTACCGCCGCGCCGAGCGCGCTGCGCGTGTTGCCGCCGCCCGCGGAGGCCGAGGAGCCCCCTCCGTAAGAAGAGGAGGCCCCCGCCGCTCCTCGCAGAGAGAGCCCCGCCTCCAGGTGCCTCTCGGACTGTTCTCCCGGGAGGTAAAACTCCGGGTCGCGGAAGCGGGAGCTGGAGGGCCCCGCGGACGCGAAGTCCGCCTCGGCCGCAGAGGCGACGCCGTCGCCGAGGCGCGCCGCCGACGCCGCCTCCTTGCGCGCGGCCTCGAGCGAGGCGGAGGACGACTTGCCTTTGCTCCTCCTCTTTCCTCCTCCCGCGCCGCGATCCTCCTCGTCGTCGCGCTCCAGCGCGCCGCTCTTCCCGGCCCCCGCGGCAGCAGCCAGCTCCTCGGCGGCGGCCTTCCGCGCCGCCAACACCGTCGCGCCGTGCCTCGCGCGCAGCAGGCTCATCGCGTCGCCCCGCGCGGCCGTCGACTTGAGCACCGTCGAGTCGACCCCCGAGAGCGGGTTGGACGCCGCGAGGGCCCTGTGGACGGCCCGGTTCGCGAGGGCCGCCACGGCCGAGGGCGCGACGTCGGCCTCGAGCA
>Ga0315274_10008593_pt1 | contig 14793 bp, 15 predicted proteins | sample YL17G02_20_MG_FD_203700 | JGI IMG/M metagenome (GOLD analysis project Ga0315274, IMG submission 203700) | Sediment microbial communities from Yellowstone Lake, YNP, Wyoming, USA - YL17G02_20 | ecosystem: Environmental > Aquatic > Freshwater > Lake > Sediment | place: USA: Wyoming | collected... | reverse complement strand
TACTCTCATTAAATGATAATACTTTATCACCAACTTGAATATTCTCAATTTTTTTGCTGCCACTATCAGATAAGATCAAAGTACCAGCAGGAAAACACATCTGATTACGTTCAATATCCATAGCCATCTCAGCCACAGCCTGCTTACTCATTCTTCCCATAGCCAATAGACCTATCACAGCCACAGCAAAAGCAGCACTTCCTCCTAGACCAGAAAGGTTCTCGGCATCTTTTCTAGTACTAATTTCTCCCTTGTATCCCAAATGTTTTTTAATGGTGGACGCAAAAAGAGAATTATCTGGATTTCCATTGAAAGAAGCATAAGCATACTTCTTGATTGTCACCGTCAGAGAGCAACCACCATAATCCTGATAGAAAGGAGCAATATCCGTTCCTCCTCCCGCCAAACCAATTCTCATGGGAGCTCTAGAGTATCTATCTCCCATTATTTCAGAGGAATATTATATTTTGTCCTTATTTTATCTAAATCCTTCTTATATTTCGTATTAACAACGCCCAAATCATACATGGAAAAAAATCCCGTGGCTAGAAAACCACCAAACCCTGCTATCACTATATAAATAGGAACATAAAAAATCTCTATATTCAACAGAAATTTAGCAATAAACATAAAACAATTGATAACCACCATCAAAAGAACAAAAATACCGAACGCTATCGTAGCAATTGCCAATCCCTTGTTCATTTTGCTAAATCTAAATCCCGCCAATTCATTTGCCGCTTTGTCACTAAAAAAGTTCAATTGTCTCCTCGAAAAAATTTGTTTTATTTATCGAAATCACCAAAAAATTCTAGACGCCGCATAAAGACCCATTACCATCCAATAGACAGCCAAAGCCACCACAATAAATTGCAGTGGCAATGCCAATATATACATCAAAGAGATAGCACAGGCTGGAACAGCTATCACCAAAAGAAGAGCGGTTGCTGCACCCATCAGTTTTTTCTATCTCCAAATTTTATATCCATCAATAAATCCACAATAATCTCCAATAAAAACGCAACTTTGTCCGTTTCCTTCATACTTTTCAATCTACTAAGTCTTTTTTCAGCCTCTTCACGATTTTTCATATTGTCTCCCGTCCTCTCATCGTTTAGCATTCTATTTAGTAGTTACCAACCACTTGGAACACAACTCAATCTTAACATTTCCTTCTCGTCCCAAATCCATCACTCCCACCACCATTTCCATTTTTTCTCTGTATTTCATTTTATAACTCAAAGGCATTTCCAAATAAATAGGAATCTCCACAGTTTCTCCAGCCAGAACATAGGGTTTGGGATTTGTAATAATCATCCAAAACAGAGGAATATCCTTATTATATCCTTCTTCAAAATGTCCAGCAGATCTACAAATTACACTATAATAAGAATCTTTGCTCTTGCCATTATGTATTTTGATAAAATATTCCGCCCTTCCTCCAGGAAATAAACCCTCCACAAAAACTTTTCCAGGATTGATCCAATTACCCGTAATATTTTCGCTTGGATCTATCGTTCTATTATCACAAATAACAGAAGAATTATCACTCGGAATAGATAAATTATCGCTCAGAGATATATTATCTCTAAGGATATCTTCTACAGTATATTTTTCGTTAGGACCAACGCTTTTGCAAGAGAAAAAAAGGAAAATACAAACACTAGCTACGACAACAAATCTCATTCATCCTCTTTTCTAATGCTCCTCAGCCGATACCACCACCGATGAAATCATCGAATCAGGAACAGTCCAAGCGCCAGTCTGAGTCTTTATTTCCAATCCCCATTTTTTATTTGTAGTTTCTCCCAAATCACTCAACAGAATATCACTTTCAGTAGCTTTAGCTAAAATTTTATTAGCGTAAGGCATACCGGAATACCAACTCCAAGCAACAAACGCATTCACTCCATTAACGACATTAACATCTCCAGAATCCTGATTAATATTCGTCATAGCATCACCACCCACAAAATCAGGAAAATTCACGGAGATATCCGTATGAACAGTACTTATATTGGTAATAGAAAACTGACACTCTGCATCCGTTACATTTTCAAAATCAACATCGAGGGGACCTGATTCACCCCATACTTCAAAGAGAGTATCATGCTCGGTAACACTGTCATCATCGCCCGGGGACCACGTTGCGCCACTATCGTCACTATGCCAAAAGTCAATACCGGCCTGGTCAACTTGCAATTGCAAGCGCGCATGATGTTGTGCGCTACCGGTATCTGCCAATATCACCGCAGCATACTTAACATTGTTTGTTAAGAGTACATCGCCAGCAAACGTAAAGGTAACAGTCGGGACGGGTTCATAGCCCGTGGGAGTCGGTGTTATGGTATCAGACGTAGATAGAGCAGAACCGGTTGGCTTGTGGTTTGCATCTGTGGCGTATATTTTACATTTAACTGTGCCGCCATTCTGATACTTATACACACAAGTCTTAAACTCGGTTATATAGCATTTTTCGGTTGGAGTAAATGTTTGCGCGGTATAACGGGCAGCGTATATAGCAAAATTACTTGCATAAGCGCCAAGTGTATTTTCTGCATATTTTAAGGCCATTGCTTTATCACCAGCAGGAGCCGTAACATCACCCAGAGGATTGGCATAATAAACAATATTCCTTCGTATTCTACCATCACCAACTTTAGGAGCTGGAGCTCCGTTAATCCCATTAACCAACCAAGTAGCTGGAGAATTAGATATTCCCACGAACGCAGGAGTAGCCGTAACTGTAATCGTATCACTGGTCGCAGCCAGAGCCATTCCCGTCAAACCCAGCGTCATCATCACCACCAACATAATGACCAGAATTAATTTCTTCATCCTCTTCTCCTCCCTTCTTTCTCTCTATTGAGTACTAATCAACATTCTGCCACATAATTCAGTTTGTATCATTCCTTCCTGAGAATTATCTTTCACTCCAATCCACATCTCATATTTTTTGCCAGTAGCGAAATGATCACTCGGCATTTTCACCGTAATCAATACCTCCTGAACGCTATTTGGAGATATTTCCACTTGACCATCCACAACATCTATAATGACCCAAGACTCAAATTTCTTTGGCAGAGACTCATACTCCGTATCCGTCCAATCGGGATATCTCAGATAGACCTTAAACACATTAGGAACATCCTTCTCGTTATGAATTCTTAAAGTCCATTCTCCCTGAGTTCCCGGAGATAAATTACCAATATATACTTTTCCTGGATATATCCAAGCAACCTTCTCCAATCTCTTCTCCGTTTCCGCTCCCGTTCCACTATCCGATGTTCCAGGAGGCAATTGAATAATATTCAATCCTCCTCCCTCCGTAGGCATTACAGATGAATTATCCGAAATAACAATAGGAGCAATAGGAACCACATCTGTCCTCACTGGCTCACAAGCCATCGCAATAGAAACACACAGTAACAATAAAATCAATCCTTCTCTAAACACTTTTTCCTCCATGTTTGTATTATACCAAAAATAAATACCAAAATAAAGAACACTCCAGGAATAATCAATAAAATTCTCGTATTGACACATTCTGTACAAACTGCTCTATACCACAATAATTCATAGTACCCACAAACAATATTTCTAGAATACCAATAAAAAACTGCAACAGCTACTAAAATTGCTAAAGCCGTCGCATATTCCACTATCTCTCTTATTCTCATTGAGATTTCATCTCCGTTAAACGTCTTTCCATAGGACTATTTTCAGGAATGAAGGAATAATAAACTTTTCGATCAGGATTAGCCTTAGCTATCATCTGAGTAATAGTAAACAAAGGAGCACTCACTCCAACAGGAGACTCCGTTCCAGATCTAAAAATCAATACAGCCATCGTAGGGGTTGCCATATTATATTGATCTCTCAAAGATTGTCGATAGTTTTCTCCATCTTGATCCAGAGATAAATATGCAATCTCGTTCAGAACTACTAAATGCTTGTCCTCTCTCGTATTAACTACCATTGTAGCTACCGCAGATCTCTCATCTATGCCAATATCTCCATTCTCAATATGAATCATGTCCGTAACAATACTTCCATCTGGAACATTCTTAAGATTATCATAAAAAGTTTGTGCCGACATATTGGGATCCATTGTATTTCCTATATCATAAAACAAAGGCATCATCAACAGCAAAATAAAGGACAGTCCAAAAACAAAAATTGGTTTTATTTTAATCTTATCCAATCCCAATCCAGCAGCAATAGCAATCCAAGGAAAAGCCAAGAGAAAATGAACATAGGATGCCTCCGTATCCGTAGTCAACCACCAAAACACAGGAATAATCACAAATAACCAAAACATCCAATTTTTCTTTAGATCCTTCAGAAACATAAAAGCTGGAATAAGAGCTAATCCAAAACCAACGCACAACAGAATAAAAGTATCTCTAGATCGATATAACAATTGAGCTATGGGTGCTGCTCCTATATATTTAAACCACATCTGATCCAGAAGATAGGGAACAGCAGGAGCAAACGAATCATTTCTAAAAACACAATAACTATACAATGCCGTAGCAATCAGTACTGGAATCCACCACCATCTTTTTCTCACGCCAAAAAATACCATAAAAAACACCGCTGGAAAAGCAAAAGGAGAGGTAGTCGCTGTTATACCCGCCCACACTGCCGTTGTCTTTTCTTTTTTGTGAACGAAAGCCCAGTAGGTAGCCAGCATACACATAATCGAGAAAGTATACACCTCAGGAATAATAGATTGCGCGAAAAAAGCACCACATCCCGCTAAAGATACACTAGCCACATAAGGAGACCATTTATTGTCTGTTAATTTCCTAACTATCAAGAAAATGAGAATGCAAGAAATAATTGCAGGAATAGTAGAGCCAAACCATGCCATTCTCCAACCTTCCGATAGGACTGGTATTCGAATAGTCACAATATCCAACAATGTTTTCATGGGATATCCTGGAAGATGAGGAGTTCCCAGAGTAGTAGCAGCCCAAACAAAATTAAAACAGTCATTGTCCATGCAAGCCCAAGTGTAACCAGGAGTGCAGCACCAATTATATACAACGAATACGATTGAAAAGAAAGCTATTTCCTTCCAGTAAATTTTCAATTGTCCCAATATTCTAAAAAATAACTCTTTGATCTATTTTATCTCCTTTTCAGATTGTTATGATGCCACAGCCGATAAGGTAATTGTTCCAGTTTTCACAGCTCCGTCCTCAAACACAGTCGGAACCATCACTTTCAAATGCCATGTCTGACTCGCACTATTCACAGATCCATTCACATTCGCAGCCAGAGACTTCAGAACGCTCCCAGGAGTAGTTGTAATAACCGTCCCAAACGTAGTGGACACAGTACCCGCATACATACCAATTATAGCGGAACCAGGAGTAGCATTGGTAGCCAGAGTCCAGACGGAGCCTCCCGTAAAGTTTGCAGAATAAATGGAAACATTGGTAGCTACTGTTGACTGACTAGCCAGAGTAAAAAATCCTGCTGTCGTAGAAGGAGTAGCACCAGCCGATACAGGAGTAGTATCAGAGCTACTCACGATCGATGTTGTCAAAATATAAATCGTGGACGGAGTATTCGTAATAGCAACCCACGAAGGAGTAGCATTAACCGTCACCGTAGCCGTCGTAGCAGCTCTAACCAACGTAGGAAAAATGCCAATAGTAATAGTAAAAATAATCACAACCCCCAACCATCTTAGAAACATTCTATTCATTTCTCTTCCCTCCTTTCTTCTCATAATAAATCCACCTTAATTAAGATGCCACAGCCGACAAAGTAATCGTAGTGACCTTCGCCGCTCCATCCTGAAACGTAGTAGGAACCATCACTTTCAAATGCCATGTCTGACTCGCACTATTCACAGATCCATTCACATTCGCAGCCAGAGACTTCAGAACGCTCCCAGGAGACGCCTTAATAACAGTATTAAACGTTCCAGAAACGATACCAGCATACATTCCCGCAATAGCCGATCCAGGAACAGCAGAATCAGATAGAGTCCAGACAGAGCCTCCCGAAAAGTTTACAGCCCAAATGGAAACATTGGTAGCTACTGTCGACTGACTAGCCAGAGTAAAATACCCTGCTGTCGTAGAAGGAGTAGCACCAGCTGATACGGGAGTAGTGTCCGAAGTAGTAGTAATAGACGTAGGAACTACATACACCGTTGAATTGGTATTTGTAATAGCAACCCACGAAGGAGTAGCACTAATCGTTACCGTAACCGTCGTGGCAGCCTGAGAATCCGTAGGCATCACAACTGCTATCAGAATAAAAATAACCACAAAAAGAAATATCGTTCTCATCGTTCTCATTGTTCTCATTATTCTCATTCCTCCTTTCCTCTTCGTCTACAACTTCTCCGTTATCATTATAACTCTCTCCGTCATATTAAACAACAAATAAAATAAAAATTTATTTTATTCATTGAATTGCCACTTAAACGTCTGCAGAATATCTCCCAAAACGCCTGATAGCATCAAAACAACCACTCCACCCGTAACAGTAATGGCAATAATAATGAAGAAAAAAGCAAACTTATTTCCAAAAATACTCGTTCCTTTCGCTTCCAACCAATCACGAATAAAAATCACATTGATATCTATCATACCAAAAGCATTCTTCGAAGTAAGCTCGCTGTATCTTTTTCCCGTATTTCTTGAAAAATCATTAATTCCTGTTACTTTTTCATAATCGCTAGATGCATCATCGCTGGAAACATAACCGTTCTCTTGAATATCCTCTCTCCTCGCCAAATCCATAGCTTTCTTCAATCGAGAAGCATCTATTCCCAAAATATCAGCAACCTGTATTCCTCCTCCCGTCACTCCCGTTTGTTCCACATCATTTGCTCTCGCCAAACCAATAGCATCCTTCAATTTCGTAGATTCTATATTCAGAATACTAGCAGTTCTATCCAACAACATACTCCGTTTAGATTGCTCCAATCCCCGAGACATATTTCTATGAAAACCCGAAAAAAGATTGTTTTCTCCATTTTGCACAGCAAATCTATCCGCCATCAATGCATGATAATCCGACTCAGGACTTCTCAGCGTCCACGACATTTTCTCTCTTTTTCGCAAATAATTATTGATAAAATCCTCAGGAGTCTGTTTGATTTGAAATTTATCTGGAGAATCCAAAGCAAAATCATCCGCTCTCCAAGTTCTCAAGTCCTCTTTATCGGAGAAATCATTATTACGAAAATCTAAATCTGTTTTTTTAAAACGATCTGACTGTCTAATATCAAAATTAAAATCAGCGGGTTTCCAAACTTCATCGATAACCTTAGCCATTGATCCTCCTTGCTCTGCTGAAAGTCCACGTAAAAATCTGCAGAAGATGCAAAACCGTCATAACCAAACACAGAGCAATCCACATAATCATACTGCTTCCCTGTAGAAACAGCAAAGTTATCACAAACATAGCCATCCAACTAAAAAATGCTCCTATCCGAATCGACAAAGCATTGTTCAAAGAGGATACACAACTGAAAGCCACACAAAAAATACCGAAAAGAAGAAAAATAAAATCCGCCGTAGAAGGACCCAAATACAAATAACTTGAACCAATACTCCAAAAACTTGCTACTCCTCCCATAGCAACCGTAAAAAAACTTTGTAATCCTGTTGATATAGATTGAGGATCCATTCTATCCTCCTACTATTATTCCAAAACTCCGCCCACTAGCTTTTCTATATCCTTCATTAGCTGAAGAAATTTGCTGAGCAGAGCCTGTCGCATTCAATACACATCGATAATATCGTTTTGCTCCAATTGTAATAGTTGTATCATTACAAACAGCCGTAGCACACAGATTAGTATTATAATCAGCATCGCTATCAGCATCGCTACGCTGCCATTGATAAGTCAAAGAAGCAGCCACTCTATACCCGCTATTAGATACCGATGCTGTAGGACTGTTAGAAGCATCCGTTGATGTCAAGGTGCATTTGTAATAGCGAACTTCTCCGTTGGCTATGGATGTCCCTGACAAACTAAGAGCCACTTTATCCGAATAGGTTCCGTCCGTAGCTACTGAACTTCCCGGAGTAATAATTGGAGCCGCTCCTCCTGTATCATCGTAAGTGGAGGATGTAGCACCTCCAATATCTCCGTACCCGCTGTCTCCCGTACCGGAAGATCTTTGCCACTGATAAGTAATAGCATTGGCTACTCTATATCCTCGATTAGCTGTAGCATCCACTGGAGTATTTGATGCTCCTGCTGATGTCAATGTGCAAACAAAATACCTCCCTGCTCCGTCTGCCACCGAAGTTCCAGAAAGACTTAGAGAAACCTTATCTGAATAAGTTCCATCAGTAGCTACTGTAGTACCAATCGTAATCAACGGAGCAGGAGCCGCTGCATCATCATAGGTACTAGAAGTACCCAAATTAGTATTATAATTAGCTGCACTATCTGCATCGCTTCTTTTCCATTGATAGGATAAAGCCGTAGCTCCTCTGTATCCCCTATTGCCTGCCGTTGTCTGTGGAGTATTTGAGGCATTCGTAGATACCAAAGTGCAAGTATAATATCTGCCTGCTCCATCTGCTACTGAAGTTCCAGACAAGCTCAAAGATACTTTATCGGAAAAAGATCCATCTGTAGCTACTACTGCTCCAGCAGTAATTAACGGAGCAGGAGCTCCCGTATCATCATAGCTGGCAGCCGTACTAACATTTGTATTATAATCACTATCCGCATCCGCATCACTTCGTTTCCATTGATAAGTCAAAGCTGTAGCTCCTCGATATCCATCATTGGATACCGAAGCCGCAGGACTGTTGGATGCTCCTGTAGAGGTAAGTGTACATTTGTAATATCTAACAGCTCCATCCACCGCTACTGACCCACTCAAACTCAACGACACCTTCGTTGCGTCTGTCCCATCCGTCGCCACCGCCGAGCCTACAGTAATTGAAGGAGCTGGAGCTGCTGCATCATTGTAAGTAGAAGCCGTTGCCCCACCAATATCTCCATAATCACTATCTCCTGTGCCAGAGGAACGTTGCCATTGATATCCCAGAGCCGTAGCAATACGATAACCATCATTGGATCCAGAACTTACAGGACTATTGGAGGCTCCCGTCGACGTCAAAGTACACTTATAATATCTAATAGCACCATTAGCCACTGAGGTTCCACTCAAACTTAAAACCGTCTGAACTGAGGAAGAACCATCCGATGCCACCGTTGTACCAACTGTAATTAGAGGAGCTGCTCCTCCCGTATCATCATAAGTAGACGCTGTAGCTCCTGTTATATCTCCATAACCGCTATCTCCCGTACCAGAAGATCGTTGCCATTGGTAACTTAGAGCCGTAGCTAACCGATAACCATCATTCGCTACCGATGTACCGGGACTATTGGAAGCCCCCGTAGAAGTCAAAGTGCAAACATAATTCTTTCTTTCGCCATTTGCCACCGATGTTCCACTAAGACTCAGAGACACTTTCGTAGCATCCGTTCCGTCAGAAGCCACTGCGCTTCCTGCTGTGATAAGAGGAGCTCCAATACCAGTATCCTCATAGGTACTACTCGTAGCTCCTCCTATGTCCGCATAATCCACTCCAGGATAAACACTCGCTGCTCTTCTCCATTGATAACCCAATGCCGTAGCCAATCGATATCCGTCATTAGCTCCCGAAGTAGCAGGAGTATTCGAAGCTCCCGCTGACGTCAAAGTACAAACATAATTCTTTCTTTCGCCGTTAGCCACTGATGTTCCACTAAGACTCAGATCCACATGAGCAGATTGATCCTCTGTCGCCACTGTTGAACCTACTGTAATAAGAGGTGCTCCAATGGAGCTGTCCTCATAAGTGGAACTCGTAGCTCCTCCTATGTCAGAATAATCTGTTCCTGGATAAACACTCGCTGCTCTTCTCCACTGATAACCCAAAGCCGTAGCCAAACGATAACCGTTAGCACTAGCATCGCTCACTGTACCATCTCCTGTAGCATTTTGAGGCATAACCGTATAGGAGGTATTAGCTCCATTAGCTACAGAAGTTCCAGACAGACTCAAATCCACATGAGCAGCTTGATCTTCCGTTGCCACCGTTGTTCCAGCCGTAATCAAGGGAGCAGGAGCACCCGTATCATGATAGTGATCCACATTTCCTACTTCTCCCAAATCTGCTCCAGCCCGATAAACATGATAATTATCAGCACCAGTCGTCAAAGTCCAACTAACAAGGATCTCCGTAGCAGAGTTCGTTGAAGTAGTAGGAGTTGCTGTCTTTCCCGGCTTCGTAAGAAAATCTACCTCATCTCCGTAGGATGTACCAGCACCATTGATAGCAAAAGCCTTAGTATGATAAGTAGTACCTGACAACAGACTAGTCAATTGAGTATTAAAAGTTCCAGTTCCTGTTCCATTATGAACATGAGAGCTAGCCGTAGTAGGATTTGTAGAAGTGTCATAACAAATGCCTCTGTCAGAAACCGTACCTCCACCAGCATCAGTAACATGACCTTCCACATAAGCCGTAGTCGCTTCAATACTGGTAGCTGGTGTATGAGTCTCCACCGTAGCTGTCACAAGAGTAGCAAAACCATCAACATAAAAAGTATTAGCCGATGTAGCATCCACTATGGTAATAATAATACTATCAATGGCATCCTTGTTAGCATTTGATACCGCCGATATGTCCCAAGTCACTGCCTGCCAAGCACTAGCTCCCGTAACATTGGGAGTTGTTTCCGTTGTGGTTCCTCCAGCATCATGAATACCCAATTTAATATTAGAGCCTGTACGAGAAGAGTAAATACTAAAACTAAGATAATTCACTCCCGTCAGATTTATCGGAGAAGCAATAGTCCTCGTCAGAGTTTTGCCGTTAGCAGCCGTCGTTGCCACACCCTTCAGAGAATAGGTTCCCTGATTTACAATGGTACTTTCTTTATAAGCCTGCAAACTAAGATAATCTGCTGTCACACAGGTAACAACCACCTGTCCATTTCCACCTGTACCACCAGCACCAGAATTGTCTGTACCTCCTCCGCCTCCTCCAGGAGTACCGCCTAGACCTCCAGTTTGACCATCCGTATCACCACTTCCTGCACCGCCACCGCCTCCCTTTGCATTATCCGCACCATTCTGTCCTGCCGTCGTACCACCAGCACCACCCGAGGAAAAATCTCCAGCACCACCATCACCATGAGCATTGGAAGCCGCTGCCACACCATCTCTTCCTACTCCATCGGGACCAGCCGCACCACCTCCACCACCACCGACATCAGAGTCCGTATGAGCATTCTTACCAGCACCTCCAGAATTTTTGGTAGTTCCCGTTCCCGACGCCCCCGCACCTCCAGCACCTCCTATCTCTCCATTAACTCCTGTACCTCCCAAAGCTACTACCGTTGTCGCAGCAAAAGTAGAAGATCCAGCTACGCCAGCAGCGTCTCTTGCTCCTCCCGTTCCTCTCACTACCGCATAGTTTGTACCTGCTGTCACCGACACATTAGGAGTGGCAGCATAGGCTCCGCCTCCACCGCCGCCACCTCCCTTACCGTTCGAATATCCGCCGCCACCTCCTGCTCCCCAAGCCTCCACACCCACTGTACCAGCTTTATTGGGAGTAAAATTTGCGTTAGAGGAAAAGGTATGCAGAGTATTGGCTCCCACCGTAGAAGTACTGCCACCTGTATTTCCATAGACTCCGTTGGTCACATAGGCTGCCTGAGCCAAAGCATCCGTAGAATACTCCATGTAATCCACTTCCACCGACGCAGCCTGGACTGGTACAGGCATCAGAGATAATATCAAAATAAAAGATATTAAACTAAAAAATAATTTTCTGTTTATCATTTATCTAGTAACCGTCAAAGAAATTGTTACTCTTGTTATCGTATCGCAAGAATCTACGTTGTAACGAATAATACTTCCTGCTGCTACAGTTTTCGTCCATCCCGTCAAAGTATCATCTTGACTCTTCACCGCCGTAGTTATCGTAGGAACTGCCGAAGCTGTTATAGAATCTGCATCCGTAGGAGGATAATTAGCATAACTGTCCTTCCATATGTCTACTGCTATAGACCCACTCTGATCTGCTAACATCGTAACCTTCGTTATAGTACAAACAAAAGGAATCTCAATATCTCCCTTTTCTCCCGTCGTAATAGCTGCTCCTCCACCATCAATCACAAATTCTATGCCAGATGTTGTTAAAGTTGATACATCCACTCCATCTACATAACCTACATTTGTAATGTTTTCTGTACCCATGTCCAAATTAGCTATTTGAGTACCCAGAGAAGTATCAGATCCTGCCGAATGTTTCTTGGAAATCGCATCAGAGATATCTCCATCAGCTTTAGCAGCCGTCACAGCATCTGCTGACGTAACCAAACTGGAAACGTCCTTTCCGTCCACAAATCCCACGTTAGTTATGTTGTCTCCACCCATGTTGAGATTAGCCACTTGTGTCCCCAATGAAGTATCTGATCCAGCCGAATGCTTCTTGCTTATGGCATCAGAGATATCAGCATCCAATTTTGCTGCCGTTACCGCTTCCGCAGCAGTAGCAAGACTAGATACATCTTTACCGTCTACATTACCAACACTAGTAATAGCGAAAGTACCCATATTGAGATCTTCCAACTGAGTTCCCAAAGCAGTATCGCTACCTGAGGAGTGTCTCTTGCTTACTGCATCAGCTACATCCGTATCCGTATTCGTACCAGCTACAAGAGTATCCTCATCGCTCCATTTAGTCATATATCCAGAAGCTCCTGCTCCTGTAATATTGTCAGTTCCAGTTTTGTAAACCCCATCAAAATAAGCTTTAAGGAAAGCCTTCACTTGAGTCCAAGTAGCCGTCACCAAAACGTCACTGGATTCGCTGTTTCTGTATACAACCTTATCCGCATCCACAGGAGGATTCTTTGTACCTACCGTTCCAAGTGCCGTATCTGTACCTTGAGTATGAGTACTAATAGAAGATATATCAACACCATCCACAAAACCAACGTTCGTGATGTTGTCTCCTCCCATATTGATATTTGCTGTCATAGTTCCAAGTGTAGTATCCGTTCCTTGAGCATGCTTCTTGCTAATCGCATCAGAAATGTCACCATCCGCCTTTGCTGCTGTTACCGATTCCGCTGCTGTCGCCAGTCCTGAAACATCCTTTCCATCAACATTGCCAACACTCGTAATAGCGAAAGTACCCATATTCAAGTCCTCAGATTGAGTTCCCAAAGCCGTATCCGTCCCCGCTGCATGTTTCTTATTTATCGCATCCGCAATATCGCTATCCGATTTCGCTGCGGTTACTGCCTCGGCTGCTGTCGCTAATCCTGATACATCTTTTCCATCCACATTTCCCACATTTGTGATATTCTTCGTTCCCATATTAAGATCAGCATCTTGAATACCCAAATGAGTATCCGTATTTATAGTATGAGATGCAGATACTGCCGCTGATACTTGTGCGTCCGTATTCGTTGCACTAGATTGAGTGCTTGCACTCGTCCACTTAACTAAATAAGTATTAACGCCTACTCCTGTCGTATTGTCTGTCCCTGTTCCATAAATTCCGTCAAAATAAGACTTTAAAAAAGCCTTTATTTGCGTCCACGTAGATGTAACCAGAGCATCACCAGACTCACTGTTTCTATAAATTGTCTTATCCGCATCCACTGGAGAATTTTTCGTGCTGAGAGATCCCAATGCCGTATCTGCTCCTTGAGTATGACTAGCACTTACTGCTGAAGATACCTGAGAATCCGTATTTGTCGCACTTCCTTGAGTACTAGTTCCTGTCCACTTAACTATATAATTAGTTGCTCCCACACCTGTCGTATTGTCAGAAAAAGTTGAAGAAATCATACTGGAATCCACCTTGCCAGAACCATTCAAAAGAACGCCCTTTCCAGAATCTCCAGCTCCTCCGCTACTAGCCACGAAAGCCGAAGGCATAGTAGCAGGAACTTTCCCATCCACATAGGTTTTGGTAGTTAGATCTCCGCTGTCGCTTATCGTATATCCTTGAGTTCTGTAAGCAATCAACGTAGTATCTATCCACACATTCTGTAAAATACATTGAGTAGCCAAAGAAACATAAACTCCCCCCACATCCGTTCGAAGATTGCTTATAATCCACGCATTTCTAGCTCCCGCATTGATCACTGGAGTAGAAGCATTATAAGCTAAATAAGTCCCTTTTCCCGCTCCCTCAATCCATATATTGTCTATGCTACGAGAAATAGCATTACTTAGATGATAATCTCCCGCATAAATAAAAATTTTGCCCCCCGTTGCCGGAAGAGCATCCACCGCCTGCTGAATTTCTACATCATCGTCTACTCCGTCGCAAATATAGTCCGCTGCCGCCAAAACTGGATCAGGAGAAAACATCGTATGAGCCACATAATAGGTCTGTTGATCGCTCTTCGCTACCGACACCTCTCCTCTCTGAATTTTCGTACCAAAGAAAACTGACAGAGAGCAGATTACGAACAATAAAAATACTACCGAAACTATGCGTATTATTCTATTGATCATTAAACTTTTCCTTTTTTACCCTGAGAAAAAGCAAAAAATTGCAGAAGATGCATGACGATCATGATAACACCCAAACTTATTATCACAGCCTTCACTGTAGAAGTAGTTCCTCCCAAATTAAGACCAATAAGAAGAAAAGCCAACCAAGCAAACATAGCTCCAATTCTTAAAGACAACATTATGCTCATCGAAGCAAAACACGTCAAAAAAACACATATTATGCCAATAGTCAAAAATAAATAGTCCCCGCTTAAAGTCATTTCTTA
>Ga0315274_10008592_pt1 | contig 14794 bp, 12 predicted proteins | sample YL17G02_20_MG_FD_203700 | JGI IMG/M metagenome (GOLD analysis project Ga0315274, IMG submission 203700) | Sediment microbial communities from Yellowstone Lake, YNP, Wyoming, USA - YL17G02_20 | ecosystem: Environmental > Aquatic > Freshwater > Lake > Sediment | place: USA: Wyoming | collected... | reverse complement strand
GACACCTATATCGAAAAGGACTCTTCGATCAACGAGGAGATCGACCGGCTGCGGCACTTCGCCACGCAATCGCTGTTCGAGCGCCGGGATGTCATCGTGGTGGCAAGCGTCTCCTGCATCTATGCGTTGGGCAGCCCGGAAGAGTATCAGCGGGCCACCTTCCAGGTGCGGAAGGGCGAGGTGGCCGACCGCGACCGGCTGCTGCGCCGGCTCGTTTCGATGCAGTTCGGGCGGAACGACGTGAACCTGACACGCGGGCACTTTCGCGTGCGGGGGGATGTGCTCGAGATCTTCCCGGTCGACGAGGAGCGGATCACGCGCATCGAGATGTTCGGCGACGAGGTCGAGCGAATCCTCTCCATCGATCCCGTCACCGGCGAGATCGTGGAGGAGCGCGACGGCGCGATGGTCTTTCCCGCGACTCACTACATGACCGATGCCGAGCAGCAGGAGCGCGCGCTCGCCGCGATCGAGGCTGAACTGGAAGAGCGGCTGAAGCACTTCCACGACAGGGGGCGAGTGCTGGAGGCGCAGCGGCTGGAGCAGCGCACCCGCTACGACATGGAGATGATCCGCGAGATCGGCTACTGCCAGGGAATCGAGAACTACTCCCGCCACTTCGACGGCCGCGCACCGGGGCAGGCGCCGTACACCTTGCTCGACTACTTCCCGGATGACTTCCTGCTGGTCATCGACGAGAGCCATCAGACTATCCCGCAGATCCACGGCCAGCATGCGGCCGATCGCTCGCGCAAGGAGGCGCTGGTGGCGCACGGGTTCCGGTTGCCCTCCGCCTTCGACAACCGGCCGCTGACCTTCGTCGAGTTCGAGGAGCGCATCCACGACGTCATCTTCACATCGGCGACACCGGGGCCGTACGAGCACCAGGTGAGCCAGCGGATCGTCGAGCAGATCGTGCGCCCGACCGGACTGGTCGACCCGGAGGTGATCGTCAGGCCGACCAAGGGGCAGATCGACGACCTCATCGGCGAGATCCAGGTGCGAACCGCGCGGGGCGAGCGCGTGCTGGTGACGACGCTGACGAAAAAAATGGCGGAGGACCTGGCGGAGTACCTCGCGGAAGTGGACATCAAAGTCCACTATCTGCATTCTGAGGTTGAGACCCTCGTGCGGTCGGAGATTCTGCGGGACCTGAGGCTCGGGGTGTACGATGTCGTGGTCGGGATCAACCTGCTGCGAGAGGGGCTCGATCTTCCCGAGGTGAGCCTGGTGGCGATTCTCGATGCGGACAAAGAGGGATTCCTGCGCTCCGAGACAGCGCTCATCCAAACGATGGGGCGGGCGGCGCGGCACATTCACGGTCAGGTCGTCATGTATGCGGACAATGTCACCGACTCGATGAAGCGCGCCATCGAGGAGACGAATCGGCGGCGCACGAAACAGGTGGAGTACAACGAGGCGCACGGAATCAAGCCGGAGTCTATCCGCAAGGCGATCCGCGACCTGCTGGTGGAGCAGGTGGCGGAGGAGCCGGCGATCTATGGCGAGGGCGAGCCCGGCCGGGACCTCGGGGACGTCGTCGCCGAGCTGGAATACGACATGAAACTCGCCGCCCAGGAGCTGCGCTTCGAGGAGGCGGCGAAGCTGAGGGACAGGATCAGGAACCTCCAGGGGGCTCCAACCGGCCCACCGAAGAGCTACACGAAACGCACGGTGCGGCGACACGGCAAGAAGAGGCGGTGAGCGTAACTCGTAGGGCAGGAGCGTGCTCCTGCCCAGTCAGATGAAAGCTGAGCATGCCCTCCGATAAGATCATCGTCCGCGGCGCGCGGCAGCACAACCTGAAGAACGTCACGGTCGAGATACCCCGAGACAAGCTGGTGGTGATCACTGGCCTGTCTGGCTCGGGGAAGTCGTCGCTGGCCTTCGACACGATCTACGCCGAGGGGCAGCGGCGCTATGTCGAGTCGCTGTCGGCCTATGCCCGCCAGTTCCTCGGGGAGATGGACAAGCCGGACGTCGACTTCATTGAGGGGCTCTCGCCGGCCGTCTCGATCGACCAGAAGTCCACCACGCGCAACCCCCGTTCGACCGTCGCCACCGTCACCGAGATCTACGACCACATGCGGCTCCTCTGGGCGCGTATCGGGCTGCCCCACTGCCCGCAATGCGGCCGGCCGATCGTGCAGCAGACGGCCCAGCAGATCGTCGACCAGGTGCTCCAGCTTCCGGAGGGGACGCGCCTGCTGATCCTGGGCCCCGTCGTGCGGGGTCGTAAGGGCGAGTACCGTCAGATCTTCGAGGACATTCGGCGGCAGGGCTTCGCGCGGGTCCGGGTCGATGGTGAGGTGATGGACGTCTCCGATGCCGCGCAGCGGAAACTCGCGCGCTACAAGCAGCACAGCATCGAGATCGTGGTGGATCGCATCGCGGCCTGGCCGACGGCGAGGAAGCGGTTAGCCGATTCGATGGAGTTGGCCCTAAAGGTGGGCAATGGGGTGGCGCTAGTGCAGGTGCTCGGCGAGGAGGGAGGCCCGCCCGGTGAAGAGCTGACGTTCAGCGAGCTCTTCGCCTGCATCAACTGCGGTCGGAGCTTCGAGGAGCTTCAGCCGCGCCTGTTCTCGTTCAACACACCCTATGGCGCCTGCCCGACCTGCATGGGTCTGGGCACCAGCAACGAGCTGGACGAGGCGTTGGTCATCCCCGACCCGCGGCTGACGATCAACGAGGGGGCGATACTTCCCTGGCGGGGGCTCACCTCACACTACCACAAGGCGCTGCTCCGAGCGGTCTGCGAGGAGTTCAACATCGACCTCGACACGCCGGTCAAGGAGCTGCCGAAGAGCAAGATCGAGATCCTGCTGCGGGGGGCGCCGGAGCCGGTGCGGGTGCGGTATCGCGGCCGGGGCGGAAGGCTGCGGATCTACAACGTCCGCTTCCAGGGGATCATGCATTACCTCCAGCGCGAGTACGAGGAGGGCGAGTCCGAGTCCGCCCGCGCCTACCTCGACGCCTTCACCGCGGTGAAGCCCTGCCCGGCCTGCAAGGGCGCTCGGCTGAAGCCCGAAAGCCTGGCCGTCACCGTCGGCGAGAGGAACATCTCCGAAGTGTCGGCGCTGTCGATCCGCAAGTCGATGGACTTCTTCAGCAGCCTCCCGCTGACGCCGCGCCAGGAGACGATCGCTCGCCAGGTGCTCAAGGAAATCAGGACGCGGCTGGGCTTCCTGCTGAACGTCGGGCTCGACTACCTGACGCTAGACCGCGCCGCGGCCACGCTGGCGGGCGGCGAGGCGCAGCGGATCAGGCTGGCGACTCAGATTGGGTCCGGCCTGATGGGCGTGCTCTATATCCTCGACGAGCCGTCGATCGGCCTGCACCAGCGGGACAACCGGCGGCTGCTCGACACGCTCATCAGCCTGCGCGACCTCGGGAACACGATCCTCGTGGTCGAACACGACGAGGAGACAATCCGGACCGCCGATTGGGTGATCGACATCGGCCCCGGCGCGGGCGAGCACGGGGGCGAGATCATCGTATCGGGCACGCTCGAGGACCTGTGCGCGAATCCGCGCTCGATCACGGGCGACTACCTCACAGGTCGTCGGACCATCCCGGTGCCGGCGCGGCGCATGGGAAATGGGGCCCACTTGACGGTGCGGGGCGCCAGGCACCACAACCTGAAGGACATCGACGTGCGGATTCCGCTCGGTGTGTTCACATGCCTGACCGGAGTGTCGGGCTCGGGGAAGTCGACCCTGATGGAGGAGATCCTCTACCGGCGGCTGGCGCACCGCCTGCACGGCGCCCGCACCATGTGGGGCGAGCACGATGACATCGAGGGCGTGCAGAACATCGACAAGGTCATCGACATCGACCAGTCGCCGATCGGCCGCACGCCCCGCTCGAACCCGGCGACTTACACCGGAGTCTTCGATAAGATACGCGAGCTGTTCTCGCAGACGCCCGAGGCGCGGATGCGCGGCTACAAGCCCGGGCGCTTCTCGTTCAACGTTCGCGGCGGGCGGTGCGAGGCCTGCCGGGGCGACGGGATCATCAGGATCGAAATGCACTTCCTGCCGGATGTGTACGTGCCCTGCGAGGTCTGCCGCGGCGCGCGCTACAACCGCGAGACGCTCGAGGTCACCTACAAGGGGAAGTCCATCGCCGACGTGCTGAACATGATGGTGAGCGAGGCGGTCGAGTTCTTCCGCAACATCCCCGCGATCTGGAACAAGCTCCAGACGATCCACGACGTCGGCCTCGATTACATCAAGCTCGGTCAGCCGGCGACGACGCTCTCGGGCGGCGAGGCGCAACGGGTGAAACTCGCCTCCGAGCTGTCTCGCCGCGACACCGGGCGCACGCTCTACCTGCTCGACGAGCCGACGACCGGCCTGCACTTCGACGACATCAGGAAGCTGCTCCAGGTGCTACGCCGGCTGACCGAGGCGGGGAACTCGGTGCTGGTGATCGAGCACAACCCCGATGTCATCAAGTGCGCCGACTACATCATCGATCTGGGCCCGGAGGGTGGCGACGCGGGCGGGTACGTCGTAGCCGAAGGCACGCCGGAGGAGGTTGCGCGCGTCCGAGGGTCATACACGGGCCAGGTGCTGAAGCACGTCCTGGCGAAAGCGGCCGGGGGAAAGCAAGCGGCCGCCTGTAAGCCGGTGAGGAAGCGGAGAGTGAAGGTGGCGGTCGCGGTGTGACGCGCGAACGGCCGAACGCAGATGGGCAGGAGTACGCTCCCGCCGTGAGAGTTCGCCAGCAGCCGAACTAAGTCCAAGCGAGCAAAGATACTGTGAACCGCAATAAACTTCTCGAACGGCTCAATGAGGCATCCCTCCAGAACGTCTCGTTCGCGGACTTCGTCAGCCTGCTGAGGGGCTTCGGCTTCTACGTGCATCACGTCCGTGGCAGCCACCACATCTTCAGGCACCCCGACCTTCGGGACAGACTCAACCTTCAGGAGGACCGCGGCGAAGCGAAACCCTACCAGATTCGTGAGTTCCTGGACCTCGTTGAGCGGTATAATCTGCAACTGGAGGACTGAACTGTGGCCGACTACCATATCAACATCTTCTACAGCGAAGAGGATGGCGGCTACATCGCCGACATCCCGGACCTCCCGGGCTGCTCCGCCTTCGGCGCGACGCCCGAGGATGCTCTCGCTGAGGTGCAGGAGGCCAAGCAAGCGTGGCTGGAATCAGCCCGCGCCGAAGGCACGCCCATTCCGCCTCCGCGCTACAGGCCCATGATCTACCAAGCCCCCGCACGCGCATCTTCGCATTAACGCCCATCGAGGCCAAGGAGGATGTATGGCTAAGGGGATCATGCTCGTGGCGGGGTCTGCCGTGCTGCTTGTTGCGCTGGCCATGACTGTGCCGGTGTCCGCTTTGACTTGTGGCGGCCTGCTCGTTCTCTTGGGGGTCGTGGACTACGCGGTTACAGCACTGATGATCGCTCGCTACATCGAGCGCGCGATGCCAGGCCTCCTCGACCTGGACGCTGCCCTGCCGCCCCCTCCCGCGGGCAGGAAGTACCTATGGGAGTACGCAGCGGGAAAGGGAGGCCCTGTACCAACGTGGGTCTCCACCGTGGGCTTGGTTGGCGTTGGCTCCTTCTTGGGCGGAGTCCTTATGCTGGCCATCGCAGCTGTCAGGTGGGCAGTGAGATGAACGGAGGGCCTGGGGGCCATGGAGCCTCGCGGTGCTGTGCTATGATGGTACCAGAGGGAGACATGATCGAACGTCTCGTAGAGATAGAGATCCAGAGATTGCCCGAGGGCGGATATCTCGCGACCAGTCCGGTCCTCAAGGGCCTGGTCGCGCAGGGCCGGACGTTGGCCGAGACCCTGGAGATCGCGCAGGACGCCGCCAGGAAACTGATCGAGTCGTCGCTGGAACACGGCGACCCACTCCCGGCCGAGATTTCCCAGTCCTTGGATGAGCCTATCCATCTTCGCATCGTTGTGGCCGCGTAATGGGAAGGCTCGCGGGCCTCTCAGTTGGTGAGTTCCTCGCGCTGTAGCAGTGCATTCCCCTGTGGCATAGTGTGCCCATGCACGCTGACCTTCTTCTGATCAACGGCCGCGTCATCACCTTCGCGGGAAGGCCCTGCGAGGGGCTTGCCATCATCCGGGATCGCATTGCCGCGACCGGAACGACGCCCGACATCCTCCCGCTTCGCGGGCCGCGAACGAAGGTCATCGATCTGAGGGGGCGGCTGGCAGTCCCGGGGTTCACCGACAGCCACGTCCACCTCGCCGCGCTAGCCAGCCGGCTGTCGGCGGTGAAGCTCGAGTCGGCGGCCAGCCTGTCCGAGGCGCTGCGGCGAGTGGCGGCGCACGCCAGAGCGCTGCCACGGGGAGAGTGGATCACCGGGGGCGGGTTCGACAAGAACAGGTGGGGGGACGCGTTCCCGACGCGCCATGACCTCGACCGCGTCGCGCCCCACCATCCCGTCGCGCTGCGCACGCGCGACGGCCACTCCGTGTGGGCGAACTCGCTCGCGCTGGAACGATGTGGCATTCGCCGCGGCGCCCGCGCTCCCAATGGCGGCGTGGTGCTGAAGGATGCCAAGGGCGAGCCGACGGGGATTCTCCAGGAGACGGCGATCAGACTGCTCTATGCGTGCCCGGAGTATCGAGAGCGCGATCCGACAGACGAGCAGCTCGTAGCAGCACAGCGCTTTCTTATCCGACAAGGTGTCACCTCCGTCCACCTGATGGAGGAGGCGCGGGTGTTCGAGGCGCTCCAACGACTGCGGGCGAGCGGCGACTTGCTGCTCCGGGCGACGGTCTATCGGAGTCTTGGCGAACTCGACGACCTCATCGCCGCGGGAGCGATGAGCGGCCTCGGTGACGAGTGGCTCCGGATTGGTGGCGTGAAGATGTTGATAGACGGGTCTCTCGGCAGCCAGACGGCGTGGATGTTCGAGCCGTACGCGAATGCGCCGCAGGCCGGCCGCGGCGTGCCGACGATGTCCCGCGCTGACCTGCGTGAGGCGGTGGGCCGCGCTTCGCGGGCAGGGATCGCTTGCGCGATCCACGCGATCGGGGACCGCGCGAACGCGGAGGTGCTCGACGCGCTGGAGACAGTCAGGGACATGCCCACTCCGCTCCCGCACCGGATCGAGCACGCACAGCTGTTGCGCAGGCGGGATATCGGCCGGTTCGCTCGTCTCGGGGCGATCGCCTCGATGCAGCCCTGCCACATCCTCGGGGATATCGATCCCGCCGAACGGTACTGGGGGAAGCGATCCCGCTATGCGTATGCGGTCCGCAGCCTGCTCGCCTCCGGCGCGACGCTCGCTTTCGGCTCCGACGCGCCGGTCGAGACCGCGAATCCACTCGCCGGGCTCTTCGCGGCCGTGATGCGCCAGAGCAGCGACGGGCAACCGGTCGGTGGCTGGTACCGCAAAGAAGAAGGCATCGGTGTGACGGAGGCGCTGCGATGCTACTGCCTCGGCCCTGCGGTGGCGACCGGCGAGGCGCAGTTCAAGGGCCGGCTGGCGCCGGGGTGTCTGGCGGATGTGGTGGTGCTGTCAGAGGACATCGCACGCATGAGGGGACGGGCGTTGTTGAGGGTGAAAGTGGATCTTGCGATGGTGGGAGGGCGCGTGCGATATCGGAGGCGCGGCGCGACGCGTTGACGATACCCGCGCCTGATGGGTATGATTGTTCGACAGGAGGCGTGGCTCCTGTCCTACCGATGACTGTCACCACCACCCTCGACGAGAAGATCGAAGAGCTGCCTGACCGCCCCGGGGTGTACTTGTTCAAGGACATCTCGGGCGGCGTTCTCTATGTCGGCAAGGCGCAGTCGCTGCGCAGCCGCGTGCGGTCGTATTTTTCTCTCGCGGGCTCCCAGGTCGGGGGGCCTGCGCTACTGCCCAGCGCCGATCTCGACCCGCGCAAGCGCCTGATGGTGGAGCTGGTCCGCGATCTGGACTTCGTGGTCGCCGACTCCGTGCTCGAAGCACTGGTGCTCGAGTTCAGCCTCATCCAGAAACACCGCCCGCGTTTCAATGTCCGCTATCGGGATGACAAGAGCTACCCCTACATCAGGATCGACCTGCGGGACGACTACCCCACGCTCTGCGTGATTCGCCAGCACGCCGTCGCGCGGGACGGCGCGCGGTACTTCGGTCCATATCCGTCGACGCGCTCGATGTGGGAGACCATCAGGCTGGCGCGGCGCATCTTCGGCATCTGCCAGCGGCTCATCATCTCGGCCAAGCGGCGGGGCGGCTGCACCTGGACTCCGGCGAAGGGGCAGCGACGACGCCCATGCCTGGACTACTATGTGGGCCGGTGCCTGGGGCCGTGCGCGGGCGTGGTCACCGCCGAGGAGTACAAACACGCGGTCGAGCAAGTCTGCGGTTTCCTTGATGGCAAGTACGGGCAGGTCCTCGCCCAGCTCAGCGATGAGATGGAGCAGGCATCGGCGGAGATGAGATTCGAGCTGGCGGCGAAGATCAGGGACCAGATCGCCGCGCTCGAGACCACCATGAGCCGCCAGCGCGTGATCTCGCCGGGCGGCGATGATGTCGATGCCCTCGGCTACGCGCTCCAGGAGGACACCGGGTGTCTCGCGGTTCTGCAGGTGCGCGAAGGCCGGGTGGTGGGGCAGGACCACTATCTGCTCGAGGGCGTCTCGGGGGCCGAAGCGTCGGTGGTGGTGAACGAGTTCACCAAGCTGCACTACCAGAAGGTCGCGGCCGCACCGAAAGAGGTGCTGCTGCCGGTGGCGACGGAAGATGCGGCCGCCCTTGAGAGCCTGCTCGGAGAACGGCGCGGGAGCAAGGTGTCGCTGCTGGTCCCGAAGCGCGGGGAGAAGAGAAACCTCGTCGCGATGGCGATGGAGAATGCCGAGCAGCACCTCCGGACCGTGCTCGAGCGAGAGAGCGCCGAGAGGAGAAGAGGGGAGGAAGCGGTCGCCGATCTCCAGAAAGTACTCTCACTGCCGATGCCGCCGCGGCGGATCGAGGCATTCGACATCTCGAATGTGCAGGGCAACCAAGCAGTTGGCTCCATGATCGTGTTCGAGAACGGGCAGCCGAAGAAGAGCGACTACCGCAGATTCCGCATTCGCCTCTCGGAGGGCGGGCCCAATGACTACGAGATGATGAGCGAGGTGCTGCTGCGCCGGCTGAAGGCGGCGGTCTCGGGAAATGTGAAGTTCCAACACCTCCCTGACCTGCTCCTGGTCGACGGCGGCGCGGGCCAGCTCGGGGTCGCGCTCCGGGCGATGCAGGAGCTGGACCTGCGGATGCCGGCAGCAGGCCTGGCGAAGGAGCACGAACACGTCTACCTGCCGGAGCGCGCCGCGCCGATCGAGCTGCCCGCGCATTCCCGCGCGCTCCACCTTCTCCAGCGGGTGCGAGATGAGGCGCATCGCTTCGCGCTGACATATCACCGGTCGCTCAGGGAGCGGCGGGCGCGGGAGAGCGCGCTCGATGAGATACCAGGGATCGGCGAGGTGCGCAAGCAGAAGTTGCTGCGGCACTTCAAGACCATGAGCCGGCTCCGAGCCGCATCGGCCGAAGAGGTGGCCGGCGCCGCGGGCTGTGGGAAGGATGTTGCAGAGGCGGTGCTGCAGCACCTGAGAGAAACCGAGCTGAGCTGAGCATGGCATTCCGCGTACGGGCCTTACAGAAGGGCGAACTCGACGGCCTCTTGCTGTGTTTCCAGGATGCGTTCGGCGTCGATGAGCAGAGCATCGCGGTCGTCCGCAATTCGCTCGTCAACGACCCGTACTTCCACCCCGAGCGCGTGCGCGTGCTCAATGGTCACATCATCAGCCATGTCGTCATCCTGCACCGCGCGGTGTACGTCGGGCCTCAGGTGATCACGGTCGCCGGTGTGACCGCGGTTGCCACCCATCCGGCCTACCAGCGTCAGGGCTTCGGGAGCCGGGTCGTGCAAGACGCTATCAGGCTCATCCGGCAGCAAAACTACGATATGGCGATGCTCACGACGCGGGTGCCGGACTTCTTCCTTCGGTTCAGTTTTCGCGAGGTTCCGAAGGTCGATGGTTTCGAGTGCCCGGCATCGGCGCTCGCCAGTCTCCAGGTCGATGGATATAGCGTGCAGCCGCTCGACTACAGCCGCGACTGGCGGGCCATCAGCCACATCTACCATCTCTACAGCGCCGGCATCACCGGGATGCAGATCCGCGACTCGCGGTTCTGGGAGACGTGGCCGCGCCGCGGCACCTTCCCGCACGGGTTCTCGTCGCGGCTCGGCGCGATCGGCCTGCTGGCGACGCGCGGCGAGCAACTGGTCGCTTACCTGGCAGGGAACATGTCCGTCGAGCACGCGCATCTCTCGGTGACCGATCTTGCCTATCGGCCCGGTCACGAGGAGGCGGCGCTGCGCTTGCTGCGCGACGCAGCGCAGCAGTATCTCACCTCCGGCTCAGGCCGTGCTGTCCTTCAGCTAGGGGGCAACGCGCCGGTCATCTCTCGACTGAAGGGGGCCGGTGTGCCAGTCGAGGTCGAGGTGGGGCCTGGGCTCATGGTGCTGATCACCGGCCGGGACTGGATCGCGCAGGCGGGATTCCGAAACGTCGACAGCGCAATCGACGGGCTGTTCCGCTCCGAACCTCCGATCCTGTGGCATCGCGATGGCTACTAGACGTCCTCGCCTGCCTGGTGGCCACTGGCAGGTCGTAGGGCTTGCGGTGCGGACTCCGCTCGGATGGGTGGGTGCTGCCGCGCGCGCTGACCGCCTTGTGGCAACTTCCTTACCGGCCGCAACAGCTGATGAGGCCATAGGGCGCCTCGGCGTGGATGTTGACGTTCGACTGCCAGAAGGGCTGCCTGACATCCCCGACGACATTTCGTGCGCTGACCTCGAGCTTACTGTCGGAAGCCTGCTGAGTGCGACGGTTCTCGTTGGGCTCGGGTACGAGCTGGCGCGTTATTACTCGGGAGAGAGGGTGAGCTTCCGCCGCCATAAGGTCGCCCTCAGCCCTTTGCCCGGGTTTCTCACCGCGGCCCTCTCAGCCGCCCGCAAGATCCCCTACGGCCAGGTTCGCACCTACGGGTGGCTCGCAAAGGCGGCGGGGAACCCGAAGGCGGCGCGTGCAGCGGGCCAGGCGATGGCGCGCAATCCCCTGCCGATCATCATCCCGTGTCATCGCGTCATCGCGGCGAGCAGCGGGCTCGGCGGTTTCGGGGGTGGGCTGGAGATGAAGCGCAGGCTGCTGGAGCTGGAGGGCGTTCGCCTGCCCTGAGGCCGTCGGATCGTCTTGGCCCGGTTCGGAGCAGGAGAGCGTGGCCCCCGGGGGAAGCAGTGGACCCATGAGACTCCTGCTTCGGTGGGTGCTGGCATCGGTCGCGCTGCTCATCACGGTGAAGATCGTGCCAGGCCTGGCGCTGACGAACCGCCCGTGGGACGTCTTCTTCGCCACGGCGCTGTTGGCGCTGCTGAATGCCCTGGCGCTGCCGTTCGTGATCCTGGTGAACCTCGCGACACTCCCTCTCTCGTGCCTCACCCTCGGGCTGTGGACACTGATCGTATCCCTGCTCGTCAACATCATGATCTTCCAGTTCGTGGGCTCGCTCGGGTGGGGCTACAAGGTGGACGGTTTCTTTGCGGCGGCGATGGGTGCGATCGTGATGAGCGTTCTGACCGCGGTGTTGAGTGGGCTGTTCCACCAGGGGCGGAAACGTGATTGAGGAGCGTTACGGCCAGGCCATGCCGTGCCTCATTCATCCTTGACAGGCCCGTCTCCGCTCGGCTAGAATGCGGCGTCATGGGGCCGCCGGGGCGCGGCCCCGTCGCTTGTCACCGGGGCAGGAGCAACCTCCTGCCCAACACGCTCAACAGGAGGACTCACCATGGCCCTGAAGGTGGCGATCAACGGCTTCGGCCGCATTGGGCGCCTGACCCTGCGCGCGATGATGGAGCGCAAGATCGCGGGCGTCGATATTGTCGCGATCAACGACCTCGCGCCCCTCGACATCAACGCGCATCTGTTGAAGTATGACTCCAACTACGGGCGTTTCGCCGGCACCGTCGAGGTGAAGGGCGGGAACCTCGTGGTGAACGGCGACGAGTTCGTGGTGAAGGCCGAGCGCGATCCGTCCGTCCTGCCCTGGAAGGACCTGGGCGTGGACGTGGTGATCGAGTCCACCGGCGTCTTCACCGCGGTCGAGAAGGCGAGAGCGCACCTCACGGCCGGGGCGAAGAACGTCATCGTTTCCGCGCCGCTGAGCGGCGAAGCCGGCCCCGATAACCCGACCATCGTGCTGGGTGTGAACGACGAGATCTTCGATCCGGCCAAGCACAAGGTCATCTCCAACGCCTCCTGCACCACCAACTGCCTTGCTCCCATCTCGAAGGTCCTGCAGGACAGCTTCGGCATCGAGAAGGGCTTCATGACCACCTGCCATGCCTACACCAATGATCAGCAGGTGCTCGACCTCGTTCACAGGGACCCACGGCGCGCCCGCGCGGCCGCGCTCAACATCATCCCAACCTCGACCGGTGCGGCGAAGGCGATCGGGCTGGTCATCCCCGAGTTGAAGGGAAAGTTGGACGGCATCTCTCTGCGCGTCCCGACCAGCACGGGCTCCGTCATCGACCTGGTCTGCGTCCTCCAGAAGAAGGCCACCGCGGAGGACGTGAACAAGGCGTTCGCCGCGGCGGCGGCCGGCCGGATGAAGGGCTTCCTGGAGGTCACCGACGATCCGATCGTCTCCATGGACATCAAGGGCTATCCGGTGTCGTCGGTGGTCGATGCCCGCGAAACCAAGGTCATCGGCGACAACCTCGTGAAGGTGCTGTCCTGGTATGACAACGAGTGGGCATACTCGTGTCGCCTGGGCGACCTCGTGGGGATCATCGCGAAGAAGATGTAGGGCAGGCCTGGGTCGTCTTGCCAGGGTTCGGGGCAGGAGCACGCTCCTGCCCTACCCATCTGCGTGCGTGAGGGAGTCTACCTATGAACAAAACGACCATCCGCGACATCGATCCTAAGGGCAAACGCGTTTTCGTGCGCGTCGACTTCAATGTCCCGCTCAAGGGCGATCAGATCACCGATGACACGCGCATCAAAGCCGCCCTGCCAACGCTCAACGACTTGCTCAGCCGGGGCGCGAGCCTGATCGTCGCGTCTCACCTCGGCCGGCCGGACGGAAAGCCCGACCCGAAGTACTCGCTCGCGCCGGTAGCGAAGCGGCTCGCGGAGCTGCTCGGCAAGCCGGTGAAGATGCTGGGCGACTGCGTCGGTTCCGGGGTCGAGGCCGCGGCGAAGGCGATGAAGCCGGGCGATGTCGTCATGCTCGAGAACCTGCGCTTCCACGCCGAAGAGGAGAAAGGCGACGAAGGGTTCGCGAAGCAGCTCGCGTCTCTCGCCGACATCTATGTCAACGACGCCTTCGGCGCGGCCCACCGCGCCCATGCCTCCACCAGCGTCATGGCGAAGTTCCTGCCTGCCGCGATGGGCCTGCTCGTGGAGAAGGAAGCGTCGGTTCTCTCGCGGCTCCTTACTGATCCCGAGCGCCCATATGTCGCCATTCTCGGCGGCGTGAAGGCCAAGATCGAGGTGCTCGAGAACCTGGCGACGAAGGTGGACACGCTCATCATCGGGGGCGGGCAGGCCTACACGTTCCTCAAGGCCAAGGGGCTGGAGATCGGGAAGTCGGTCTTGGATGCGGATGCGTTCGATCTCGCCAAGAACATCATCGCGAGGACCGCTTCGGGCAAGCCTCAGCTCCTGCTGCCGATCGACGTGGTGGTGACGACGCCGGAGGGCGTGGTCTTCAAGCCCGAGATCAAGCTGACCGCGGGCGCCCCGCTCGACGTGGTCTCGACTGACGCCATCCCTGCGGACCGCATGGGGGTGGACATCGGACCCAAGACCCGGGAGCTGTTCGCCGGCGCGCTGAAGAGCGCGAAGATGGTCTTCTGGAACGGCCCGATGGGTGTGTCCGAGATCCCGCAGTTGGCCGAGGGCACCCGGGCCGTCGCCAAGGCGATGGCCGAGTCGAAAGCATTCACCGTCATCGGCGGTGGCGATGTGGTCGCCGCGGTCGAGCAGATGGGGTTCGCGGAGAAGATGGATCACGTCTGCACCGGCGGCGGCGCCTCGCTGGAGTTCCTCGAGGGCAAGACGCTGCCCGGCATCGCGGCAATCCCGGAGCGGCTGTAGGGATGGCTATGAGCGCGGGGTTCGCGAATCCCGCGCTGGCTGCGCAGGCTTCACAGACCCTGCGCCTATAGAGTTTCCTGCATTATGGTTGTGAGCAGCCATAGTGCAGGAAACTCTACAGCGCACAGCGTGACGCTCACACGGCAGATTCTCTTGCATTACGGTCCTCACCGTAATGCAAGAGAATCCGTAAAGGGAACAACAGGATGGCACGTGTTCCGCTTATCGCGGGCAACTGGAAGATGAACAAGACGGTTGGTGAGGGGGTGACTCTCGTCAGGGAGCTGGCCCCGCGCGTGCAGGGCGTCGAGAAGGTCGAGGTCGCCGTCTGCCCGCCGGCGACTGCTCTCTCTGCCGTCGGCCAGGCGCTTGCCGGCTCGCCGATCGCGCTGGGCGCGCAAGACGTGTTCTGGGCGGAGTCGGGAGCGTTCACCGGGATGCTCAGCCCGCTCATGCTCCTCGACGTTGGCTGCAAGTACGCCATCGTCGGCCACTCGGAGCGCCGCGGGCGCTTCGGGAAGCCGGACGAGTCGCTGAGCGCCGACGCGGCGCGGGTGTTCGGTGATACCGACGACAGCGTGAATCTGAAGGTGAAGGCGGCGCTGAAGCACGGCCTCGTCCCGATCATGTGCTGCGGCGAGACCCTGCCGGAGCGCGAGGCCGGGCGGACC
>Ga0315274_10008589_pt1 | contig 14799 bp, 18 predicted proteins | sample YL17G02_20_MG_FD_203700 | JGI IMG/M metagenome (GOLD analysis project Ga0315274, IMG submission 203700) | Sediment microbial communities from Yellowstone Lake, YNP, Wyoming, USA - YL17G02_20 | ecosystem: Environmental > Aquatic > Freshwater > Lake > Sediment | place: USA: Wyoming | collected... | reverse complement strand
GGTGCTCCGTCGCGACGCCCCTCGACCACCCGCCTTCGGTCGCGGGATCTCGCGACCGTGGGGGCCTCCCGCTCCCGTCGCTCCGGCAGGTCCCCCGGATACCGCCCCAATACCCGCAGCTCCTCGGCCGTCAGGCCGCGTTCGAGGCGTCGGCGCGAGTCCTCCTCGGCACCCTCGATGAATGCCTGGCGGAGGTGCTGGTTCAGACGGGCGCGGTGTTCCTGATCGGCAAGTCCCGATTGCGCAGCCGCTGGTGCTCCCATTCCGCAAAGTCCTTCGGAGGGTGCACGATCTCGGCCTCCGGCTTGCGCTCCAGCCGGGCGATGTCGTTCGGGCAACCGGTCACGCACAGCCCGCATCCGATGCAGCGGCTTCGGTCAACGACGGAGAACCCATCCCCTTCAGAGATGGCACCCACCTGGCAGCGCTCGATGCAGGTGCCGCAGTTGGCGCAGAACTCAGGCTCGATGACGGCATAGTAGTTGGCGTAGGCCACCGAGTCGGAGATGCCCCAATCGGTGATGCCGCGCAGGATGCCGCAGCAGCACCCGCAGCAGTTGCAGACGTAGCCGACCCCCTCCGCCACATTGCTGACGGTGTGCACGAGCCCGACCTGCTCGGTCATGTCCAGGAGCGCCAGCGCCTCGGCCTGGGTGAGGTCTCCCGGTTGGGGGGCGCGTTCGCGCCCGGAGAAGCTGAGGCAGACCGCGGTCGGATAGGAGCACTTCTCGCCGAGCTGCTCCTGCTGGAGCCGGCAGATGCACTCGTTGACCGTGAAGGTCTTTTCCTCGAGGAGGAGGGCCCGCACATCGTCATACGGCAGGATCGCCTCGGATTTGACGGTGCCCCCCGCCGGGACCACCCGATGCAAGGCCGGCTGCGGCTTCATGATCCCCTGGGCGCCGCCACAGGCAAGGTAGTCCTCCACCAGGTGGGCCAGCTCCTGGTCCATCAACTCGACCTGGGCCTCGTAGATGCCGACTACGAAGGGCGCCAGCCGGAAGCAGACCTCCCCATCCTGCTTGTCCAGCCAGACCACGCCGCGACGGATCAGCTTGAACAGCGCCCGGCTGACCTCGCCGGTAGGTTTCCCGGTCCGGGCGGCGATCACCTCCACGGGTTCGGGCGTCCCGGTCAGGAGTCCGGCCAGGGCGGCCTCTTGGGGTGAACAGATCTTCTTCAGGATTCGGATCTCCAGCCCGGAGTCCGTCTTGGGAAAACCGTTGGGGAGCCGGTCGAGGGCTTCCGCCAGATGTTCATAGGGGTCGTCACTCATTTCTGTGGACCTTCTCTGCCGTACAGCACTCCGATGGAGGACCCATTTCAGGGGCACCGTAGACGCCGCACGCGGGCCTGGTGAGAGGCGAACGGCCCCCGGACGCCCGGCGCACGTCCCATCCCGCGCCTGAGTCTGCCCTCCTGCCGCACAGGAGCGACGACGGGACCATTGGCCCGTGTCAAAGCGTCGATGACGCGCACACGCTGGGGCTTCTCACGGGAGACGGAATGAGCCGGCTTCGGGCCCTCGTCACGATGCTCCTCGCGCTGTCGGTCGTCATCGGCGCATCTGCGGCCGGAGCGGCGGAGGTTGACGCGGCGTCGTGTGTCCGCGTCGTCGGTGGCACTTGGAACCCGCCGGGCAACGACAACTACCCGCCCGCCCTCAACGCCGAGTCCGTGAAGATCAAGAACGCGTGCTCGACGAGCCAGGTCCTGACGGGCTGGCGTCTGCACGACTACAAGGCCCAGCACACGTTCCGGTTCTCGTCCGAGTACAAGATCGGCCCGGGTGCCACGGTGACGATCTACAGCGGCCGCGGCACCCGGACGGCGACCAGGCTGTGGTTCGGGTTCACCTACGGGTCGGTCTGGAACGACACGGCGCCCGAACGGGCCTATCTCCGCAACGCCGCTGAGACGATCGTGTCGACCTGGTCGGCGTACTAGCGGCGGCGCATCGTGGTGGTCCCGTCTCCGAGCCAGATGTTGTCGCCGCCCAGTCGGTTCGCGGCGGGCCTGCTGCTGGTCCTCGCGGTCGCGGGCTGCGCGGCGACGACCACGCCCGACGCGAGCCCCGCCCCGTCGCCGGCACTCCCGAGCGAGACAGCCTCCAGGTCGACGCCCGCCCCCGGCGCAACGCCGTCCAGCTTGCCGAGCGAGCCGCCCGGCACCGGGCCCGGCGAGTTCGCGCCCACGGGGCCCACCGAGGAGGCGCTCGTTGTCCGCGTCGTAGACGGCGACACGATCGTGGTCGACCGGGGTCGCGGCGACGAGCGGCTGCGCTACATCGGGATGGACACGCCCGAGACCGTCAAGCCCGGCAGCCCCGTCGAGTGGATGGGCCGCGAGGCCTCGGCCGCCAACCGGGCGCTCGTCGACGGGAAGACCGTCGTGCTGGAGAAGGATGTCTCCGAGACCGACCGCTACGCGCGCCTCCTGCGCCATGTGTGGCTGCGTGGCGGCGGCCCCTGGCGACTCGTCAACCTCGAGCTCGTCCGGGACGGCTATGCCCGCGTCTCCACCTACCCGCCCGACGTGAAGTACGCCGACCTCTACCTCGCCGCCCAGGTCGACGCTCGCGAGCACGATCGGGGCCTCTGGGGCGCGGGCCCGATCGACTTCGTGAGCCCGGAGGACGGGGCGACCGTGACGACGAAGACGATCGTCGTTCGGGGGACCGCGGCCGCCGGGAGCCGGATCGTCCGCGACATCCCCAGCGCCCCCGACCAAAGCACCCGCTCTGGCTCGGACGGGACATGGTCCCTGAAGGTCACGCTGAAGAACGGGGTCAACAATCTCCGCTTCCGCCTCGGCGATGAGAAGGCCACGACGCGCACGCTGCTCGTCGTTTACGCGCCATGACTCCTGCCAGCCAGCGCGCCCCGATCGTCGGTTGCCGTAGAATGGGCGACGCTGGCGGGGCCAGTCTTCATCGTCGAGTGTCGCCTGCAGGCGGTTTCCCAACACGACCGGCAGGGGGCATGCGAGCGGTGCAGGTCGAGCCCCACCAGCGATACCCCGGGAGCATTGCGGTCTCCTGGGCACGACACATTGGGCGGTTAGCTCAGTTGGTTAGAGCGCATGCTTGACATGCGTCCGGCCCCTGAGCGGTCTAGGCATCGCCTTCTGAGCGTGCTCAACCCCAGCGAAACACCCTCGATTATTATGGTGTTCGCGGCTAAGACAGGCCAGGGGTCCCCACATAGCCCATACGTTCGATTGACAAGACATCCGTCTGAGGCGAGTATCAACTCACTAGTCCCCGCCCTCCGCCGCAAGGTGGACTGGCGGGGGTTTTCTTTTCGGAGGCCGGCGTGGAGCGGGTCGCAGTCTTCATCGACTGGCAGAACTGCTACCACTGCGCCCGTGATGCGTTCCACCGTGAGACCGATCCATCTCCGTGCGGCCAAGTGCGGCCGCGCGCGCTATCGGAGCTGCTCGCAGAGAAGGGACCGGCCGGACGCTCTGTCGTCCACATTGGCATGTACCGCGGCCAGCCCGACCCCCGCGTCGACGCTCGCACACATGGCGCGCACATGCGCCAGCGGGCTGCCTGGGAAGCGGAGTGCGGACCGCTCCTGACCATGCGGACGAGGTCGCTACGCTACCTCGCAGGTCGGCCACTCAGCGAAGCCGCCGAGAAGGGCGTCGATGTCCAGCTCGCGATCGACACGATGCTCCTCGCCGTCTCTGGCGCCTACGACACGGCCATCCTCGTCACCACAGATACGGATCTCCTGCCAGTGGTCGAAGGCATCCTCGCACTTCAGCGAGAGCGAGGTACACCCTCGGTAGAAGTCGTTGGATGGGCCGGGCTGTCCCGCGGTCTGAATGTCCCGGGCGTGCCGGTGAGGTGGATTGGGCCGCGCGACTACTCGGCGATCCGGGACACGATGGATTACAACGTTCCGGTCTCTCAGCGCCGCTAGGCGTCCGGCCCGGTCCTTCCCCCGCAACGACGTCAACCCCCGGTCGCCCGGTGCGCGTCCCATCCGATGCTCCTATGTCAAGCGGCCGCGGCGAGCGGGACTCGCGTGGTCGCCCGGAGGCGCTCGCCGCCACGCATGCCTCTTGGTAGATCATGGGCTAGGTCCGTGGACCGTCAACCTGAACACGTGGACATGTTGAGCAGGTGCTTGCCTGTCGCGGTGCCCGCGGGATTGCTCGAAGTTGCGGGAGATTGGGACCGTGGGGCAGGTGGCCGCGACGATCCCGCGGCTACCCGGAGCGGGTCTGGGACTGAACGCTTGGCCCCCCGGCTGGGGAGCCTGTGCCGTCAGCGCTTCTCGAGCAGATCCGGGCCGCGACCGGCCGCCAATGCCGCCTTGAATTCGTCAAGGTCAAGGCCGGTAGCCCGTCTGACCCCGAAGTGGAACGCGAAGTGCTGCGGCATACCATCTTCGGGCGTGATCAGTGCGATCCCCTTTCCGTCCAACATCACGTTGTTCAACGGAGTGGCGAATCGCATGCTCTCGTCGGGCTTGCTCGATGACGTCAGTCGTACGAAGACCGCTCGTTTCTGGGTTACGCCGACATACCAGGACTTGGTCAAGAGTAGGTAGCCAATCCCGCCGGTCAACACCATCGCTAGAAAGGTTGAGATCGGCCCAGAGGTCACCAGCCCAACTGACCGCAACTCCTCATCTGGTTCAAGGTGCGGCTTGAACGCCTCTCGTATCCGGTCCGCTAGGTTAGCCATGACTGTCCCTCTCTTCAGGATGATGAACCCTCACCGCAATGGTGCCGTCGTGCAGCGCACCCAGCGCAGGACGCAATTCCCTCGGGACGCCTCGCACGGGTCGGTCTCGCCAGTGGCTCGGCGCGGTCGCGGCGACCGAAGCGCGGGCCATGCGTCAGAGCCTCCCGCCAACGCGTCACCGTAGCCGCGGATCGCGGATCTGGCGAGAGCCAAGCGGCCCTGTGGCCCCCGGTCGCCCGGTGCGCGTCCCATCCTCCGAGGAGAGCGGAGCGCCCGGTGGGTCTGCGGTCGCCCATCCCTGGGCTGGCCGGGGCGCGCTGCGTCGGATCAGGCGCTCGAGCCTCCTGTGGCGGGCCGCGCCGACTGGTCGCGTGCTGCCGGAACGTGTCCCTGCGAGAAGACCATGACGAACAGGCCGATCGCGCCCATGAACAGGCCGAGTCCGACCGCCGTGAGGTAGAGCGCCGGCTCCTGGTCCGGGAAGAGACCGAGCACCACGAGCGCGAGGGCGAGGACGAGGAGCACCATGGGCAGCCAGATCGTGGACCCGGCCACCATCACCACCGCCACCCGTGGCGCGGCAGCAAGGATGTCAGCAGCGTCTGCCAGGTGCTCGGGCGCCCGCCCGTTCACGATGATCATGACCACGAAGAGGACGAGAGCGAGGACGCTGGACACGAGCCACAGCTCGTGGCCGGTGATGTCGTAGCGGCTGACGATGACCGGGGCGAGGGCGACGATCACCACCCAGAGCGCGGCCCACACCACGCTGCGGATTTACGAGACCTCGTGCGCATCGCTCGGGCCGCCGCTCCGGACGCTGATGAGCGCCCCAAAGCCGACGAAGACGCCGGCGATCCCAGCCAGCTGTACCAACAGATCGACGTCCTGCATGTCGCGCCACCTCCCAAACGTGTCAGCTGTTCGCGTGTGAGGCGAGTGTCGGTCGTCCCTGCGCCCACTGCCCAGAGGCATCGGTCGCGAAGGGCCCACTGGTCGCCCGTCTCCGGGCCGGTCGGGGTCGCTCTGTACCGGCCTGCGGCATCGACCGGGACGGCCCGGAGCCGGGGCCGAGAGGAGGGGAGAGTCCGCTACTCCCGGCGTCCTCGAGCGGCGTGCCCGTGGTCGAGCGGCCCAGACACAAGAGAAGACACCCAGATAGGGTGTCTTCTCTTAGATCAGAACCGAGGAAGTGGAGCGGGAGACGGGATTCGAACCCGCGACATTCTGCTTGGGAAGTGAAGCCTCGGAGTGGAGCTCGGCGAGCACGGCTGATCGCTCATCGTCGGAGAGGGCCGCGGGTGGACGCCGGCGCGGGCGCGCCGGAGATGCGACCCTCGGGAGCCGGCGGCGGTACGCGGTGGCCCGGGCAACCCCGAGCGCCCGGCAGGCCGGCGCCATCCCGATCTCTCCTGCGACCGCGAGTGCCGTCTCGGTCAGGACCCGCTCGGCTCGTCGTCGCTGCTCTGGGCGAGCGGGATGCCCAGGAGCTCGGAGACTTTTCCCTGGATCACGATGATCCGCTCCGCGGTCGCGAGCCTCGCCTCGAGCCTCGCCACGCGGTGGCGCAGGCGCTCGTTCTCGACGGAGAGCGGATTGCCCGGCGGGCGGCCCCGCGGGTGGGCGAGGTTGTGGAGCGCGCCCAGGCGGTACAGCCGCCGCCACTCGACGAGGTGGGAGCTATACAGCCCCTCCCGGTGGAGCAGGCCGACGACGGCGCCGGGCTCGCGGGCGGCGTTGGCCTCCTCGACGATGCGCAGCTTGTACTCGGCGGTGAAGGTCCGGCGGACCGGACGCTCCCGGACTTCCGGGTCGGGCATGGCGGGCCCAGCATGGCCCACCGCAGGGAGCGGCGCCAATGGTTCGAGCATCGCGGGTGGTTCCTCTCTCCGCCCTCGCAGCGTGTCACCTATTCTCGAAGAGACGGTGTCTCACCCTATTCTGGCAGAAAGGGCAGGGCGAACCGGCTATCGACCTGGTGCGCGATGCCGCACCAGTCGCTCGCGGCCATGACCCGGTCACCGGCGGCGGTGATCGCTTCGTGGTTGTAGTCGTAGGCGATTCGCGGCGATTGGCGCGCCGGCCGCCGTCGGATCGCGGATGAGTGACGGCTTGTCGTCGATGGGCAGGCCGATCACGGGCGACGTGGTCAGAGCTTGCGCACCTGGTAGTTCCCACCGGAGACCTGCATCAGGCGGATTTCGATCATATCGATGCCCAAGGTGAGGTCTTCGCCCTGATAGACCAAGAAGGGATCGTTGAAGTATTGAAAATAGATCTGATATTTGCCCGGGTCCAACCTCACCATGATCCGCTGCCGTGGATCCGCCATGAAATCCAGGCTGCCGGCAGCCGAGCGGACGCCGATTCTTACCGAGAATTCGTTGGCAGAGTTGTCAATGCCGACGCCGATGAGACCGGCGGGAAGATCTCGCCCGTACGGCGGCCATTTGGGCGACATGTAGTCGTAGCCCCAGCGAACCAAGGCTCGAGCGACTTCTGACACCAGGCGCTCGTCGGGGTGGTCGCGCATGGCCTTGAGCAGGCGATAGGCAGGCCACCGATCTTCGCCGCTGGCACAATCCCCGATTGAGATGACGGCCGCTACCGCCGCCCGGCGGGTTACGGGATCGGCGCGCGCCAGCTCGGCCAGAGGGTCGATGGCCCGCTTGACCCCGATCTTCCCCAGGGCCTCTGCGGCTCCGGCACGAGTTCGCTCGTCGGTATATCTCAGGGCGGCGATCAGAGGATCCACGGCGGGCCAGCCACAATCCCGCAACGCCTCGATGGCTCCCTGACGCGCTTGCGGGTCCTGCGTCTTGAGAGCCTCGATCAATTGCTCCACACTCGGGGGCTCCGGCCTTGCCTGAGCGGGGGCGGACACAGACGAGGCGGGCAGAGCAGGCGGAGTGGGCGGGGCAGGCGGCTTGCGGTGGGGCCCGGTCTTGGAGGTATAGTCTTTGACCTGCCCGTTGCCGCGCTCGATAACTGTAGCCAAAGGGATGGTGCTATCACTATTGAGTTGTCGAGATGTCAGGGCGAACGAGGCTACAAACTGGAACGGGTAAGAATAGGCACAGTAATGAGCGCACTGCGTGACGTCGGCTTTGCCGGCTTTGCACGTGATCTCGCAGACCGACAGAGTGGCCTCATTGAGCGGGATGGGCAAGATCTCCACCCATCGCGATTTGACCTTGCAGAACCTCTTGGCGTTGCTCATGTCTGGCGCTCGCTTCGGCCATCGTCTCGCTCTCCGTGACCATAGCCACAGTTCGGGCGAAGATGAATCATTATAGTTGCTCGGCAGGTCCCGATAGTTGCTCGGCAGGTCCCGTCAACTGGACGGTTCGCGCTTCGGGCACAAGATCTGTGGGGCGGCCGTCAATCAGACGCGTCGCCTGGTTCGTGCATCGTCACCCGAGCAGTGTCATCCACACGAACCAGGCGACGCTACGGGGACAACTTCGACATCCTGCGCCAGTACATCGGCGTCATGCGCCGCCGGCTCGCGGACGACGTGCTCCTCTTGTTCTCGTGCGTGACGGGTTGGGCGAAACCCTTCCGCGGACGTGCGCGGCTTGGGGCGGATCCTGGGGCGAGATGCCCAGCCGTGTCGGGGGGGCGCCCCTACCCATGCGGTCACGGTCGCCGCTCCCAGGCTTCCCAGGTCGCGACGTTGGGGCGGTGCTTGCGCTTCTCCTGGCAGGATCGGCAGGCCGGCACGACGTTCGACGGCTCGAGGGCAAGGCCGGGATCCGCCCTGACCGACACGACGTGATCCGCGGTCAGCTTCGTGCGGCTCGCGGGCGTGTGGCACCACGCGCACTCGACTGCACCGGCCACCACGGCTCGGGCGAGCTCCTGCCAGGCGCGGGACGCGTAGGTCGCCTTCTGCACCGCCGGCCGGCGAGTCTCGCGGTCGCGGTAGTCGGCCCGCTGGCACGCCCGGCAGCGGGCGCGAAGGCCGGCCGCGGGCGTGAACAGGATGCCGCAGCGTAGACAGGGCTTTCTCATGGGCGGGCCCTCCCGGTGAGTGTTTGTCGTTGTAGGGGTATATGCCGGGGGAAGCGGATAGTAGGGCGGGTCCGCATTCCGTCACGGACCGGCCCCCCTACCCATCCCGGTGTAGTCGAGCTTCGAAGCGGGGGTGGTGACCCGCCAGGTAACGGTCATCCTGTGCACCTCCAGACGGGTCATGTCGCAGGCTCCGCGTCGACGAGGTCGTCGTCCCAGACCGAGCGGTACGTCTCGACTTGCGCTCGGGGAACCGTCCCATCCGTCCCATCCGTCCCATCGTGCTCAGGGAACCGTCCCGGACCCGTTTCGGTGGGACGGATATCCGTGCTCAGCGGGACGCTTGGGACGCTTGGGACGCTTTCCGGGACGTACCGCGTCCACGCGTCGGCGAAGTCGGCTCGGAAGTAGCCCCGCGACTGCTCGCCGTGGATCCGGCGCTTGACCGGCACAACGCGGTACGGACCGAGCAGCTTCGCCAGGCCACGGCCGGAGAGGGGCACCCCGTACCAGTCCGCCCAGGGTCCATCCTCGAGGTCGTGGAGACGACGCAGCAGCTCGGCCGTGGTCAGGTGGTCCTCGTCGCCGAAGACGAGTCTGATCTCGGCCAGGAGACGCATCCCGACCGATGCTGGCGCATCCTCGTCGGAGCCCAGCGCCACGGCCGCCAGGCGCGCGATCGACGGCCAGGAGCCGCCGGCGGCGTCAGCCACCGCGAGCAGGGGCTCCCACGAGTCGGCGGCGCGGTCCTGCAGCTCGTCAGGCACGTCCGCGATCGGGTCGATGACGACCGCTGACCAGTCGAGGACGATGCTCTTCGCCTGCGCTGCGGCGATCCGCTGGCGGAACTTCGCGACCGTCTCACTCGGCGCCCGGCGCTTCATGCGGATCACGATGCTGCGATCGGTGACGGTGGGCGGCAGGTCGCCGATCGCGGCGATCGCCTTCGGGCCGAAGACATCGAACGCATCAACCTCACGGCGACGACCCTCGAGCTTGACCCGCAGGACCGGGGTGCCCTTGCGGTTCCCGGCGTTGAGGATCGCCCGCAGTCCCTCGTATCGCTCGGCCGTACGCGGCCCGAAGATGGCGTCGGCCTCGTCGAGCAGCATCGTCGGCCGTGGCCTCCGCGCCAGGACCGTGTAGACCACGGCCTCGGACGGCGTGACGACCCGGAACGGCTCGGGGACCAGCAACTCCAAGACGTCGAGGAGGCGCGTCTTCCCGGACCGCATCTCCGCGGACGTCACCGCGATGATGGGGCTCGTCTCGAACAGGTCGACCAGGTGGGCGTGGGCGACCCAGAGGGCGATCGCCACGGGCTCGTGCTCCGAGCCGAAGACGACGTACTTCGTCGTGAAGTCACGGACGGCGGCGAGGTAGGAGCCGAGGGTGCCGACCTGCTCCCGGGGATCCGCTGCATCCGTAACGGGCTCGGCGACGAGGACATCGTCCTGGTTTCGCGAGGGCTGAACGAACGCGGCAACCAGGGCCGCGGCGCGTGCCTCGGCTGCGGCGACGCGCGCCTGGTCCTCAGGAGGGTCATTGGGCTGAATGCGCCAGTAGTCGGCGCCCGGGACCCGGTCGGGGTCCTCGTCGTGGAGCTTGGAGAAGTAGTCCTCGTCGGGCGTGCCGTCGAACGTATCGGTCCAGCTCACGGGACCAGCTCCGCGTGGATCTCGTCGGAGACGTCCAACAGGATGTCGATCGCCACGCGCCAGTCGCTATCGAGGGCGAGGTCGATCGCGTCGGCGGTGCGCTCCAGGAGGGCGCGGAGGCGGTTCGCCTCGCGCACGACCGCCAGCTGGGCGGCGTCGCCTTGCGGTGGTGCGCTACGCTGTGGTCGGATGTTCGTCGCGGTCACGACGAGCCTCCTGGGCGGCCTCGGGCGTCACGATCGCCGGGGCCGCCTTTCGCTTGCGTGCGGCAGCGCTCTTGGCCGCGAGGGTGAGCATGTGGGCGCGGCGGGCGCGGTCGGCCCTGGCCTCGCGCTCGGCTTCGGGGAGCACGCGGTCAGGATCGACCAGGTTCTCGAACCGGCGACGGAAGCCGCGGTGAGCCGGGCCGACCATCGTCGCGGCGTCGTTGAGGCTCCACGCGGTCAGTCCGCCGATCCGGCCCCAGGTCGCATGCTCTTTCATGGCCCCCGAATCGTCGGGGGCCTACAGCGTTAGCGCGAGTCTGACCGTTCGCGATCTGTCCGGCTTTTCGCCGTGGCCAGCCACCGGCGCACGCTGCGCGCCGGGTCCTGAGCGCCGATCATGGAGCCTTCGGCGGTCATAATCTGCGCGATCCGGGCGGGGCTCTTCCCGGCTTTCTTGAGTTCGACGGCCCGGTCGATCCTCGCATTGCTCGCGCGGGCCTTGCCCTCAAGCGGCGCCCGGCGCGACGCCTCGAGATGCTCGGCGTAGGGCTGGATGATGTCGAACGCGGCGGCCTTCGCGTCCCTCACATGCTCCCGAAACGCGGCCAGTTGGCTGGCGTCGAGCGACGCGGCGACCTCGTCGATCACGGCGGTTCGGATCGTGCCCAAGGTGACACGGCCTCCGCTCGTGGTGCGGACGGAGAAGCTCATTGTGCCGTCGCGGCCCATCTGGACCTTCCCCGAACCGCGTTCGACATCATCGAGGCCCGCGCGTTCCAACAGATCTGAGAACCAGAACCAGCGCGACGCATCTAGCCGCTCCTCATCGGCCGGAGTCATCGCCTTCCCTCATCGAGTCGGTCGACGGGCGAGAGCGCCCGCGCGGCTTTCAGCGCCCGTTCCTGCCGCGTCGACGCCGCATAGCGGGTCAGCATCTCCCGGCTCTTCCAGCCGGCGACGGCCATGAGGTCGCTCTCCTGCATGCCGGCGGAGAGCATGCTGTGGGCGTAGGCGTGGCGGAACAGGTGCGGGTGAACCGCGAGCCCGGCCGCCGCACCGCGGGAGCGGATCAGCCCGGCCATCCCGGTCTCGCCGAGCTGGCCCTTGCGCCCCAGCCAGAGCCAGGGGAGTCCGGCGCCCGCCATGCGCGCCCGGAGCCGGACGTAGCGATCGACCGCCCGGATGGTAGCGTCGCCGATGGCGACCAGCCGCGTCCGGCTGCCCTTGCCGGTCACGGTCAGGACGCCGCGGTCAAGGTCGACGTCCTCGAGGCGCAGGCCGAGCACTTCGGCCCGCCGGGCGCCAGTGTCCATGAACACGCGCAGGATCGCTTCGTCGCGCCGGCCGAGCCACGACTTGTCGCGCTCGCAGCCGGCGAGGATCGCCCGCAGCTCCGCCTCGCGCAGGACGGGTGGGGGAGCCTCTGGCAGCGTGGGCGGCTTCATGCGTGCCATCGGGCTCTCGCGGACCTCGCCTTCCTCGACGCACCAGCCGAAGAACGCCTGGGCGCCGCGCCAGCGGTTGTTGGCCGTGGCCGGCGCCCGACGCGCCAGGAGGTCGGTGATCCAGGCCTCGACGTGCTCCCGCCGGATGTGGCCGACGCGGGTCGGCATGCCGGCAGCCGCGAGGTAGGCGGCGAGCTGCGCGACGGCCGTGGTGTAGGTGGCGATCGTCCGCGGGCTCGCCCGGCGGGCGGCCAGGGAGCGGCGCCAGGACGTGACGAGCGCGCCCAGCTCGTCAGTTGCCGTAGAATGGGGTGCGCTGGTGGGGTCGGTCCTCATCGTCGAATCTCTCCTGCGGGCGGTCTCAACTTCGCCTAGCATGCGGTATTCGAGCGGTGTAGGTCAAGCCCCATCAGCGATAACTCGGGAGCATGCGGTGTTCCTGAGCACAAATCATTGGGCGGTTAGCTCAGTTGGTTAGAGCGCATGCTTGACATGCATGAGGCCAGAGGTTCAAGTCCTCTACCGCCCACCAGATCGCGAACGCGTCGAGCGGGACGCGCCGCGCCGGCAGCGGAGCACCAGAGAGCGGCGGGCATCGGCTGAGACCCGCCGCGGCAACCGACGGCATGGCACCACCCGTGAGCGGCCGGTGAACCGGCCCGGGATCCGCCCGTTAGCGCGGCCACGAGAGCGCCCTGCCGGCACCAGCCGGGCGAGGCGAAGGCGGGTGGAACCGCGGGAGGCATGGGCCCCTCGTCCTGCACGGACGGGGGGTTTCGTGCTTCCAGAGGAGACGAACGATGGGCGACGACCAGGCGATCGAGGTCCAGGAGGCGCTCGAGGCGCCCGTGCGCGGCTCGGCCGACGAGCTGCTCGACGCGGGCGCGCACGCCCCGCTCGACGCCATGCGGCACTCGGCCGCCCACGTCATGGCCGAGGCCGTGCTCGACCTCTTCCCCGGGGCGAAGCTCGGCATCGGGCCGGCCATCGAGAACGGCTTCTACTACGACTTCGACCTGCCGCGCTCGCTGACGCCCGAGGACCTGGCGGCCGTCGAGGAGCGCATGGCGGCGAGCGTTGCGGCGGCGCACGCCTTCGTGCGCACGGAGCTCGCCTTCGACGACGCGCGGGCGGCGGCCGCCGACGCGGGCCAGGCCTACAAGGTGGAGATCCTCGACGACCTCGCCGCGCGGGCACGGGCCGCCGGCGAGCCGCTCCCGGTGACCAGCTTCTACGCCCACGGACCGTTCAGCGACCTGTGCAAGGGCCCGCACGTGGAGACGACCGCGGCGATTGGCCCCTTCAAGCTCCTCTCCGTTGCCGGCGCCTACTGGCGGGGCGACGAGAAGCGGCCGATGCTGCAGCGGATCTACGGGACGGTATGGGAGACACAGGAAGATCTCGACCAGTTCCTGTGGCGGCGGGAGGAAGCGAAGAAGCGCGACCACCGCAAGCTGGGCGTGCGCCTCGACCTCTTCAGCTTCCACGACGTGAGCCCGGGCGCCGCCTTCTGGCACCCGAAGGGCTGGCGGCTCTACCAGACCCTGCGCGACGCCATGCGCGAGCTCCAGGACCGACGCGGGTACGACGAGGTCTACACGCCGCCGCTCGTCCATCAGAAGCTGTGGGAGCAGTCCGGCCACTGGGAGCACTACCGGGACAACATGTTCCTCGTCGAGGCGGAGGAGCAGACCTTCAGCCTCAAGCCGATGAACTGCCCCGAGTCGACCTTCATCTACCGCAGCCGCCTGCGCTCGTATCGCGACCTGCCCCTGCGGCTGGCGGAGTACGGCGTGCTCCACCGCAACGAGCTCTCGGGGGTCCTGTCGGGCCTCACCCGCGCGCGCCACTTCGTCACCGACGACGCCCACATCTTCATCCGCCCGGACCAGATCGCGGCCGAGATCGAGGGCCTGATGGGAGAGGTCCAGGAGGCCTACTCCTGGTTCGGCCTGACCCCCACGCTCACGTTCGGCACGCGGCCCGACAAGGCCCTCGGCGACCCCGCCATCTGGGACGAGACCGAGGCCATCATGCGGGCCGAGCTCGAGCGGTCCGGTCTCGACTACCGAGTGAAGCCGAAGGACGGCGCCTTCTACGCCCCCAAGATCGACATCCAGATCACCGACGCGTTGGGCCGCGAGTGGCAGACGGCGACGATCCAGGTCGACCGGGTCATGCTCCCGGAGCGCTTCGATCTCTGGTACATCGACGAGGCGGGGAAGCAGCAGCGCCCGGTGGTCATCCACCGGGCCATCTACGGCTCGCTGGAGCGGTTCATCGGCGTCCTCACGGAGCATTTCGCCGGGGCGTTCCCGCTCTGGTGCGCGCCGGTCCAGGCGGTGGTGATCCCCATCGCCGACCGCCATCTCGAGCCGGCGCGCGAGCTGGCGGGCGTCCTGCGGGCGCGCGGCCTCCGGGTGGAGGTCGACGACTCCGATGGGCGGATGCAGAACAAGATCCGCGTCGCGCAGGAGCAGAAGGTGCCCTACATGCTGGTCCTCGGCGATCGCGAGGTGGAGGCCCGGACGGCCGCCCCTCGCACCCGCGCCGAGGAGCAGCAGCCGGCCGAGGGGTGGGAGGCGCTGGCGGAGCGTCTCGCCGCCGAGACGGCCGCCCGGCGCCCTGACTGAACCGCGGCACGCCGTTCCCGAGTCCGGGGAGCATCAACCGCGCCCGGTTCCACCACGAAACCCCGCCCGAGGAGACGGGATTCGGTCGTTTCGCTGTGGGTTTCGTGCTCGCGGGCCGCCCCGGCAATTCCGGGGAGACTCGGG
>Ga0315274_10008588_pt1 | contig 14800 bp, 13 predicted proteins | sample YL17G02_20_MG_FD_203700 | JGI IMG/M metagenome (GOLD analysis project Ga0315274, IMG submission 203700) | Sediment microbial communities from Yellowstone Lake, YNP, Wyoming, USA - YL17G02_20 | ecosystem: Environmental > Aquatic > Freshwater > Lake > Sediment | place: USA: Wyoming | collected... | reverse complement strand
AGCGAGTGCCCAAGAAATATCCGCCTTATTGAAGCTGGCCAATCAGGAAAAGACGCCGGTCTTCGTCAGAGGCGGCGGTACCGGTATATGTGGGGGCGCAGTGCCCATCGCCGATGGCATTCTTCTCTCTATGGAAAGGCTGGACCGGGTTGTTGAGGTGGACCGGGAAAACTTAATGGTCGTTGCTGAAGCTGGCGTGCCCTTCGGCAACATGCTGAAGGCGGTGGAAGGAACCGGCCTGTTCTTTCCCCCTCACCCCGGAGACGAGGGAGCACACGTCGGGGGGCTGGTCGCCTGCAACGCGGGAGGAACCAGGGCCGTCAAATATGGTGTCACACGCAACTTTGTCCGGGGACTGGAAGTGGTACTGCCGACCGGTGAAATAGTCACCATGGGAGGCAAGTTGCTGAAAAACAACCAGGGGTTTGACCTGATGCACCTGCTTATCGGCAGTGGTGGTGCGCTGGGCGTGATAACCAAAGTCATCTTCCGCCTGTGTCCCAAGTTCAGCAACAGCGGCACACTGGTTATTTCATACGACAGCCGCCATAAAGCCATTGACACCGTTCCCCAGATTCTGCAGAGCGGCATCATCCCGCTGGCGATAGAGTACGCTGAGCGCGATGTCATCGAGATATCAGCGAAAAGGCTGAGCCTGACGTGGCCGGCCACCAAAGGACAGGCGTACCTGATTGTGATTCTCACCGGCGACAGCGAGGACGAGGTTTACTCGCAGGGCGAGCGGATATCGGATATCTGTGAACGGAACGGTGCGGTTGATATCCTGATTGCGGAAAGGCGAGAGGAACAGGCGAATATCCTCAAAATAAGAAGCGAGGTATACAGCTCGTTAAAGCCCAGAGTGGCCGACGCTCTGGACATAACCGTACCGCCGGCAAGCATCGGGGTGATGATGGACCGGGTAGATGAAATTGCCAAGCGCTATGATGTGAAAATCCCCACCTACGGGCACGCCGCCGACGGCAACCTTCACCCTCACCTCATGGTGGAACTGGTCGAGAAAGGCATACTGCGCGAGGTGAAAAGAGCGATATACCAGGAAGCGATAAAGCTGGGGGGCGTCATCACCGGCGAGCACGGCCTGGGGGTGATAAGGCTGGTGGACCTGGACCTCTGCCCCGACGGCAAAACCTGGGAATTGATGCGCGGCATCAAGCGCGTCTTCGACCCCAATAATATTTTAAGTCCGGGCGTCGGCGTGCGGTAATATAAAGAACCACACTCAAAGCGCGAGGGATGAAGAGCAATGAAAAAGGCAATCATAATGGATGCGAAGGACAATGTAGCCACGGTTATCAGCGCCGTTGCGGCGGGAGAGGAAGTGACAGTGCTTTCCACGAAGCAGGAGGTCGTACAGCGTATCAGGGCTAAAGAGGCGCTGCCTCTGGGTCACAAGATTGCGCTTACGGATATAAAACGAGGAAATGAAATCAAAAAATACGGTGCGGTCATCGGCAAAGCCTCGAAAGACATCACGGCGGGCGAGTATGTCCATATTCACAACGTGGAGAGCAACCGGATGCCCCTGACCGAGCACATGCTCGGCTACCGATAGTTTTAAGCAGGATGGAGGGTAAAGAGATGGAGTTCCAGGGATTTGCACGGCCGGATGGCCGCGTCGGTGTGCGCAACCGGGTTCTGGTGGTGGCGACCTCGGACTGCGCCGAGCCAACAGCTCGAATGATTGCCCAGGGTATTGACGGCGTCGTATCCGTTACCCAGCACCAGGGATGCATTGCCATAGAGACGGCAACCACCCTCATTGGTGCGGCCAAGAACCCCAATATCTGCGCCACGCTGCTCGTCTCCATGGGCTGCGAGGGTATTGAGCCGGCACCGATGATGTCCGAGGTCAGCCAGGCCGGCAAACCGGTGGAACTCGTACAGATACAGAAGCTCGGCAGCACCCGCCAGACCATTGCCCGGGGACGCGAGATAGTGCAGAAAATGGCGGCCGAGGCTCGTAAGCAGAAAAGAAAGGCTTTCGATGTGAGTCAATTGGCCGTTGGCCTGAAGTGCGGCGGCTCTGATACCACCAGCGGCATCGCCGCCAATCCGGCCATAGGGGTCATGGCGGATATGCTGGTTGATGCGGGCGCTTCAGTGGTAATGATCGAGCCCATAGAGGCGGTCGGCGCTGAGGAATTCATGGCCAGCCGCGCCGCCAGTGAATCGGTGAAAAAACAAATACTGAAGTGGATAAGCGACGAGGAGAAACGCTGGACAGTTCCCGGTGCCAGCATTGATTTCATGTGCCGGGGCAACATCGATGGCGGGCTTACCACCGTAGAAGAAAAGGCGCTTGGCGCGATTCACAAGGGCGGCCACAGCCCGATACAGGGCGTGCTGAAAAACAGGAAAGGCTACCTGGAAATGGTGCCTCAGGGCGGTGGCTTCTACCTGCAGGAGGGCACCCACGAGGAAATACCAGCCATAACTTATATGGCAGCGGCGGGCGTTAATATCATCGTTTTCGCCACCGGTCGCGGCGGCGTTTTCGGGCATGCCATTTGCCCTGTGGTCAGGGTAACCGGGAACCCGGAAACCTGGGCCAGAATGAAGGAAGATATGGACGTAAATGCCAGCACCATCATGGAAGGAAAAGAGTCAATCGAGAGCGTGGGCCAACGGATACTTGACGAAGTGGTGGCCGTCGCCTCGGGCAAGCTTACCATCAGCGAGCAGCTGGGGCTGGATAATTTCGCCGTGTGGAAATACGACCCCAGAATTGAGGCGCTCCTGGGACTGCTTTAGGGTATTATCAGGTCACCGCTCCTGACTTAAGACGTTCCATCAACCCATTGCAAAACTTCATTCTTTTGCCTAAACTTTAAGAGCCTAATTTTGCTTTTATCAGCGGCTAAGGAGGAGAAATGAAACGGATTGGCGTTTTGACCAGCGGCGGTGATGCCCCCGGCATGAATGCCGCCATCCGCGCCGTGGTACGTACCGGGCTCAGCAGGGGCTGGGAGGTTATGGGGATTCGGAACGGCTATGCCGGCCTCTTTAGCAACAACATGGTTTCAATGGGGGCTCGTGATGTAGGCGGCATCATTCAGCAGGGCGGCACCGTGCTGGGCAGTTCCCGCTGTCCCGAATTCATGACCGAAGAGGGCCGCCAGAAGGCGCTGCGCACCCTTGAGGAAAATGCGGTTGAGGCGCTGGTGATTATCGGTGGCAACGGCTCGCAGGCTGGCGCCCATGAGCTGTCCCAGATGGGCTTCCCGGTGGTCGGCGTGGCCTCAACGATAGACAACGACCTGTATGGCTCCGAAATCACCATCGGAGTTGACACCGCCCTGGACGTGGCACTGCTGGCGATTGACCAGCTTAAGGTGACGGCCTCCTCGCACCACCGCGCCTTCATTGTGGAGGTGATGGGGCGAGACTGCGGTTACCTGGCCCTGGTGACGGGCATCACCGGTGGCGCGGAATACATTGTCATCCCCGAGTTCGAAACGGATGCCGAAGAGGTGGTCAGCGCCATCCGCAAGGCCTATGAACGGGGTAAAGCTCATGCCCTCATCGTCGTGGCCGAAGGTGCCAAGTACAACGCCCGCGGTCTGGCTCACTACTTTTCGGAACACCAAGAAAGACTGGGCTTTGAACTGAGAATAACCACACTGGGGTATGTCCAGCGCGGGGGCAGTCCCGGCGCCTTTGACCGACTGCTGGCGACCCGGCTCGGTGCCGCCGCCACCGAATATATCGCCGAGGGCAAGTTTGGGGTGCTGGCTGGTTTAAACAAGGGCCAGATTACACCGACGCCGCTGGCAGAGGTCGTGGCTAATAAGAAACCGCTGGACCTGGACCTCTTGCGACTGTCCGAAGTGCTTAATATCTGATGACGTATCTCTGCACAGAAGCGGAAACGCAGGATTTCTACAGCTTGCTGGATAAATAGGCGACAACGCTTGCTTCTATACCTTTCACCTGCTCCAGGGTATCAAAGGCCGTCCCCTGCTCCGGCATGGCCCGAAATATCCTGATTGTCTCGGTGAGGTCGAAGCCGGTTGCCTTAAAAACCTCATACATCAATGGCAGGTGCCGCAGATAGGTCATCTGGAAGGCGATGAAAGCGTTGTTCAGCTGGTCGGGCTTGCCGCCCCAGATGTCCTGGAGCTCATTGCCCATTGCTTCCAGCAAGCGGGCTTTCCTGATTAACGTGTCCAGCTCAGAAAGTTTTCCCTCATGATATTGCGCATAGAGGGCTTCGAGTTTGGCGTAATATTCCCGGTAAACCTCGCTTTCCCGGAGCCGGTTATCCAGGTGTTTCGTCAAGGTTCGGTACACTGATGAATCCTGACCGAACTTGTCCCGGGTAAAAAGCATGGCAGCAGCATAGCCGATTATTTCCGCGGAGGGCTCTTCCAGTCCCAGAGGCAAATCTATCTGCGCGTGCCAGTCCTCATGGAAAATAATCTGGATGTAGCGGTAGAGCGGTGCCCGCATAAGAGATTCAGTCACCGGCGTTCCCTTGCCAGCGACAGAGGGAATGGAATAAAAATAGGCATCATATTTTCTGGCATCGATATAGACGCTGTCCCGTGTGCCCACGGCGGTTACCAGGGCAGGGTCATCGAGCGAGTACGGCAATTCCGTGCTGGACGTGTAAAATAAATAATCGTACGCGCCTACTTCCGGACGGTACGTCCTGAAATTCTCCGTCTCAATAAAGCCAAGCTCCCTTTCAAACGCCTTTATCTCGTCTACCAGCTGCAGCCTTTGCTCTTCGGCGATGGGCGTGCTTGGCTGGCAGGAAGGGATAACCGCCACAGATACCATGAACAGGGCACCAAGTAAGGGTAATATTCTTCTCATCCCGATTGCGTTTATAATTCTCACGCGAGGCTGTTTCAGACAATCAGCTCTGCACCAGCTCCAGCAGCACCCTGCCCGTACCCTTGGGGTGCAGGAAGGCAATACGTGTGCCTTCAACGCCCTTCCGGGGCTGCTCATCGATTAAGGGTATGTTGCTCTGCACTACTTTGCTCAGTGCCTCCTCAATATCGGCCACCTCCAGCGCCAGATGGTGCATCCCCTCGCCGAATTTGGCAATGTATTTGGCAATCGGGCTTTCCGGGTCGGTTGACTCAAGCAGCTCAATCTTGCTTTCGCCCACCGGCAGGATGGCCGTCCTGGTGCGCTGCTCCTCAACGACTTCAATCCCCTTGATGCTCAACCCCAGCGTCTCGGCATAGAGTTTCAGAGCCTGGTCGATGCTGTTCACGGCGATACCAACGTGGTTAATCCTCGTTATCATCGCTTCCCTTCTCCAGTTCCGCCTTGATAAAGCTGGCGATTTTATTAATCGGAGTTCCCGGGCCAAATGTTTCCGCAATGCCGCTTGCCTTCAAAGCCGGAATGTCTTTCTTCGGAATGATGCCACCGCCAATAAAGATAACTTTTTTGTGGCTTTTCTTTCTGAAGCTATCAATTGTTTTCGAGAAGAGTGCCAGATGTCCACCGGAAAGGCAGCTCAGCCCGATAACGTCAACGTCTTCCTGTATTGCCGCCTCGGCAATCTGCTCCGGAGTTAAACGCAACCCCAGATAGATTACCTCCATGCCGGCGTCCCGCAATCCCTGCGCCACGGTGATGACGCCGCGGTCATGTCCGTCAAGACCCGGTTTGGCTATCAGTACCCGTATTTTCTTACTTACCATGACATACTCCCCATGTATCAAAAGTGCGCATCAAAGCACGCTCGGTTCCTTGTACTCGCCGAACACGTCTCGCAATGCATCAGATATCTCTCCGACCGTGGCATAGGCCTTCACCGCTTCAATGAGAACCGGCATGGTATTTTCCTTGCTCCTGGCCACCTGACGCACCTTGTCCAGAATCTGGTGAACCCGCTCGTTATCCCGCCCGCTTTTTAACTTGCTCAGTCGCGCGATCTGCTTCCGGGTGACGCTCCCATCAATCTCAAGCAACTCCAGGTCGAGCGGCTCGTCCGAGGTATATTTGTTAACGCCGACCACCACCTGTTCGCCAGCATCCACCGCCCTCTGGTGGTTGTAGGCTGACCGCCTGATTTCCCTCTGGATATAACCCCTTTTAATCGCTTCCAGCGCTCCGCCTATTTTGTCGATGGTAGCGATATATTTCTCTATGCCTGCCTCTATCTGATTGGTCAGCCGTTCCAGGTAGTACGAGCCGCCCATCGGGTCGACGGTGTCGGCAACGCCGCTCTCATAGGCCAGTATCTGCTGTGTTCGCAGGGCCAGCTGCACCGCCTCCTCGCTGGGCAAGGCCAGTGCCTCATCATACGAGTTGGTATGCAGGGACTGGCAGCTACCCAGAACCGCCGCCAGCGCCTGTATCGCTACCCGGACCACATTGTTCAATGGCTGCTGCTCGGCAAGGGTACAACCTCCGGTCTGAACATGGAATTTAAGCATCATCGACCGCTCATTCTTGGCACCAAATCGCTCCTTCATTATCTTTGCCCAGACTCGACGCAACGCCCGGAATTTGGCCACCTCTTCAAAGAGATTGTTAAAAGCAGCGAAGAAAAAAGAGAAGCGCGGGGCAAATGAATCAACTTCCATTCCCCGGTCAATCATCGCCTGGACATAAGCGATCCCGTTGGCCAGAGTAAAGGCGGCCTCCTGAATGGCGGTCGCCCCGGCTTCACGCATATGATAACCGCTAATGCTAATCGAGTTCCACTTCGGCATATTCTGAGCGCAGTAGCAGCAGATATCTGTGGTCAGTCGCATCGAAGGCTCGGGAGCGAAGATATACGTATTCCTGGCCACATATTCTTTTAGCAGGTCATTCTGAACGGTCCCCATAAGCTGGCTCTGCGCCGCGCCCTGCTTCTCGGCGGCGGCGATGTACATGGCCAGTATAATGGGTGCCGTCGCGTTGATGGTCATTGAGGTGCTTACCTCGCCGAGCGGGATACCAGCCCATAGGTCTTCCATGTCCGGCAACGAGTCAATGGCCACGCCCACCCGGCCAACTTCGGGAAGCGCCAGCGGGTGGTCTGAATCATAGCCCATCTGGGTTGGCAGGTGAAAAGCAACGCTGAAACCGGTCTGACCCTGCTGGTAAAGGTATTTGTAACGCCTGTTGGTCTCCTCCACGGTGGCAAAGCCGGCATACTGGCGCATCGTCCATAACCTGGTGCGATAGCCGGTGGACATTATGTTCCGGGTAAAGGGGTATTCTCCGGGAAGGCTGGCATCTATTTCATTTTCCGATATATCATCTGGCGTATAGGCCCTGTTAACCGCAATGCCATCAACTGTCGTTCTGAATTCCTTTTTCCTCTCCTCCATCTCTGTCATGACCTTTGTCACCTCCTTCCGCCAGAATCTTTCCGCAAATAATAATAACGCCGCAAAATGATATTTGCAATGATGACGCTTCCGTAACCTTTATAAACCATTATGGCGATAAAGCGACAGAAAACAGCGCTTAATGCTAAAATGTATCCGAAGTCAATCAAGGCCAGATTACAGGCAGAGGAGCGACCGCCATGATAGTTGATGTGCACACCCACGTGCCGACCCATGTGTCAAAGGTACCGCCGGGAGAAGAAATCGTGAACCGGCAGATGAGGCCGGATAGGCCAATCAGAATCACCACCACCCACCGCGATTTCTTCAAGGCAATGGAAGCGGTGGACCGGGTTATCTCCTTTGGCATTGCCATGCCCCCGGACCGCCCCGCCGTCATCGGCGAGAGAGACGCGAAGAAGGTCAATGATGCCACGGCAGCGCTGGTGGCGCAGGCGCCACAGAAAGTCATTGGCTTCATGTCTGTCTGGCCGGATGCGCCGGACGCGATTGATGAAATGGAGAGAGCTTACCACGACCTCGGGCTGCGCGGGCTCAAGCTGGGGCCAAACTACCAGAACTTTGAGCCAATGGGGAAAAACGCGCTCCGCGTCTATGCTAAAGCCCAGGAATGGAACCTGCCCGTCCTGTTTCATCAGGGCACCTCCCCGATACGAGACGCACCCCTCCGCTATGCCCACCCGCTGGTGATGGACGAAATCGCCATCCGCTTTCCCGAACTGCGCATCGTCATGGCCCATATCGGCCACCCCTGGCTTGAGGACTGCCTCGTGGTGATACGGAAGCATCCACATGTCTACGCTGATGTCTCAGGCCGATTCTACCGGCCCTGGTCATTCTACAACGGCCTGCGCCTGGCCTACGAATGGGCGGTGATGGATAAGCTGTTTCTGGGCTCCGATTACCCGATATCGATGCCGCAGGAGGTGATAGATGCCCTGCGCAACCTGAATGATTTTATAAATAAGCACCACCTTCCGGAAGTACCTCAGGAGCTTCTGGAGCAAATAATTCATCGGGACGCGCTGGCGCTGCTGGGCCTGAGTTGAGGCTAAGCCGACTTACTTGACGTACTGTGATACAATATATCAAATACAGTAGCATTGAAAATTACCGGAGGTGAGATGCCAGACCATGTTTAAATTAGATGAATTTATCAACAGCGTCGTTGATGGGCAGGTGGGTAAAGCCGCCGAGCTAACCCAAAAAGCCCTGGCGGCAAAGGTGCCCGCCAAAAAAATACTGGATAATGGGCTATTGCCGGCGATGAACCGGGTGGGCAAAGACTTTGAAGATGGCCAGATTTTCCTGCCCGAACTGCTGATGGCCGGCGATGCCATGAAAGCTTCAATTGAACTGCTGAGACCTGAGCTTGCCCGCAAGGGGGCGGGCTATGCCGGAAGGTATGTCATTGGCACGGTTGAAGGTGACCTGCATGACATCGGCAAGAATATCGTCATCCTGATGCTTGAGGGAAACGGCTGGGAAGTCACCGACCTGGGCACGGATGTTTCCCCGCAACGCTTCAGCGAGGAAATCAAAAAAGGCAGCTATGATATTCTTGGCCTGTCTGCCCTGCTGACCTTTACCATGCCCAAGATGCCGGAAACGATAAATTTCCTGAAGAAAGCCGGCCTCAGAGACCGGGTCAAGGTCATGGTCGGTGGCGCGCCGCTAAATAAGTCCTTTGCCGACCAGATTGGGGCTGATGCCTACGCCCGGGACGCTGTGCAAGCGGTGGTAAAAGCAAAGGAACTGCTGAATAAATAATGGGGGTAATGAAGATGCAGAAGCTTACCAACCTGGAGCGTGTGATGAAGGCGGTTCACCGCCAAGAACCGGATGTTGTGCCTACCTTTGAAATAGACATTGATGAACGAGTCATTAACGCCTTAAAGCCCGGCGCATCCTATGAGGATTTCATTGAATACATGGATATAGACGCAGTCTGTTACCACGAGACACGAACGGACAGCTATGAAGTGCTGGACAAAGCCAAGCGCATCGTCCGCGACCAGTGGGGTGCCATTAAGCAGTATTCAGGGGTTTCGTTCAGCATCCCCATGCTTCTGGAGCCGGCGATAAAGTCCAAGGAAGACCTGAAAAAATATAAGCTGCCTGACCCTGGCCAGCCAGCAAGGTTCAAACGGATAAAGGACGCGGTAAAACGCTTTAAGGGCAAGAGGGCAATCATCGCCACGACCAGGCCCTTCGCCACCATGAGAGACAGCCTCCGCGGCCAGGATGACCTCTTCAAGGACATGATAAGAGACCCTGAGTTTGTGGATGGCCTGAACCAACTGCTGGGTGATTACTACCGGAGGCTGGTGAAGAATTTGATTGACGCTGGCGTCGATATCATTCTTGAGACCGCAGACATCGCTTTCACCAACGGCCCAATGGTGGCACCCAAACACCAGTCCAAGTTCATCTTTCCTCCGCTAAAAGAGATGGTCGATTACTGCCACCGCCGGGGAATTCCCTGTCTCAAGCACACTGACGGCAACATCTGGGCTCTCTTTGACCTCATTGTGGAAGCCGGCTTTGATGGCGTCCACCCCATTGACCCGCTTGCCGGCATGGACCTTGGAGAGGCAAAGACCAAGTACGGTGACAAGGTCTGTATCATGGGAAACGTTGATTGCGGCAACCTGCTGAGCTGGGGAACCAAAGAAGAGGTGCGGGCATCGGTCAAGGACTGCATCCGCAAAGCCGGCAAGGGGGGAGGGTATATCTGCATGTCCAGCAACTCAATTCACGGCGCCGTCAACCCGGACAACTATGCCGAGATGATACGGGCCATCAGAGAGTACGGCAAATACCCGCTGAACCTGACCTAGAACCAGCATCTGCCTTCTTCAAATAGAGATGAAACTGTACGAGTTTGAAGCCGGCGACCTGTTTCGAAGCGAAGGCATACCCGTCCCCGATTTTGTGGTTGCCGATAGTCCCAAGCAGGCGCGCGAGGCTGCCTTAAGAATTGGCTTCCCCGTCGTAATCAAGGCGCAGGTCCTCACCGGGGGCCGAGGTCTGGCCGGTGGCGTACAGGCTGCCGAGTCTCCGGAGCAGGCAGAGGAAATTGCCCGGCGGATTCTGAAATCCACCATCAGAGGGTTGCCGGTAAACAGGGTAATGGTGGTGAAAAAGGTGGAGGTGGCCCGGGAGTTCTACCTCGGGGTGACCATAGATGGTTTAGCCGGCTGCCCGGTGGTTATTCTGAGCACCGCTGGTGGTGTTTCCATCGAGGAGACGGCCAAAACTCATCCCGAAATGGTGGTCTCAACCCAGGTTCCCATTTCATCTGGTCTGGGCCTGGCGGGGGCAGCAAAAATGGCCCAGGAAACCGGCCTTACCGGCGATGAATCAGCCCGGATAGCCGAAATTCTCCATAAACTTTATCGCGTTTTTCGCCGCTATGACGCCACCATTGCCGAAATCAATCCGCTGGTACGCACCGCCAAAGGCGAATACCTGGCCCTTGATGCCAAGGTGGAGATTGACGATTCCGCCCTGTTCCGCCATCCCGACCTGCCAATATCTCCAGAGGACCGTATTGCCAGTCCTCTGGAGAAGAAGGGGCACCAGATAGGGATAACCTACGTGGAACTTGACGGCGAGGTCGGCATCATCTCCAGCGGGGCGGGGCTGGGCATGGCGACCATGGACATCGTCAACCAGCGTTACCGGCCGGCCAACTTTCTGGAAACGGGAGGAGGCATCTCGGAAGAACTTCTCTACCGCATTATGGAACTGGTCATGCAGAAGAAGGGCCTGAAAGCCGTGTTTATCAATCTTCTCGGTGGCATCAACCCCATCCACGAAGGGGCCAAGGGAATCGTCCGCTTCCTCCAGGAGCACCCGACAGACATCCCCATTGTGGCCAGAGCGATGGGAAACCGACAGGAAGAGACACGGCAGGTACTGAGAGAGGGAGGGGTTGAGGTGGTCAACGATGTGGCCACGGAGGAGGGTGTAGAACAGCTTTTCCGGCGACTGGAAGGAAAACGATGAGCATCCTGTTGAACAACAAAACCAGAGTGCTGGTGCAGGGCATCACCGGTCGGGTGGGCCGGGCCCAGACGAAATGGATGCTGGAGTACGGGACCAATATTGTGGCCGGCGTCACCCCGGGGAAAGGGGGCGAGGAGGTGGAGGGTGTGCCGGTATATAACAGCGTGGCTCAGGCCGTTGCCGAACGCGGCGCAGAGGCCTCGGTCTTTTTTATGCCACCGCCGGCGGTTAAAGCCGCCGCCATCGAGACCATTGACGCCGGCGTCAGCCTTATTGTGGTGGTCACCGAACACGTCCCGGTGCACGATGCTATGGAGATAAAAGCTTATGCCTCAGAGCGCAGCGTGCGACTTCTGGGGCCGACCAGTCCGGGAATCATCACCCCGGGAGAAGCCAAGATGGGCATTATGCCCGGGAACATGTTCCAGCCCGGACGAATCGGCGTCATTTCCCGGAGCGGCACTCTTGCCTATGAGATATGCGTTGACCTTGCCGCCGCTGGTCTGGGCCAGAGCACCGCCGCCGGCGTAGGTGCCGACCCGGTGCCGTTTACCAGCATGTCTGAATTGCTGGCCCTCTTTGATGCTGACCCGAACACTGACCTGGTCGTCATCATCGGCGAGGTGGGTGGCAGGCAGGAAGAACATGCCGCACAGTTCATTGCCAGACAGATGAAAAAGCCGGTGGTGGCTTACGTCGCCGGCCACAGTGTGCCGGAGGGAAAGCGCATGGGCCATGCCGGCGCCATCGTGCAGGGCAACCTGGGGACAACGAAAAGCAAGATGAGCGCTTTGCAAAAGGCGGGCGTCAAAGTGGCGGAGTACCCGCGGGACGTGGTGAAGCTGGTGCAGGACCAGCTCAAATAATATTCCACATCCTCAATACGTTATTTACTTTATGTAAATATCAAATACCTCTTGGCTGGCGACAATCGGGCCTTCAAGGGTTGCCCTGGTAGAAGCAAGGAATATCTGCGTATTGCCTTTTTTCTTGGCCTTGAAGCGGAGGACCTGGTACAGAACAATGGTTCCGTCTTCCTTGGTCTCAGTATCAACCGCGTTCTCCAATAGCTCAATCATTGACTCATCGTATTTTTCCCGCCATATGAACCCGGAATTCAGGTCAACCGGGCGGGAGATGGAAAATTCCCCGTTTACCTTTACGTCCATTTTTGTCACCGGCAGGAAGCCAAAATCTTTACCTTTTTCCTCCTCTCCCGCACAGCCCGCCAGAAGCCCGAAAACTATTATCGGTAAAAGCATTAATAATAATCGTTTAAACATCTTTTTTTCCCTTTTCCATCGACTGCTTCTGAATCTATCTCAGGCTGATTCTGGCATCCACCACCCAGTACCCCTCCCCGCGCGGCATTACTTTTACCGGGTTGAAGTCCAGCTCCGCAATCTGGGGAATATCCTCCACCATGGCCGACAACCGGAGCAGCAAATCCTGCACCGCCGGCACATCGCTGGGGGGCGACCCCCGGAAACCTTCGAAGAGACGGGCCATCTTGATTGAGGCGACCATTTCACTGGCATCCAGTTCGGTGAGTGGATGCAGGCGAAGGACGATATCCTTCAGCAGCTCAGCCTGTATGCCGCCCAGACCGAACATGATGAGTGGCCCGAACGTCGGGTCCTGCGTGACACCGGCAATGATTTCAATGCCGCCCGGTATCATGCGCTGGATGGTAACGCCTTCCATTTCCGATGCACGCCCCAGGGCCGCCAGCTTATCCCTGATGGCCTTAAATGCAGCTCTCACTTCGTCTTCTGAATTGAGGTCCAGCACCACGCCACCAACATCGGTCTTATGCATGATGGTGGACGAGTTTAATTTGACCACCACCGGGAAGCCTGCCTGTGCTGCCAGGGAAGCGGCCTCGTCGGCGCTCCTGGCCACCGCTGTGCCGACAATACGTATGCCGTAGCAGTTGAGCAGTTCCACTATCTTCTCTGCGGGAAGCCAGAATGGCCTCTGTTTATACTGGCTCATCGCGGTCTCGATGATACGGCGTGCCTTTTCCCGTTGGATACCCTTTATGCGGGGTACGGAGCCCCTGGGTTTACTCATCAGCTCACGGTACTCAATAGCTTTGGCCAGCGCCAGGACGGCATTTTCGGGAAACGGATAGCAGGGTACGAAGCTGCCCGCCTTTCCCAGCCTGGCCTTGAACCCTCGCTGCCCCATAAAACAGGCAAGCAGCGGTTTCCGCCGCCGCTGAAATAATGGGCTGACACGGCGGATGGCATCTTCCACCAGCGTTGAGTCGACCACTGCCGCCGGGACAAATACCGCCAGGACCGCATCAACATTGTCATCCCCGGCCAGCACCCTCAGCGAACCTTCAAACTCTTCCGGGGTAACACTGCCGGTGAGGTCCAGTGGATTGCCAGTCCTGATACCCCGTTTGATGAGCGGGCTCAGTTTCTTTGCCGTTTCCGAGGCAAGCTCGGGCAGGAGCAGCCCCTGCTGCGCCGAGGCGTCAGCGGCCAGAATCCCCGGCCCGCCCCCGTTGGTCACGATAAACAGTCTTTTACCTCCGGGGAGCGGCTGGTTGGAAAGCAGCGTGGCCACATCGAACAGTTCCTGAATGCTGTCGACGCGAATGATACCCGCCTGGCGGAAGAGGGCATCCGAGACCACCTCAGGCGTCGCCAGGGCACCGGTATGCGATGAGGCGGCGCGGGAGCCGACCAGTGTTGTCCCGCCCTTGACGACGACAATTGGCTTTCGGGCCGAAACCCGTTTGGCGATACGGCTGAATTTCCAGGGGTTACCGAACGACTCGAGATAGAGCAGGATGACCTTGGTTGCCGGGTCATCCTCCCAGTACTGCAACAGGTCGTTGGAAGAGATGTCGGCGCGATTGCCCACGCTGACGAAGCCGGAGATACCCATATTGAGGTCGCGGGCGTACTCCAGAATGACCAGCCCCATGGCACCGCTCTGGGAGAGAAAGGCAATATTGCCGCGAGGTGGATAGATGCGGGAAAATGAGGCATTCAGTCGCACTTCAGGATCGGTATTGATGATTCCCATGCAGTTCGGACCCACCAGTCGCATCCCATGGCCCAGCGCGATATCACGCAGCTCCTCCTCGCGGGCAGCGCCCTCTGGTCCTCTCTCCTTGAAGCCATCGGTGATGACAATGATGGCCCGAACGCCTTTCCGTCCACACTCATCTGCCACTCTGGCAACCAGCGACGTGGGCACGATAATTATCGCCAGGTCGACCTCTCCCGGCACATCAAGTACGGAGGGATAGGCTTTTACCGCCATTATGGCATCTGCTTTCGGGTTCACCGGGTACACGACACCGGTAAACCCACCTTCCATGATATTCTGGAAAACAAGCTGCCCGAGGCTGCCCGGCTGTCTGGAAGCCCCGATTACCGCAACTGAGCGCGGCGCCAGAACATGGCGTATTGAGGCTACCGTACAGCCGGGCAGCCTCG
>Ga0315274_10008586_pt1 | contig 14801 bp, 19 predicted proteins | sample YL17G02_20_MG_FD_203700 | JGI IMG/M metagenome (GOLD analysis project Ga0315274, IMG submission 203700) | Sediment microbial communities from Yellowstone Lake, YNP, Wyoming, USA - YL17G02_20 | ecosystem: Environmental > Aquatic > Freshwater > Lake > Sediment | place: USA: Wyoming | collected... | reverse complement strand
GAAAAGACTGATAGTAAAATACAATTTAATCTACGAATGAGAACCCACAAAGAGGGATACTATCGTGGCTCAAACGAGCTCCCTGTTTTTCTATCTGCCTATGATAAACCATTATAAAAGCGAGATATTGTGATAGTTTTGACTTTTTTTAGACTTTTTCTTTAGAAAAATGGTATTGTGTGGGCAGAAGCATGATGCCCAGAATTATCATAGATGGCCAGATTAAATCCATTTCTATTATGCAAATCTTAGCTTTTATTCTTTGTACGCTGATCGGAGTTATCCTTAGCCTGCCTTTTCATGAGTTCGGCCACTGCATTTTTTACTGGATACAGGGCATTCCGGCAGCAATGTCGATGACCAAGGAATTTCCTCTCCGTAATATTTCGGTTAATCAATATGCCTTCGGTTCATTCGGCGGAATTTTGTTCACCTGGCTGGCTACAATTCTGTTTTTCTCATTGCAAAATTATTTCACCCGCAAGAACAGAAAAGGAAAAACCATCGTTCAGGCCCTTTTTCTCGGCCAAAGCATGCTTGGCTTCATCTACATGTTACAGCTTATTCTGAAAGGCGACAAAGGCGAACTGTTATTTATCGAGAATTCATTGCACTTGCCCTTGAATTCTCTTGCCTTGTTTACGTTTATCCTGGCCTTGACGTTGTTGATTCTTTTTCTCAGGAAGCTAAGAATAAAAATAGGATTTCAAGAAATTGTTTTTTTCTTTCTCCTTTTTCTTTTGAGCATCATTTCTGTTAGCATGATAGGTGAACTGGATAAAAATCTCTTTTGGCGCAAATTCCCTGCCATTAAAATCGGCGACGTTAAGACATATAATGAACCTTTGCCCAGGCTAAGAATAGAATAATTCTTTATCCGCCTTATCCGCATCCTATTTATTTCTCATTTTGTATTTCTACCCCTTAAAAGTGTAAAAACTCCAAAGGTAGCTTGGATAATTTGGTTATCATTTTTTCTAGCAAAAGAAAGAGCAAATTTGCAATGGAGTTGACGCTCTCTGGTTGTTCTATTAAGCTAACTTATTATGGGAGGGAATACATGAGTAAAGCTGATAAAATTCGTGGCTTCGTATTAGAGAACTATATTAAACCTGCACGCGAGGGTGGAGAAAATGAAATTACTATTAGGGCGGGTGATATACATAAGATGATGGGATTACGAGATTCAATGCCCGCTGTAGCTTCAGCTTTGGGAGCCCAAAAATTCGAGAATTTTGCGAGAGTTAAGCTAATTAAGCGTGAAGGGCCTCACAACGGCGCTAATCTTCGCTTTACGTTTCAGCTTTAAAGGAATAATCCGCATCCCCTTCCCATCCAGAATTTCGTATATACTCATACTAATTCCTCATGTAACTAAAAGGGAAAGAGAAGAATAAAAAGAAAAAATTGCTTGTGAAAGCAAGTAGTAGTTTTATTGTTGAAAGAAACCGAGCGTTTGCTTATCGAATCTTTTGCCCCAGTGCCATCACGAAAAGTCCTTCGGGGTCGAGATAGATATCCAGATTTTTGAATCCGGCTTCCTTCAGCATTCTTTCCAATTTTTCAGGCTCCCTGTAATTCAGTCTCCATCCCGCTTTGTTCAGGACGTTTTCAATAGGGTGATGTCTCATTGCACAAGTATAAAATTTCCCGCCTAGTTTCAGCGCTTCCCTTACGCGTTCGAATAGCTTCATGACAACTTCGTCGCTCAGAGGGCAGATCACGCCTATTGCCGATATCAGGTCGGCATCTTTTATTTTTCTCTCTTTGAGCATGGTTCCCATCCGTCCCTTTTTATATTCAATGTAGTTTCCAACGCCCGCCCTTTTTGCCAATTTTCTGCCCCTTCTGAGGGCAGCGGAATTAATGTCAATACACGTGGCATGTATTGGAAAATTGGTTCTGCCTGAATTATTTTTTGATATGTATTGGGCAAGCGCCTCGATGGTGTAGTCACTCGGTCCTGACCCGAGGTCAAAAATTTCCATCGGGTATTCTCCTGAAAATCCCCCCCTCGCCAGATATTCCTCTAGCAATTTAACGAGCTGCTCCCGAACTACGTGCTTCCTGTCATGGACGGACCTGCACGACCTCAGATTGTAAATCGCCCTGTCCAGTTCTGTCCCCGGCCTATCCTCGTACAGGCGGTCAGTGAACAGCCAGCCGCCCTTGTCTTCTACCATGACCGCAAAGAGGTCGCTGAGTTTCCTGAAGGTTCTGTCATCAAGCGTTTCCAGGAATTCAATCAGCTTTTCCTCGTTTCCGAAGTCACCGTATGGACCCTTTTCGTCATAGTTAATAAGTGGCTTAGGAGAAACAAGATTTGTGACAGGATACTTCCCTTCGCTCTGATTGGAAGAAATAGTTATTGCTTTCATGATCCCATCACCGCTTCTCTGGATATATTCCGCTCCTCTCGTGAATTTACCTGCTTAGAGCAGACGCTATTTTGTATTTCCTTATTACTCCGGTTGGTTTCCCCCTCAATTCGATTTTCGGTCCAGGATAGTCGAAAAGACCAAGAATCACTTTCTTCCCTATTATTGCGAGTGTATTCCCCGGCCTGTAAGACCCTTTTATCGACCTGCCGACCGCCTTTGCGTCCAGATTGCCTCCGTACAGGCCGAGGTCAAGGACTTCGCCCTTCCTCGTCCTGACGCTTATTCTTTTGACTTCATAGGGAATTTCAGTCATGGCCGGAAGCAGGATGCCCATTCTATCGGGCGTTGCATAGCTTTCGAATCTGACCGCTTCTATGCTCCCTTCGAAGGACCTGTATCTGAGCGCTAATCTGAGGAAAACCAGAACTGCCACGACAAGAAAAACCGAAAGGGCCAGATACTTCCATGCCTTCTTTTTCCCGTATCTCATCTATTTAAATGCCTCCTTGCCAATTCTGAATTGGGCCAGTTGATTAGTTTGCGTAAAGACATTAACTGGAGTGAGTGAGGATATTTGAGAAAATGGAGCCGAACTATATGACCAGGCCCAAGAACGGGGAGCTCCAGTTGAAATACCTGGAAAAAGAGGAAGTCTACAGGCTATTCAGGGCAATTCCGGCCGACAACCTCAGAGACAGGCTATTGTTTGATTTGATATACAGACATGGATTGAGGAGGACAGAAGCGGCCATGATGAGAAAGGACTGGATACACGGCAGCCGGATCTGGATACAGAGAGTAAAGAACAGCATCTCGCAGGAATACAATCTCCATCCGACTTCCGAGAAAATTCTAAAACTATATCTGACGCAACGGGGAGATGACGCCAATCCTTTTTTGTTCGTGAGTCGTGAAAGCAGAGTCGGCCATCCTATTTCGGAGGGTTTGATTTATCACCTGTTCAGGAAATACGCGGAAAAGGCCGGGATTCTCCCCGAGAAACGATTTGTTCACGTATTGAGGCACTCCATAGCGGTTCATCTTCTCAACGCGGGGTGGGACATAAGCGACGTGCAGGACTGGCTCGGGCACAGAGACATCCGCAACACTTCTATCTACGGGAAAATTTCGAACAAACGAAGAGAGATGCAGTTTCAGAAACTGCTGAAGTCCAAAGAGATTGCCAATACGCTATCGGGGGTTTAATCTTACATGGGGAAATTTCGAGTTGACGAGTTTACGCAAAAGCGCAAACTCAAGACTGATTATACATGAAGATTCGAAATTGTAAAGAGAAAAAATCTAATCTATTAACAGCCTAATCCGCATCCCCTCACCACACTCAATATTAATTCCCGTACGCTAATTCCTCTCTATTTCTGGCGGTCCTTATGAAAAAAAAGCTCTCCTCTTTCGACAGCGAGAAGGACGAATGGTATTACCAGCCGAAGATATACATAAATCCGAGGAGCGCCGAGACTCTCTACGACGAATCTCTTGAATTCCGCTCTTCCCTGTCAAGGGACCTTTCGAAGAAAATCGTTTCGCATCTTGATTCTTTTCTGGAGAACGGAAACAACGAGCGGAAAAACGGAAAGCTGAAGCGGCGCAATGGAGACAATTCCGGCATGGCTGCGCTTCTAAAGACAAACGGAAAGATCAGGAAGCCCATCATATCTTTCTTTTCGGACAAGGCGAAGGTCCTCAGGGAAGAGCTTGAGAAAATCAATCATGACGTGGATGCGAGGAAGAAAATTCATGATGAGGTGAAGGATGATGTCTGCAAAGATGTCAAGGAAATCAGGAGGCTGCTTCACGAGATTTCGCTTTACTCGCCGGGGACGAAGCATTCGATTGATTTGCGGCGGATGGATCTCGAAAGGGAGCTCATAGGCTTGGGGAAAGAGCTGAGGCTTTCGAAGCTAACGCTGTGGAAGGACATCGTGTTTTTGAGGCGGGAAATGCGCGAGATTCTGTTCGAATATCAGGCTTTGAAGCGCATGGCAGAGCTGGTGGAGAACGGTGGTAAAAATGCCCTGGCAGGATGAGGTCGAGGGCTTGTTCAGGAAATTGAAACCTGTTTTAGGGAAGGAAATCGATGCGCTCTGGCTGGCCTACAATACGCAGACGGATTCCAGGTCCAGGGCGGAAATAGTTGGGATTTTGTATTCCCTGGCCTCTAAATACCTCGACGAAACCTTTGATAAGAAGCTTCTGCTTAGTGTGCCGGATAAAGAAATCATCGATGGAGAATATAGGCTCGGCCAAGTAATCTATGCAGGCGAAGAGCTTTATCCCTTCGCTCTGCGCGAAAACGAGTGGCTAAGACATGTTGGCATTTTCGGGACGACCGGGTCGGGGAAAACGAACTGCGCCTTTCTTCTTCTGCGCGAGCTCGCCGCAAAGAAAAAGCCCTTTCTGATATTCGACTGGAAGAGGAACTACCGCGACCTTATTTTTTTCGACGAATTCAGAGGATTGAAAATCCATACGGTCGGGCGAGATATTGCCCCGTTGTTTTTCAATCCTTTGATTCCTCCAGAGGGGACGCAGCCGGAGACCTGGCTGAAGAAGCTCATCGAGGTCATGTGCCATGCGTATTTCCTGGGCGAGGGCGTAGCTTATCTTCTCCAGAAGGCGATTGACAGGGTATATTCGGATTACGGAGTCTATGACGGCGCTGGCGATTTCCCGACTTTTCAAGATGTGCTTTCGATTCTTGAGAAGATGGAAGTAAAGGGTCGAAAAGCTCTCTGGATGGACTCGACGCTGCGGACGCTTGGCGTCCTCTGCTTTGGTGAATATGGCCGCGTTCTGAACGTGCGAAAGCCTTATCCCCTGGCCGACCTACTGAAGGAAAACGTCGTCCTTGAGCTCGATGCCCTTACGAATTCGGACAAGACCTTTTTCATCGAGGCTTTGCTGCTCTGGATTCATCACTTCCGCCTTTCCGAAGGCGCGCGCGAGGTTTTCAAGCATGCGCTCTTCATCGAGGAGGCGCATCACATTCTTCTGCGGAAGAAGCAGGAAGTCTCGGGGACCGAGGCGATAACGGACATCATCCTCCGCGAGATCCGAGAGCTTGGCGAGGCCATCGTCTTGATTGATCAGCATCCTTCGCTAATTTCCATGCCCGCGCTTGGAAACACCTATACGACGGTTTGCTTCGGCCTGAAGCACAGGGCGGACATGGGAACGATAAGCGAATCTTTGTTGCTCGAACGCGAGCAGGTCGATTTCCTAGGCCAGCTTGAGACCGGGACCGCGATTGTGAAGCTGCAGGGCCGCCATTTCAAACCCTTCCTTGTGCGCTTCCCTCTTTTCCCGATACGGAAAGGCGTGGTGTCCGATTCCGACCTTCTGAGGCGGAACGGAAGTAATTCGGAAGAAAGCGAAGTTGTAAGGGTCGAAAAAGAGATAAAGAGGCTTGTCAGGACGGTTGAAGGTCTGGTTAATAAAGAGGGAAAACAGGTTGTGCTGACTGAAGATGAGCGGCGATTCCTGGCGGACATCGCCAAAAACCCGATATCGGGCGTGGTTGCCCGATATACTAGGATGGGCATTAACAGATATCAGGGAAATCAAATACAGGGCAGGCTTCTTGAGAAAAAGCTTATTTCCTGGAAGCCGGTTTCCACGAGGAAAGGTCGGCTGAAAGTCTTGGTCCTGACGGACGAAGGAAAGAGGGCTATTCCTGACGTCAAGATTGAAAAGGTCTTCCATAAACAAGGAAGCTGGGAGCATGAATATTGGAAGTTCAGGGTCGGCGAACGTTACAAACGAGATGGTTACATGGTCACCTTTGAATACAAAATAGGCGACGGAAAATCTGTCGACCTGGTCGCCGAAAAAGACGGCAAGAAGATTGCGATTGAAATCGAGACCGGGAAAAGTGACTCAATTTATAATATCAGAAAGGATCTGGAGGCGGGATTTGATGAGGTTTTGATCGTAGCTTTATTACCTGAAATAGAAGAAAGAATAAGAAAAGAAATCCGTTCTTTTCAAGCTGCCCATAGAACGCGACTCAGCGTTACAAATCAGACGCTGGTTTTTCTGGACTAGGAACGTTAAAGGCTAGCACTGTAAGGATGATCTCTCTGTTCGCATCGTCGGGCTGATGCAGGACATACCGGGATTCTGTTTCGCCTGTCTTGGCTAATTCCCTCTTAAAGCAACGGTGAGTCGAGACGACTTCGGGTATCTTTCCTAAGATCCCGCTAAAATTCTTACCCCGATTGAAAAGAATAATAGCGGTCTTTGTGTCACGCCAGCTTGCATAACTGATAAGCTGGTCAATTGTCGCCAAGAATGCCTTTTCTCCCTTCCAGAATTTGCACTCAGCTATGAAGGCATTTCTGCCTTCATAACGAATCAATATATCGGTCTTGCCTTGATAATTAAAGGTCTCGCCTGTAGCAGAACCTTCATATTGGCCGTTGAGTTGCACTAAAAAATGTTGCCTTAAATCTTCTTCTTTCATGGTCTCAAAAGCACTCGGACTCCTTTCCAATACTAAAGCCATGTTGCGTATTATGGCTAAGATATTTTCGTATTCTTCCATCTCAAGCGCTGGCTCTGGAACGTAAGCTTTCTCAGTTGATACAGGTCTAGCTATTTTGGGCTTTCTCTTTACCTCTGGAACGATATAGGTTCTAGGCATGGCTTCGCGCTTTTTTACCGGGATTCCGAGCTTGCTGACCAGGTCAAGGTCTTTCAACCTCTTAGCTTTCTTTTGCCGGATGGTATCCCGAACGAAGGGTTCAAAATCCCTGTTGAAGCCATCGATATCTCTTTTTACCCATCCGAGATATTGCTGGGTGTCGATTATCCTTCTGCTTATCTCTCTGCTCAGCTCGTCCGCATTGTGCTCGATTTGCCTATATATCAGATGAACTTCCTGGCCGACGATTTCTCCTCTAGGAGGATTCAGTGTAAAGGAGCTCGGAGTATATTGGAAAAAGGTCCCGTCTCCGCTGAAGGGGATGGCAATGGTTATGGATATTCCCTTCACATAACAAGGGCGGCTTCTGTCGAAGACTGCCCTCATTGGGTCCCGGCTGACATCGATGTCAACCTCTGATTGATTCAGAATGCTCTTATTGTCGGGGTCAAGAATTGGCGCGTCGAGAGAGTATTTCTCTACAAAGTACTTTACCAAATCCTCTTCGCTGGAATTCAGAAGATAGTTAGTTTCCAAATCATCGATTTCCTTTTTAGCCGTAAGCTTGACGTGCTCAAATACGTCCCTAAGCTCACTCTTGCCATGGAACAATAGTTACTGCATCTTTACCCCTCAACATTTTCAATTTGAAAGATAACAATAAATAGAAATCTTGTCAATTTTATTTTAAACGCATATTCCGCACCTCCCCTCGAAAGCCTTTTTAATCTCATCGGCAATATGCTCGCTAAAAAGAGTGAAGCCGGGCTTTATAATGATGATTGTCCTTTTCTTTGTGGCGAAATAAATATCCTCGTATAATTATCGCAAAAGTCTAATACCATTTTTATATTATCCTCTTTATATTTCTCACAATTTTAATAGGAAACGAATTATAATTTTTGTAAAGTAATTTACGATAAAGGGTGATAAACCTGAGCTTTATTTTATTAATTCCATGAGTCCCAATTCCCGTGTTTCTAAAAAGAATTATTTTATCGATTACTTTAACAAATTCCATTTTATTTACAACTGTATCAAATACAACTTTTGTTACATCAATATCTATCGGAGAAGCGAAATCGTGCATAGCAAGAATTCCATTTTCATTAAGCAACTTGGTCCAATTTTCGACGTCGTATTTTACATATTCATATTCATGATTTCCGTCTATCCACAATAAATCTATTTCTCCCTTATCCCAGGATTCAAAAGCTTTTTTAGAAGTCATAACCATTGGAATTACTAGATCCTGGACATTTAATTTTATGATGTTATTCATAAATTCTTTGTAAGAACTTTTGTTACCTTCCATTTTGTGTAGGGCGCTTCCTTTATGTGGGTCAATCGCGTAAACTTTGTAGCCTTTTTCGAGTCCCAAAGCCAAACAAACCGTAGATAAACCTTTCCACGATCCTATTTCAACTATATTTCCTCTACTGCGTTGGGCAAGCTCATGGAGCAGTTTTTGCTCCTTTTTTGAGAGAATACCTTCGATTGAATCAACATCGTTAATCCTATTTTCTATTAACGTCATTATTTATCACTGGTCTTGCTCCTATATAGCTATTTTCTTCTTCCATATTGCCTGGCAATTGTCTTATTCCTTTTCTTACAATATTTTATTCCACTAAATATATTTAATACTTTATTCGCATATTCCGCACTCCCATCGGCAATCTCAAATCTGGCAACTTCGCTGAGTATCGTATTTTCTCTTATGTTTAAACATTTAAGAGCATTTCATCAGCATTATCGGCATTTCGTATAAACAATACTTAAAACGCTTTCGGTTATCGTATTCTTATGATTGAGGAGAGAAAAATAGTAAAAAACTCCGAAATGCTGAATGATGCATATGTCGTCAGCAATCTCTTGGGACGGGATCTCCAACTAAAAGAACTCACTTCATGTTTGTATCCCGCCCTAGAAGGGAAAAAGCCCTGGCATGTCTGGCTACACGGAAGGCCAGGGACCGGGAAGACGCTGGTCGCGAAGTACGTTCTGCTGAATCTTTCCAGGGAGGGGAATATCAGAGGGATTCGCGTCAATTGTTGGGAGCACAATTCGTATTACGCTGTTCTTGACAAACTCGTCCGGGAGCTCCGCATCCTCGGGGCCGAGAAGCTCAACTCTTCCTTCAAGCTTGAGCGCTTGCGCCTCTTCGTGGGAACTCGCCCCTTCGTCATCATTCTCGACGAGATAGACCAGCCCAAGCGGATGGAAAGGGACTCCATAATTTACAACCTCTGCGGAGCCGGCAACGTGGGGCTTGTCTGCATTAGCAATTCTGCCGACGCCTTCCTGTCGCTTGACGACAGGATAAAATCTCGGCTGAACGCAAGGCACATAGAATTTCAGTGCTACAGCCCGGGACGCCTCATCAACATTCTGCGCCAGCGGGCAGAATTGACGCTCGCGCCCGGCTCCTGGGACGCCGACGTGCTGAGCAAGATCGCTGGCTTTGCAGAGGGCGACGCGCGCATTGCCTTCAAGACGCTCAAGAACGCCGCCTCCTACGCGGAAGCCGAAGGCTCGCCTTCCATTGGCATAAAGCACATCCTTGCGGGCCACACCTGCGCCAGGGACGTCAGGAAAGAAGCGTTTTTAGCCAGGCTGTCCTCGCACCACAGGCTCCTTTACGACCTAGTCAAGCAGAGGGGCGAGATAAATTCCGGCGAGCTCTGGGAGGCATATCTGGCCGAATCCGCCCGCTTTGACCGTCCGGCCATCGCCCTGCGCACGTTTTCCGAGTACATGAACCGCCTTATTGAGCTGGAGCTCGTCCGATGGGACAGGGCGCTGGTCAGGGGGAAGGTGAGGGTGTTTAGGGTGCCTGAATGAACCTACAGAATCTTTTTAAACGGTCCAAGAGAAAATATATTTATGGCGTATTGTCCACATTGTAGACATCCGATAGAAAATGAAAAAGATAACTTCTGCAAGCGTTGCGGCGAGCCAATATCAGATAGAACCAGAAAAACTGATAAAGATTTGGCTAGAAAAATAGATAAGCCATGTGCTTTTTGCGATGGCCAAGGTGAAATCGCCCTAACGGCAAGCGCACTTGATCGAGCTACTCATAGATCTGATAAATGTGAGGTCTGCGGAGGACTTGGAAAGAACTTCTTTCCAGAGGAACCTCAACCATGCAAACGATGCAATGGCAAAGGCAAACACTGGGAAGGGGTAACGATGCCCAGTTTCTCCCCCTGCGATGCTTGCGGAGGAAAAGGCTGGCTAGTCAGATAGCCAAGAATCGGGGGCTAAATATGGGACCGAGAGATTTCGTTAAATTGATTGTTGGTTTTGTAATCGGCATTTTCTTTGTATTTTTGTTCGCCCATGATGTTATCTGCGTTTCTTATCCCGACTTCTGCGTCTACGGGTATGCAGTTGCATTGCTAATTATCATTGTCGCCGTTATCGGCCTTTATAAAATGATTACGTCAAAATAATCATTTCGGACTTCTTGTTTAAACATCCGTTTAAACATAGCAATTTATATCCCTGGCCGAATTCTCAAGTATGCCTTATATCCAGAAAAATCAGACAACCATCTATTCGCTAGAAGGAAGAAAGTACCGCAAAATGCATTCCAGATATTCCATAACAATTCCGAGCAACATAATGAAGTTTCTGGGATGGGAAAAAGGAGACGAGCTTGAGTTCAGGCTTGAGGACGCGAAGGTCGTATTGAAGAAGAGGGGGTGACGACATGCCGAAGCAATGTATTTTCTGCGGAGAAGAATGTGCAAGCAAAAATAAAGACGAAGGCTGTATGGGCGCTGAAATCGGAAAGAAATTGATATGCACTGGCTGCCTGGCGGAATTAAAAGAGGCGCTAGATTCAAACTGAGGTTGAACAGCAAAGGGCGTAAGAACATCGGCCATCGAACTGCAATACTCTAGCTGGCCTTAAATGCCATTTCATTCGCAAGGCCGAGACGCCTGCTGAGACTAAGGGCTCTGGATACCGAAGTAGTTTTAAAGTAAAATATAATTCAACCTTTATGAATTGGGTTAATTACGGGGGTGTTAAATGGACACTCTGATTATTGAGCTATCCGCAGCTCTGATTGACAATCCCGCTACTCCAGACCACAGGACAAAAGTCGAAATTGCTCTTGAAAACGCATCAAATAGTCTTGGAATAGAAAACCAAGAAGGGAGTCCACGGTCTGTTCATAAATTTACGCTAAAAGATCCGACCCGTTTTGGATACGGAAGCCCGCAAAATCTGTCGGTCGATGATATAGCCTTCCTGCTCGCCATTTCTTGTTCCCTCGCTAATCCAAGAATATTGTTTTCTCCTCTTCAGCCTTATTTGCTTGCCCCTTCGATTAAATTCGAAGAAATTCCAACGAAAGTAGAAACGATTGAAAAACCTGGTGAATTGAATATTACGGTCACTGATGTAATCCGAATTACCGAGCACGTTTCTACAGTATTGGGTACTAAACTTAGCCTAGATGAGATAACCCTATTGAATATCGTGAACAAGCTCCTTGCATACAGGATTTTCGATACAACAAACCGAAATCTTTTTGAGTTAAATGTTCTCGAAGCAATAAAGAGATATCGGGATGCGCTCATGACGGCTGAGGGCGTGTCCTGCTATAGTTTTTTATACAATGCTTTCGAAAAGGCGATTAATGCGGACATAGACAGAAAGGACAAAGACTTTGACAAGGCAGCATCTCTTGCGACAGGGCTACTGGAAACCGAGATTGAAGAACTCAGAAAATTTAACAATAGAATAAAACACGCTTTGCGCAATCATGCCGACTTTGCCACTTTGCAAGCCGGGGAATCGAGACTGGCGGAATTATCCAGGAACCTTAAGAAGGCAGCGGATAAAGCAATCCTCTCAAGAGTCTAACAGGCTTTTATCCGCACAAATCGCATCCCTTTCTCGTAAGCCATTTTAGAAGGCTCGCTCTTGTCTTTCTATGAATCCAGAAAAAGAGCATTACGAACTGCCTGAATGGGTGAAGCTGGTCAACAGGCTGCTTTATGGCGAGAGAAAATGGGACGAGGAAAAGCGGAATTTTGATGGGAGGCTCCAAGAAACGTGAAAAAACTCTGAAAATCTTTAAAAGCATGGAAAGCAATATATAAATGACCTTAGGGCGCTTCATTTTGCGTCGAGAGCCTGCTCCCGGCGTAATCGGCATCGTGTAGCGCCTAGGTTTATAAAAACCTTGGGGGATTGATACCTATGCGCCTTGATGCCCATAACTACAGGAAGAGAGTGGAAAGCTGCTTTCTAAAGCTGGAGAAAAAAGAAACGATTTCTGGGGAGGATAAAGAACTACTTAAAAAATTCAGGGATTTTCTCGTTTCCGAAGCGATAACGTACGGGAGAATCAACAAGTACATACCCAATCTGGTCAAGTTTTCCGAGCAGCTCGGGAAGCGTTTTCGGGACGCTAATGAAGAGGACATAAGACGAATAGTCGCCACAATCGAAGCCAATGAGCGCTATTCTCCATGGACCAAGAGGGACTTTAAGCTGACTCTGCGCAAGTTCTTCACCTGGTTAAGAGGAACGAAGGAATATCCGCCTGAAGTTGCCTGGCTCAGGGTTCATACGAAAATAAAGTGCACGAAAACTTATGAGGATATGTTGACGGAAGAAGAAGTCAAGAGACTTATTTCGTACGCCCGGAACATACAAGACAGAGCTCTGATATCGGTTCTTTATGATAGCGGCTGCAGGATTGGAGAGCTGATATATCTTAAGATCAATCAGGTAAGATTCGACGAATACGGGGCTCAGCTCTTTGTCTCGGGGAAGACTGGCTTCAGAAGAGTCAGGGTGGTAGCCTGTGCTCCCTATCTCTTAGAATGGATCAACAAGCATCCTCTCAAGGACGACCCGAAAGCTTTTCTCTGGATAAACAGGAGGCTTGAACCCTACAGTTATGGCGCTATCGCAGTGAATCTGTATCGCATCGCCAGGAGAGCTGGCATTTCAAAGAAGGTGAATCCCCACAACTTCAGGCATTCGAGGGCGACGTACCTGGCGAATCACCTGACCGAGGCCCAGATGAAAGAGCATTTCGGCTGGATGCAGGACTCGAAAATGGCGGCGACGTACGTGCATTTATCGGGCAGGAACGTGGACAGCGCCCTGCTCAAGGTTTACGGCATCGAAACCAACGGGCAGAAGCACGAGAGCGTTCTGAAGCCAAAAGACTGTCTGCGTTGCGGCGAGACGAACCAGGTCACGAACAAATTCTGCCAGAAGTGCGGCCTGCCGCTGGATCAGACCGCAATTTCAGAGATCGTGCAAAAGGACTTGGAAAGGGGCGAGGCGGACAAGGTTCTCGACAGCCTGCTTCAGGACGAGGAGTTCAGGGAGATGTTTGTGAGGAAGATATCCCAAGTCGTCAGCGGTTAAAGAAATGCGAATCTTCGCCCGGAGCACAAACGGTCACGGTTCCATTCGCGTCCACGAAATAACAGAAAAGATTAACCCTTTCTCTAAACCACTTCACCTCTCGCAAAAGTCGAACAAATCTATCATACCCTGGAAACCCTAATGCTATTTCTATTTCTGGCTGAGCGGATTTTGTCCGCATTAGGTCCAAAATCGCTTCGGAAAACCAGTGTTTAGCTTGAGTGTTGGGATTAGTGCGTTTTTTAAGCCCCGCTCTTTCTCCGTCAACATACTTGTCTGATGGATAGCCTTTTACCGACACGATTCTTTTTACTCCGCTCTTCGCGGCCAAAATATCAGGGCCTCTGGCTTTCGACAGAGTATCAGCCGATTCAAGTATTTCAAAGCCTTCGGCATTTTTCATGTATTCGATTATCCTTTTTTGGACGTTTCCTTCCCAGAACCAATCCATGTCTTTAGTCCACATATCTCTTCTTTTTTATTCTTTGCTTATTTTGCTTTTACATTTATTCGTTTTCTTGCTGAAATTTATTTAGTGCTTTGTTCATTTTTGATTCAAAATTTCGTACGCTCATCCTAGATCTAAATTTATTTACGGCATCTTTGGTTTTAAAGAAAGATCGGGCCTCTTCTCTTGCCGGTACAATTTCTCGACCCACTCTAAAAGCCAAATGACTGTAATCACTAACTGCTTTTTCAAATTGATACGATTCTATAAAATTAATCCACATTTGCCATCCTAAATTAAATTTCTTTTGTTTCCAATCAATTAATTTTCGATAGCTATCTACCAAGACAAGCCACTTCGTGTATTGAAAATATTTTTCATCTCTTTGCGGCAACTGAACCTTTTGAAGGATCTGATCAATATTCCAGCAAGTAACATAACTAAGTCCTACATGATTGCCACAAAGTTCTCTATTGATTGCATTTTCGTCAAAAGTTTCATTATATTTGGCGTCTTCTTCAAAAAGCTCTTCTACATTTCCTCTTACACCTTCATGGGGGGCGTTTTTCTTGCAAACATAATATCTCATTGCAAGATTTCTCATCGTAATTGAATATCGAGAACTTTTTGCTTCTTTTGATCTTTTTCTTAAATATTTATATCCATTACCAATTTTTTCTAATAGTTGTCCTAGCCTCACTTGTCTAGGGTCAGTAGATCTTAAATCCGAAGGGTCAATCTTATTTTGGGAATTGAGAGCGGCAATAATCTCTATGCTTCGCTTATAGGTCTCTGTATCCTCATATGGCAATCGATAGATTCTTAACAAAACCTGTGCAGAGTTGTCGAACCTATTATTCTTATCATATGCTGAAAATAGTACCTTCAGAGTTTGTCCGCCAT
>Ga0315274_10008583_pt1 | contig 14803 bp, 11 predicted proteins | sample YL17G02_20_MG_FD_203700 | JGI IMG/M metagenome (GOLD analysis project Ga0315274, IMG submission 203700) | Sediment microbial communities from Yellowstone Lake, YNP, Wyoming, USA - YL17G02_20 | ecosystem: Environmental > Aquatic > Freshwater > Lake > Sediment | place: USA: Wyoming | collected... | reverse complement strand
TGACCGCCATTCTTGCTTCAGGCCCCGTCTTTCAACGCGCCTTGCGGCGCTACTACGAACTTCTCGCACGCCGTTTCGGACAGGTTGCCAACCTGTCCTACAGCCGTCCTATCGCCTCGCGGGAACCGGAGCCGGCGATGGCGGCGTCCCCGCCGGCGGCTGGCCGGCGCGTCGTCTTTCCGATTGCGCGCCGAGGGCGCCGGAGGCAGTCGTTGCAGCCGGCGAGGACGGCGCGCCCGGCGCGTCGTAGAGCCGCAAGACGAGAATCAGCGCCTGGCGCAGGTTGGTCAGGCCCACGACGGACGGTTTGTCCTTTTCCAGAAACAGCGCGTTCTCCATCAGCGGCTTGTCCGACTGCGCACCCAGCAGCCGCCCCTTCACGATCACATAGGGCCAACGCACGTCCTGAAATTCGACCTCGCACCGGTAGGCCTCGCTCAGCGACACCAGAGCGCGGCCCATCTCGCCGCGTTCGGGCGAGAGCGTGACCAGCCCCTTGCCCAGTTGCGCCACCGCGTCGAAACCGAAAACCTTCAGGTCGTCGGGGCTGATTCCAAATTCCGCGGCCATCTTCGGATCATAGGCCGGCGCGGCGCGGTCGTCCTTTGCGCCCGGTTTCGTTTCGGGAACCAAGGTAAGAACGACCTGACCAGGCTCCACGCGCTCGTTGAGATTGACTGGAACGCTCGCGACGGTCCCAGTCGTCGGGGCGCGCAAATCGCAGCGGTCGAGCTGGGTTCGTGCGGCCACCAGGGCCAGCCTGGCCGCTTCAACCTTCCCCTGCGCCGTCGTGAGAGCGACCTGGGCCTTCAGGGCCTCATCCTGAGAGGTCAGCCCGGTCTTCACGAGTTCTGCCGTCCTCTTCGACGACTCGCTGACGACTCGGAGTTCCGACTCGGCTTGCATCAGCTCGATTTCGGTCTGCCTGAGACGCAGCTCCTGGTCGGTCGGATCGAGCCGGGCGAGCATTTCGCTGGGTTTGATCTTCAGGCCGGTCGGGGCGGGGAGATCTCGGATCATGCCGGCAACGGGGAAACTCAGTCGCATGGCCCGCGACACGTCCTCGACCTTCTCGCCGGCTTTTCCGCCCTGAAGCAGAAAGACCTCGATCCGGTAGGGGGCGGTCGCCGCCCGCCCCCCGGGGCGCGGGCGCGTTTCGCTGTCCATCTGTTGGAGCGTTTCCGTGATCTTCTTGTGGGTTGCCGGGGTGGCGGTGACGATCAGCGAATTGGTCCGTTCATCCACCGCGGACAGTTCTGCGACCGTCGTGAGGACCGTCGTGAAGGCGTTGCGGCGGTCGGGATTGCTGGTGTCAACCCGGTACCGCGCGACCCACGGCCGAGCATCATCACCCGGTCTCCTGGCGTCATAATCGGCAATCAGATAGTGTGTGTTGAGCAGGGGCTGGACGAGATTCTTGACCGTCGTCGCCTGTGCATAGCGCAGGGCGTAAACCTTGGTCACCAGCATGTATTCCCGACGGAAACTGTCCAGCTGGAACTGGCGCTCCTTTTCGGCCTTGTTCTCGGCGAGCTTGGCCTCGTAGTTGGGCGAGACTTCGAGGTGGGTCGCATCCGACCACTTGAACGCCAGATCGCTCACGTTGACCTTCTTGTTTGTCTCGCCGAACATCTCCTTGAGGGTCCCGTCCGTCATGTTGTGCGAGAACTGAACGGGCGCCTCCTGGGCTTGCTTCAACAAGGCGGCGCCGTCCGGCAGCTCGGGACACTCAGCCCACTTCACTTCAACGCCATACTTCTTGCCCAGCCGCTCGAAGTAAGCCGCGTTAGTTTCGTTGTTGAGCGGGTCGAGCTCCTCGCCGGGCGAGGCGACGTAGGCGTCGGCGCCGCGGACCGTCAGATCGGGCTGTGCGCTGACCGACAAAAGCGCCGTGCGCGTGGGCAAGCAGACCTGCCCCACGCTAACATCGAATCGTCCGAATCGCCGCGACGCCACACGCGCCAGAGGCATGATCGTCGGCGTTCCCGATTGCCCGTCCGCGCCGGCGAGCTCAAAGTACTCTTCGCCGTCGGGATATTTCTTCGGTTGGCTGGAGAACGTCAGCTTCCATTGGTTCAGCGAAACGGGGCAGACGCTGGAAATTGGAAAAGTCACGTTGCGCGGCGCCGCATCGTACGTCCGTTGGCTGGGTTCCTGCCGCGCCTCGCATTGCAGCGCGGCGGCGGGGCCGGCCACGTAGCCGCTGATCGTGAACAGTACGTCGTCCAGATAGACCATTATCGGGTACTCGCCCACCAGTTCGGTGCGCGGCGGACGATTGGCAACTCGCTTGATGGGCGGCGCGATGTCCGCAAGCGATGTCTTCGGGCCTTTGAATCTCAAGCTGCCGACCCGTCCCGTGGTGGCCTGATCCTGCTCCTTTACTTCCCACGTCACCGTGACGCCCTCAAACGTGCTGGATTCGCCCGGCCAGAGCATCAGTCGTTCCGATCGGGTGCTTTTCTTCGGGGCTGGCGTAGCCGGGCTCGCCGTCGGTTGGACACGGGTGGTCGCCGTTCGTCGAACACCCGGAGACGCGGGTGGGGTGGCCGGCGACGGTTGCTCGGCAATCTGGGCGTAGTCCGATACACAGAACGATAAGAAGACCAGGACGGCGAAAACCGGATTCCATTTCATGGTTTCTCTCTCCTCTACGGATTCTGTGAAAACTGAGCCAACTGAAACTTTCCATCCACGACCCACAAGGCGCGGGCGCCCGAGCCTTTGAGCGTGGTTTCCACAACGAGACGGCCATGCTCGTCGGTGTATCGCTGGTTGGGGAGGCCGGCGGCCTCGCGCTCCGTCGCCGCCGGCGGGCCAGGGGCGCTCGGAGTGGGCGTCGCATTTACTGGTTCGGGCCGGACTATTCCCGGGGGGGCACCGGAGAGGCCGCCGTTCGGCGCCGGCGTTCTGCTTTTCAGCTCGAGTCCGAAGCAGAAGCCCGCGACGAAGATGGCGGCGGCCGCCAGCCCGCGACGAAGCAAGGGACGCAGGGCGAGCGAGAGGACTCGAGCGGGCTTGATGGCTGAACCATTGCGAGGCGCGACGGACGGGGCAAGGAGCCGCGCGGCGCGCTCCATTCCGGGCGCTTCGGCCGCCATCCAGTCGCGGGCCGCTTCCAGGGCCTCGCGCCACTGCTCGACGTCGCGGCGGAGCGCTGCGTCGGACTGCATCCGGCTCTCAAATGCAGCCGCTTGTTCGGGCGCCAGCTCGCCGTCGAGATAGGCGGCGATTTGATCTTCGCGGTTTTCCGGATTCCGGTTCTCAGACGATTCCATCGGTCTCTCTTCCTTTCCTTCACACCCGCTTTTCGGCGATCGCGTCGCGGATTCGCGCAATGGCGCGGTGGAGTTGCGAACGCACCTGCTGCGCGGGAACGTTGAGCCGCTCGGCGATCTCCTTGGGCCCCATGTCTTCGCGAAACCGAAGCGCGAAAATCGCGCGCTGTTGCGGGGGCAGACAGGCCATCGTCGCCTCGACGACGCGCCGCCGATGAGCCACGTCGAGCGCCTCGCGCGGATCGCGAGTTTGGCCGTCCGCACGCTCATCGGCCAACGAGGTCAGAATCTCAGGCTCGGTGGCCGTCTCGCGGCGGCTGGGACGGCGAAGATAGCTCAGAGCCTCGCGCGAGGTCATCGTCGCCAGCCACGCCCGAAACGGTCCGTGGCCGTTGAACGTTGCGATCTTCTCGACCAGCCGGACGAACACGTTCTGGGTGATGTCGAGCGCGTTGTCCGGATCGAGCGCGATCTTGTAGGCAATCGTGTAAATGTACCGTCGGTAGCGCTCGACGAGAGTCGCCAACGCCTCCTCGTTGCCGTCTGCCGCGGCGGCCGCCAGGCGATTGTCCTCCAACGGCTCACTCCCGGATCGTAGGTGCCACACTTCGGCTCCATATACTACAGACGGCCGGTCCCGCGCAACAGCTCATCGCCAAACCGCTTTTTTCGCGCTTGGGTTCACGGTTGCGATGGACGGAATGGACGAAGTGGACGGGATGGACCAAACTGATTCACGGATCTGACGTTCGCTTGTCTCTTTTGTCCTTTTCGTCGCTTTGGTCGCTTTACTGCGTTGCCGCGCTCTCAGGCCATCCGGAGGGGGGCGTCTCGCAGGATGGATTGGGGCTGTCCGGCCCGAGGGCCTCTGCTTCGCGCCTGAGAAAACAGAGGCGCGTGTCGCCGAGTCTCTTCTCGCGTTCGACGACGAGCGAGCCGTAGGTCGCAAGGATTTCCTGGTGAACCGACAATTGCGCGACCACAAGGCTATCGGGCGAACTCGCAAGCAGCGCGGAGGCAGAACCCCCGAGCGCGAGCAGGCAATGCTTCGCCTCATCGCCGCTGTATGGTGGGTCGAGAAAAACCATGTCGAAAAAGTGACCGTCGGCCGCGAGTTTCTTGAGGGCCGTTGCCACTGGAGTGGTGAGCAGCCGACAGCGCTCGCCGTAGTTCAAGCGGGCGATATTGTCGCGGATCGCCACAACGCAACGGTGAGAAGACTCGACCATGATGCAGTCGGCGGCGCCGCGGCTCAGCGCCTCGAGGCCGACCGCCCCGCTGCCCGCGTAAAGGTCGAGCCAACGGGTCCCGACGACGCGTGGGCCGAGGATGTCGAACAACACCTGACGGGCGTTGGCGGCGGTCGGGCGCACGGCCGTCGTCCGCGCTACGCGCAAGTGCATTCCCCGTTTCTCGCCGGCGAGTATTCGAATCATTCCTCATTCATCATTTCACACGAACTTCGGCGCGAGCCCTCGCCGGTCGAGGACCCACCGATAAACCGTCTTCACCCGCTCGACCATGAGATCGAGGCCGAATTCGCTTTGAGCGCGGGCGCGCGCCTTCTCGCCCATTTCGCGCCGCAGGCGCGGCTGCGTCAGCAGGCGATTGATCGCCCCCGCCAGTTTCTCGGGCGCGTTGGGCGGCACGACGAAGCCCGTCACGCCGTCCTGGTTGACCCATTCAACGCCCGTCCCCAGCCGACAACTGACCACGGGCAGGCCGCAGGCCATCGCCTCGACTTGCGCCAGTCCGAACGCTTCGGCCTTCAAATGAGACGGCAAACAGAACACGTCGGCGGCGTGATAGAAGGCCACAAGGTCGTCGCCGACGCGCTCGCCGACGAAGCGGACCTGCTCGTCGAGACCCAGGCGCTCGGCCTGGCTCGCGAGATTCGCCCGTTCATGCCCCTCGCCCACGATGACCAGGTCGGCCTCGACGTCGCGCAGCGTCTGGAGCAAAATGTGAAGCCCCTTGTAGTAGCGAAGTTGCCCCACAAACAGCACGATAGGGCGTTCGTGGGCCGCGCGGATGGCGGCGGCGCGCGACTCGATCTCGGGCGTCTTTGCGTAACGTTCGAGCGGAATTCCCATCGGAACGGCGATGCACTTGTTCGCGATGGGCTGAAGGAACGGCGAGCTCTCAATGAGCGGCGGCGACGTGGGCAGGATCACATCGGCGCGCCTCAAAAACCAGCGCAAGAACGGCGCATAGAACCGCAGCAGCCGGGCCTGGCGCACAATGTCGGCCTGATAGGTCACGACAACGCGGCCACGCGGTCGCGCGAGAAAATAGGCTAGGTCGCCCGTCGGGTGAGGACACTGGAAATGGAGAATGTCGCCCCGAAGCCGTCTCATCCAACGGGGGAATGACGGACAGAACGGCGTTCCGCCGGGCCGCCCCCATTGGCCGGCCCGCACGACCTCGATGCCGTCCAATGTCTCGCGCACCGTGCGCCGGCCGGCGGGATTGGCGACCAGAACCCGCACCGTGTAGTCGTTGCGCAACGCACCGCAAAGAAGGTTGAGGTGGTTTTCGATCCCGCCGACCACGGGCGGGTAGTAGTCCTTGTAAATGTGGAGAACGCTGGGTCGCGCCATCATGGAATATCGAGAGGGTCCATTGTCTTCATTGCCAAAGCCGCCGTGACGCGCGAGACGATGGTAGATCGAATTCGGACGTGCAACGAAAAATCTCGGCGTCCTCACGCCGTTTCAGGTTGCACCTTTCAAGTCTCAACCATCAGCCGTCAGCGATCAGCCGCAATTCGCGCCTCGCCCTTCTCGATTGCGTTCTCGCACCTCGTTTGCTTCGATTGTGGACGGAGTGGACACGATGGATGAACGAATCGTCGTAGCCATGAGCGGCGGGGTGGACAGCGCGGTGGCGGCGGCGTTGCTTCGCGAGCAGGGCTTCGACGTCCTCGGAATCACGATGCGCGTGTGGCAGTGGCGCGACGGCGGCGAAGCGCAACCGCATCGCACCTGTTGTTCGCCCCACGATCTGGCCGACGCCCGCGCGGTGGCCGAGCGGCTGGCGATTCCCTTCTATGCCCTCGATCTTCAGGAAGAGTTCGAGAAGGCGGTCGTCGAGCCGTTCGTCCGCGACTATCTCGAAGGGCGAACGCCCAATCCGTGTGTCTGGTGCAATCAGGCGCTCAAGCTGGGCGCGTTGCTGGAAAAAGCGAAACAGTACGGCTGCTCGGCCGTCGCCACGGGACACTATGCGCGGATCGAGCGTGTGGCGGGTGGCCGGTGGGGCATCGGGCGGGCCGCCGACCGCTCGCGCGATCAGAGCTACTACCTGTTTGCGCTGAGCCAGGAGCAGTTGGCTCACTTTCGCGCGCCGCTGGCCGGGATGACCAAGGACGAAGTCCGCCGCGTCGCCGGGCGATTCGGCTTGCCCGTGGCCTCGAAGCCGGGAAGCCAGGAGATCTGTTTCGTGCCCGATCGCGACTATCGGGGATTTGTCCGGCGACACCCGCTGGGCCGCCAGGCGCGCATCGCTCCCGGCGAGATCGTGGATCGCCAGGGCCGCGTGTTGGGCCGCCACAACGGACTTTTGGATTTTACGATCGGGCAGCGGCACGGTCTGCGGATTGCTCATCCGACCCCCCTGTACGTCGTTGCGCTCGATCCGGCGGGCAACCGCGTGATCGTCGGCGAGAAGAGCGAGGTTTTCGCCGGCGCGCTTCTGGCCCGGCCAGTCAATTGGGTCGCGATTGAGCCGCCGTGCGAGCCGTTTGCCGCGCGCGTGCAGATTCGCTATCGTCACGAGGCCGCGCCGGCGCTCGTCGAACCGCTCGCGGAATCAGGCGCTCGCGTCATCTTCGACACCCTCCAGCCCGCCGTCACGCCGGGTCAGGCCGCGGTGATCTACGATCCGCAAAACGAGTGGATTCTCGGCGGCGGGTGGATCGAGCGCGCGGAGTCGTGATCCGACCCGGCGCGAAAAATCCGCGGTCAAGACCCAAGAATCCAATTGAAGCCGGCTTTGGCGCGATGCTATAGGTCGCGCGGTTCTGTACAGGGTTTCCGACGCCGAACCGAAGGCCAAGCATGCGTCTGGTCTTTCAAAACGCGACGGTCGTCAATCCCGACGGGATCGCCGAAGGTCGCACTGTGGTCATCGAGCGCGGGAAGTTCGCTCGGGTCGAACGCGACGCCACCGTTCGGCGTAGAAGCGGCACGCTCGTCTTCGATGCCGCCAACTGGCTGCTGTTTCCGGCCCTGATCAACCTTCACGACCACCTGCGCGGGACGTGGCTGCCTCGGTGCGGCAACGGGCCCTACGAGAACGTCTATCAATGGCTGCGCGAGCTGCACGCCACCCCCAGCCTCTTTCCGCCCGCGCGCGAACGCGACCGCGTCTCCATGGCCCACCTGTACTGGCTCGGCACGTACAAGAACCTCTTTTCGGGAGTGACAACGGTCGTTGACCACTACGTGCGCCTCGACCGCTCGTTCTACGCGGCCTTGCCCATCCGACTGATCACGGATTTCGGGCGCGAGGGCGTCGTTCGCAGCATCAATGAGCCCGAGCGGTGGCCGTCATGGGGCAAGGGGATTGTGGCCGAATACCGGCGTTGCGCGGGCCGCTGTCCCTTTGTCATTCACGTCGAAGAAGGCGTGGACGAAGAGACCGGCACGGAGTTGCGCCGGCTCGAACGACTGGGCGTGTTGGGTCCCACTTCGATCCTCATCCACGGGATCGGCTTCGATGACGAAGACATCGAGCTGGTGGCGCGGCGCAAATGCCACATGGTCTGGTGCCCCGGGACCCACGAGTTTCTCTATGGACGAACCGGAAATGTGGCCAAATGGCTCGATCGCGGCATCAGTACGACGTTGGGGACCGACTCGAACCTGACCGGCGGCCTGAATCTCTTGGATGAAATGCGAATCGCCGTGCGGTTCTACGGCCAGGTGTTCGGTCGCGCATTGGCGCTCGAAGACCTGTACAAGATGGTCACAGTCAACCCGGCGCGCGCCCTGATGATGCGCGACAGGCTGGGGCGGATCGCGCCGGGTTATCTCGGCGATCTCTTGATTCTCGAGCGCCGGCCCAACGTCTCGCCGCTCGAAACTCTGGTCGAAGCCGAGCCGCAGGACGTCGTTTTGCTGCTTCAGCAGGGACGGCCACGTTACGGCGAAGAGTCGTTCGCCTCGCTCTTCAAGGCGATTCCCGAACAAGCCGGTTCGGCCCGGATCACGGTCGGCGGCAAGCCCAAGCGGATTGTCGGCAATCCGGTGCGGCTGCTTCGCGACGTCTGGAAAGAGATCGGGCGGCGCTATCATCCCGCCTTCCTGCCTTTCGACGATACGGCGCGCGAGTCGGGTTGACTCCTATGGCGCAAACCAAGATCGTCGCCACGCTGGGTCCGGCCAGCGAAACGCCAAGCGTCATTCGGGCGTTGATCGAGGCCGGCGCCGACGTCTTTCGGATTAACTTCTCCCACGGCGAATTGGAGAGCCATCGGGCGGTGGCCCGGCTAGTGCGACGCGTCGCCGGCGAAATGGGCCGCGAGGTGGCGCTGCTGGGCGACGTGGCGGGTCCCAAACTGCGCTGCGGGCTGATTTCGCCCGAACCGATTCAGCTGACCGCCGGGCGTCAGGTCACGTTGACCAGCGAGAAGGTCGCGGGAACCGAATCGCTGGTTCCGATCCACTACGACCATTTCCATGAGGACGTGCGGGTCGGCCAGGAGATCGCCCTCGACGACGGTCGTATCCGCCTGCGCGCGGAGGCGATTGAGGGCGTTCGTGTGACCTGTCGCGTGATCGAAGGCGGCGCGCTGTCGTCGCACAAGGGAGTCAATCTGCCCGAAACCGAGCTGCAAATTGCGGCCGTCACCGACGATGACCGCCGCGCGATCGCTCTGGCGGTCGAGGAGAACTTCGATTTCCTCGGTCTTTCGTTTGTCGGGTCGGCCGGCGACGTCGAACTGGCGCGTTCAGCGGTCCGCGAACGCGGCGGCAATCTGGCCCTGATTGCCAAAATCGAACGGCGGACGGCCATCGAGCGTCTGGGTGAGATTCTTGATGCCGCTGACGGGGCGATGGTCGCGCGCGGCGATCTTGGGGTCGAGCTGCCCATCGAGCGCGTTCCGTTGGTCCAGAAACAAGTCATTCGCGCCTGCAACGAGCGCGCCAAGCCCGTCATCACGGCCACGCAGATGCTTGAATCCATGATCCACAGCCATCGCCCGACCCGCGCCGAGGTGACCGACATCGCCAACGCCATCTTCGATGGAACCGACGCCGTGATGCTCAGCGGCGAATCGGCCGTCGGCGACTTTCCGGTCGAAGCGGTGCGGACCATGGACCGCGTGGCGGAAGTGAGCGATGAGGCCATTGATCGCGAAGGTCGTTTGCACGCCGCGGCGGATGGCCATCCCCTCAGCGACGACGCCGCGATGGGTCAGGCGGCGAGCGAACTGGCCCACGACCTCCGTCTCGACGCCATTGTTTGCGTGACCGAGGGGGGAACGACCGCGCGGCGAATCGCGCGGCACCGTCCGAAGTGTCCGATTCTGGCGGTCACGTCCAACCTCGCCACGTGTCGGCGCTTGCTCCTGTCGTGGGGAGTCGCGCCGATCTTGTTGCCGGAATTGGCGAATCCGCCGGCGGGAGAAGCGCCCTCCGACATCGCCGGCAGCTCGACGTCATGGGGCATGGAAATATGGATCGGCCGCATTCTGGATCGCTGTGTCGGCTTGGGGCAACTGCAACGAGGGCAGCGGATCGCGGTTGTGGCCGGGTTTCCGCTCCACCAACCGGGAACCACGAATCTCATTCATTTGACCACAGTGAAGGGATGAGGTCTGGCAAAAGGGCGTAAGAGCGGACTGCGAGAGGGTGTTCAAACTCGTAATCCACCTTGACCGGCGAAGCCATAAGTGCAAAATTCCTTCTCAGGTGTCTTTCGCGAACGCTATTGAAATGTTGCGGATTGTACGACTATGACCAGAACGTTGCATGGAGTCTTCGATGGTGAAGTACTGCGCCTGGATGAGCCGATAGGATTGGAGCCAAATACACGTGTGCGTATCACTATTGAGGCGCCGGATACCGAAGCAGTCAAGACTCGTTCTTTCCTTCAAACAGCGCGGTCACTCAATCTAAAAGGTCCGTCTAACTGGTCAGCCCGTTTTGAGGACTACCTCTATCCAGAACTGGGCGCAAAACGTGACTGAAGTATTCCTCGATTCTGCCTACGCCATCGCCTTGTCTGTTCCCGACGACCAGTATCACGCCAGGGCTGTCGCTTTGGCAGAGCAACTGGAAGTCTCTTACGCCCGTTTGATCACTTCGCGAGCCGTCGTGATGGAAATCGGGAATTCTTTGGCGAAGGCTCAATATCGGCAAGCCGCTGTGGATTTGCTGGATTCCCTTGAACACGACCCGAACGTCGAGATTGTACCCCTTTCCGAAGAGACTTACGGCCGCGCATTCCGGATGTTTAGAGAGCGACCGGACAAGGAATGGGGCATCACAGATTGCATCTCGTTTGTCATCATGCAGGATCGTGGATTGGAGGCCGCGTTGACCACAGACGAGCATTTCCAGCAAGCCGGTTTCCGAGTACTCCTCCGAGAAGGCCATTCGGGCCCGTAGATGTTTCGCCTTTTGAGAAATGCGCGCTTGGTGCGTTGACAGTGTGACCGCCCGGGTATAGAAAAAGGACTAGCGAGTCACGATTTTTCCAAAGGAGTGAGACAAGCACAGAGAATGAAGAAGTGCATGTTGGCAGTCGCGTTTTGCTTTCTGATTCGTCTCGGTTCTCCCTATGACATCACAAACGACACGACCTGGTCGGGCAACCATATCGCCACCGAATCGGTGACGGTCAAGAACGGCGCGACCCTGCGCATTGACGCGGGGACAACCGTCCAGCTGCCGACCAACGCCTACATTCGCGTCGAAAACTCCGGCAGCGCGCCGGGCCGCATCCTGGCCGAAGGAACCCAGGCGCGCCCGATCCTGTTCACGCGCATCGGCCACCACGGCGGTTCGGGCCGGTGGGGAAAAATCCGCCTCTCCGACTCCACGCGCAACAATCGGCTCCTGTATTGCCAATTCTTCTACGGCAACGGAACCGCCTCCACTCAGCAAGGCCACGGCGTGATCTCGCCGAAGGGGTCCAATCTTCTCCTTCAGGATTGCAGCTTCTACTTCTTCCTCGGCGACGCCACGTACATCGGCGAACAAGGCGACCCGAGCTCGGTGACGTTGCGCCGCTGTTACTTCAGCGTCGGCGGCGACGAACGGCCCAACACCGGCGGCGAGCAGGGCGTCACCGGCTATTGGTCGCATATCGAAGAAGACTCGTGCGTGTTCGCCTATCGCGAAGGCCGCTTCGATGCGAGCGATATCGAGGGCGTGGGGTACAATGTTCGGGTTCACGACTGCCTTTTTCTGGGGTCCAACCTGGACGACGGGTGCGATTTCGACAACTCCGACGGCGTCGTCGAGAACTGCATCTTCTACAACTATCTCGGAACGGCCCCCGGCTGGGACACCCGCTGCGGCGGCGTGACCATGAATGACTCCGGCGGCATTCGCATCGTTCGCAATAACATCTTCATCAACTGCCGCCAGGGGATCATCAGCAAGGGCCAGACGACCCCCTACATCACCAATTGCACGTTCTTCAATTGCTTCAACGACATCTCGGCTTTCGAGTTCGGCGAGATTGCCGACCACCAGGTCGGACAACCCACCGTGCGCAACTGCATCATGTGGGGGACGACCAGTCAGACGTTGGTCGTCGGCGACGATAGCGGCGGCAAGTACAAGTCCTTCATTGACATTGACTACTGCCTCGTCTCGTCCACCCCGACGCTCCATCGGGGCGACCCGCGCGTGAAGGCCGGTTCGCACATCTTCAAAGCCAACCCCTTGTTCGCCAACCCCGCGACTACCATCACGGCCAATCCCGATTTCCATCTGCGATCCAAGGCCGGGCGCTGGGACCCGCGCGCAAACAGCGGCATCGGCGCCTGGGTCGTGGACACGGTCCACAGTCCTGCGATTGACGCGGGCGACCCGGCGTCCACGTATTCTCTCTACACCATGGAGCCCGCGCCCAACGGAAACCGTCTGAACATTGGCGCTTACGGCGGCATGGCCCAGGCCTCCAAATCCATACCCCTCTATTCGGTCCAGGTCGTGATTACGCCGACGACCGGTGGAACCGTGACCAAGACGCCGCCCGGACCGACCTACTTCTACCGCGATACGGTGCGGCTCCGCGCCATCCCTGCGCTCGGCTACCGATTCGATCGGTGGCAGGGCGCGGCGACCGGCACGACGGACACTGTGTCGGTAGTGACGGACGGCAACAAGTCGGTAACCGCTGTTTTCGCTTACACACCGCCAACCTACACCCTGCAAATCCAGGTTAGCCCGACGACGGGCGGCTTGGTGACAAAGACCCCGAACCGCGCGACGTACTACGATCGCGAGACCGTCCAACTGCTCGCTGTCCCGAAAGCCGGCTACCGGTTCGACCGCTGGCAGGGCGCCGTGACCGGTACGGCCAACCCCGTGTCGGCCACGATGAACGGCAGCAAATCGGCGACGGCTTTCTTTGTCCCCCTGCGCACGGCGGCCTCGAACTGGCGGCTCTATTGAACCTGGGTTTTGGAGTTCAGACGGCGACACGCCTCAAGGTGTGTTTGGCCTCAGATCATAAATGCCAATGCGCGGGCCGGGGCGGGTAATTGCCTGGAAACCCGCCACCGGCAAGTAGAATGCGTCGAGCTGGTCGTAGGAGATCGCAGTGAGGTTCTCCGGCGATGACCGGTACGGCGATACCTCCCAGAGCGGTTTCGCATTCTTCGCAAGCCACACTTTCCATTCGGGCCGGCTGAGCGGCGAATAGAGCCGAAGCAGCGAGTCGTCCACGAGGATGAATCGAACGCCGCTGCTGAACGCCTTGTCCGGCGTGACGGGGACATAGCCGCGCCCGCCGGGCAACGTGGGTTTTCCGTAAGGATAGAAGTTGCCCCACCAATCCATGGGTGTTCCAACCGTCGCGTTGGGTGGCAAATTCCTGGCCAGCCACTCGCGGGCCTCAACGCGCGTGTCCGTGCGCGCGAGAAGCCGGTCTTGCTGCACGCTCGACCACATGCCCGCGGCGCCGCATACAACGAGCGCGACCGCCAACCCGACGTTCTGCCTGACCACGCGATCGGGCCACAGGTTCTGAACTCTCCACGAAAGCAACGCCCCGGCCGCGACCGTCAGAATCGGAACCAGCGAGAGATTGTAGCGCATGAAGACCGCCTTGCCCGAAGCCGTCATGAGAAAGTGCACCGCGAAAAACACCAGCAGCAACCAGCCGACCGATTGCCGCCGCAACGATAGAAACACCAGCCCGCATACTCCCACGACGCCCATCACCAGGCCCATGGAATAGCGAAGGCAGAATGAAACGCTGTATGCGAGCGGCGATTTCTGAAAACCGAAATCGTCGAAATGGACCACCCGCACCATCGTGTCGTAGAGCGACTGGCGGTCGCTGAACAGCATCCGATGGAACGCATTGAGAAAATCGGTCCAGCGAATGAAACAGTAGGGCGAGGTGAGGCCGAACACCGCCGCCATGATCGCCGGCATCGCGTAGGTTTCCCAGCGCCAGAACGCCTTCTCGCGGCGAGCCATGAACTGGCTGACAAAAAGCGGAACGACCAGGAAGCCGCCGTAGTAGTTCGTCGAGACCGCCAGACCCGACAAGGCCGCCGCGCCCAGGTTCCAGCCCGCGCCGCGCTCCTGCACGTGGCGGGCCATGCAACCCAGCGCCGCCATTGTGAAGAACGTTGTCGCCGCGTCGCTCTTGTAGAAGTGCGAGTTGAGCGTGTGAAGCCCATTGACCGCCAGCAGGAATGCCGCGGCCACCGCGGCTTTGCGCCCATAAAATCGCCGCGTCATCGCATAGACCAGCCCCACCGTCGCCACGCCGAAAAGCGCCGTCACACACCGCCCCAGAAGATAGTCGCCGTCGGGCGAGCGCGCCCGAATCATCTCGATCCCAAAGTCGTGCGACTGGCGCCGCGTCGAGTCGGGAATTGAGTAGTGGCCGCGAAGCAGCTGAAGGAAGCAATAGCCGCGCCACACCGCCAGATTGATGTAGGTGTACAGGGAAGGATAATAGAAGAAATCCGGATCAAGCGTATGGAGTCGGTCGCACCGTTGGACGGCGTTTGCATAATACTGCTCGTCGGGGCGGACGTGCTCGGGGAATCCGAACCGGATGCCCCAAAAGCGAAGCCCCACGGCCACGATCAGAATCAAGGCGATGGCCGCCGGTTCAAGCCATCGAGTCTGCGTCGGGCGCGATTGTTCGGCCACGTCTCTTGTTCCGTCTCATTTTGGAGTGCGGCACGCTTGCTGCCGCGCTGATTCTCAGAATGACTCTACTACAGAGCCTTTTGCAGAACTCAGAGTGGCGTGGGCTGTCAGCCCGCGAAGAGTCGTAAACTGGCCACGAATCCTGCATTCCAGGCCCTTCTCACAGGCTAA
>Ga0315274_10008582_pt1 | contig 14806 bp, 10 predicted proteins | sample YL17G02_20_MG_FD_203700 | JGI IMG/M metagenome (GOLD analysis project Ga0315274, IMG submission 203700) | Sediment microbial communities from Yellowstone Lake, YNP, Wyoming, USA - YL17G02_20 | ecosystem: Environmental > Aquatic > Freshwater > Lake > Sediment | place: USA: Wyoming | collected... | reverse complement strand
CCAAAACTCCCCCCCCCCCCTCCCTCTCGCATGACAAAAAAAACACGCAACGCGACGCACCAGGGGGCACCGCGTCATGACGGTCGCGCCGCTCTACGGGCCCGTCCCTGGGGCGAGCGACTCGGGGGTCGCGGTCCCCGTCCTCATCCCTGCGGCGCTCGCCGCCGCCGCCGCCGACGCCGCCGACGCCGACGGGAGCGAGAGCGGGAGCGGCGACGAAAGCGGAGACGAAGGACGGACCGCGAGCGGCGCTTGCGCCTGCTCCTCCTCCTCCTCCTCCTCTACTCCCTCTTTCACGCTCGCCCCGGCGAGACTCTACGTGCTCTATGACCCAGGACAGAACGGCACGGTCGTGGGAGCGACGACGACGACGGCGAAGGGCAAACGAGGAGGAGGAGGAGGAGGAGGCAGCAACGGAAACGGAAACGGCGCTGCGGCGTCGGCTCTTTCATCCCCGTCCCCCGTCGTGACCCGCGTCTTCGTCTCGCACCCGGCCTTCGAGGTCGGGCCCGGCGGGGACATCTACGCCGACCCTGCGTCGAGGAACTCGACCTACGCCGAGGCCGGCGGCGCCTTCGGCTCGCTCGACGTGAGGTACTCGATCCTGTGCCAGGCAGCCCTGGCGGCGCCGCTGCTGCTGGGCTGGGCCGAAGAGGAAGAAGAGGAGGAGGAGGAGGAGGAAGAGACCACTTCCGCCGCGGCCGCCGCGACCGACGTCTCCGTCGTCGCCGAGGGCACTAGCGCGGCAACGACCGCGCTGTCGTCCTCCTCCTCCGCGTCGTCTCTCGGGGCGGCACTCGCGAGGAGCCCCCCGAGCGGGAGGGAGGCGAAGAGGAAAGGGTCGACGGCGGCGGCGACGACGGCGGCAAGGGCGATGGCGACGGCGACGGCGCCGCCGAGCGCCGCGGGCACCAGGCCCCGGACCGCCGCCGCCGCCGCCGCGGCGCACGCCGCGGACCTCCTCGCCGCCAGCGAGCAGTCCCTGGCCCTCGAGGCCGCCAGGGCCGCGGCGGCGCTCGAGGCGGCGCTGGCGGCGAGGAGCAGGGAGCGAGGGGACGGGAGCGGGGACGGGGCCTGGTGGAGCGAAGGAGGGGAGGGGGAGGAGGAGGGAGGGCCCCGAGGGCCGCCTTCCTCTGCTGCTGCCGCTGCCGCTGCTGCGTCTGCTGCCGCTGCTGCTCCCGGAGGAGGCGGAGGCGCCCGCCAGAGGTGGCAGCAGAAGAGGAAGGAGGACAAGCGTCGCGCCGCAGCGTCGCGGGACGAGGTCGTCGAGGGCGGCGGCGTCGTGATCGAAGAGGAGGGAGAGGAAGGCAGGGAAGAAGGGGAAGCGAAGGCAGAGGCGACGCCGACGAGTGCTGCTGCTGCTGCCGCCGCAGCCGCTGCTCCCTCCTCCTCCGCTTCTGCTGTCCCACCCCGGCCGCCTGTGGCTGCTGCTGAGGCTGCGACCGCAGTGAGCGGCGTCCCTCCCGCCGCCACGACGGCTGCTTCAGCTCCCGCCGCAGCTGCTGCTGCTGCTGTTTCCGCTCCCGCTCCCGCTCCCGCTCCCGCTCCCGCTCCCGCTCCCGCTCCCGCTCCCGCTCCCGCTCCCGCTCCCGCTCCCGCTCCCGCTCCCGCTCCCGCTCCCGCTCCCGCGGCTGCCGCCCGAAAGGAAAGCTCCTCGTTCGAGAAAGACGAGCCTGGTTCTCTGATGCGCCCTATCGCATCTTCCTTCGTCGCTCCCGCCGTCGCTGCCGCTGCCGGAGAGACCGCTGCCGCCGACGACGACGACGAAGAAGAAGAAGAAGAAGAGGCCGTTGCTGTTGCTGCTTCCGATGCTGCCGCCGCTCCCTCAGCTGCTGCCCGAAGGGAAAGCTCGTTCTCCTTGGAGCCGGATTCTCCTATGCGCCCCCTCACATCTTCCTTCTTCGCTCCCGCTCCCGCTGCCGCTGCCGGAGAGGTCGCTGCTGCTGACGACGACAAAGAAGAAGAAGAAGAAGAAGAAGAAGAGGTCGCCGCTGTCGCTGTCGACGATCCCGCTCCTCCTCGACCTCCAGCCGACACAACCCCTCTCGCGCCCCCTCCCCGCCCTCCTCCTCCTCAGGCTACTTCCTCTCCCTCCGCCGCCGCCGCCTCCCTCTCGGACCGCTTCTTCGAGACCACGGCTTCGATCAAGGCCAGGCTGATGGGCGGGATGGTAGACGGGAGCGGAAGCGGGAGGCAGGAGGAAGACGAAGACGAAAACGGCGGCGGCGAAGATAGCGGTGGTGACGGCGACGGAAGCGGCGCCCCCGAGGCGCCGACCCCTCCGACGTCGGTCTTCTCTCGCGCGAGCGAGGCCCTCAGAGACGCGATGGGCAAGCTCGACGTCGGCCTCCGAGGCGCCCCCGCGAGCAGCGGCAGCGACGAGGCCGCTCCCCCCTCCTCCTCCGCGGCGGCTGCCCCTCCCCCCCCCCCTCGGCCGCCGTCGCTGCCGCTGCCCACAGGGCGAGACGGCAGGCCGCTGCGGGTGAAGACGGGCAGGGAGGGAGAGAAGACGACCGAGGGGGAGGGGGGGAAGAGGGAGAGGGAGGACGCCGGCGAGCAGGAGCCGCCCCCGCCGCCGCCGGCAAGCGAAGGTGGGGGCGGGGGAGGAGGGGGCAGGGGCGTCGCCGGCGCCGCCTCGGTGCTCGCCCCACCGCCGCCGCCGCTGCCGCCGCCAGCGGCGCCGGTGCTGCCCGGGCTCGCCGCCGCCCTCCCTCCGCCCGCACCGCACCACCGCGGCCCGCTGCGCCCGCGCCCGATCGCCTTCGTTGGCAACGACTGGCCCTGCGGGCCCCTGCCCCTGTTCCTGCGCGCCGCGGCCTCTGGGCGGGGCCCCGGCGCGAGGGCCCCCTGCGGCAAGGAAGGGGGGGGGGCGGCCTTGGCGGCGGCGGCCGAGGCCGCCGCTGGAGGAGGCGAAAAGAGAGACGAAAACGACGCGTCGGCCGCCGGGGAGGCCTACGCCGCGGCCCTCTCTTCCTCGCTCTCGCGTGCCCGTGTGGCCTTCTGCATCCACAACCTGGCGTACCAGGGCGTGTTTCCGGCGGGGGCGGCCCCGCGGCTGTGCCTGGAGCCCGCGGACGCGGGGCCACTCTGGTGGCGCGAGAGAGGGGGAGGCGGCGGAGCAGAGGAGGCGGAGGGGGAGGACGGGGACGAGGCCTCTCGCGGCCAGGGCTGCTCCCGCGACACGTGCCCGCAGCCGAGGAGGGAGACGAGGAGGATCCCGCCCGCCCTTCTGATGAACTGGATGCGCGCCGCCTTGGCCGCCTCGGACCTGCTCCTGACGGTCTCGCCGACCTACGCCCGCGAGATCACCGGCACGGCAGGGACCAGCGGCGGCGGCGGCGGCGGCGGCGACCCCGGCTGCGGCCTCGGGCCGCTGCTCTCCTCGAGGGGGGTCCTCGGAATCGTCAACGGCCTCGACACGCACGAGTGGGATCCTGCTTCGGACGCGCTGCTGCCCGAGAGCGCGCGCTTCCCTGCCGATGGCATTGGGGAGGCGGAGGCGGAGGGAGGAGGAGGAGGAGGGGAGGGCGGCGGGGCGAAGAAGGAGGCCGGCAGCGACGGCGCCGCGACTTCTGCCGAAGCCTCCAACGCCGCCGCCACCGCCGCCGCCGCCTCCAGCGCCGAGTCCCGCCGCCGCCGCTCTTCCGGCAAGGCCGCGGCCAAGGCCGCCTTCCAGGCCGCGCACGGGCTGCGGAGCGACCCGGAGGCGGTGCTGGTGGGCTACATCGGGAGGCTGACCGACCAGAAAGGGGTCGACGTCCTGCTGAGCGCCGCGCCGGCGCTGGTGGGCTCCGGCTCCTCTTCGCCGCCTTGCTCGCGGCCGCCGTCGGGGGCGCCCTTCAGGTTCGACGACCTCGCCGTCGCCTCCCCTCCTCCCGCTCCCGCCTCTCTTTCCGGGAAGCCGGCTCCGCGGATCCAGCTCGCCGCGCTCGGCGCGGGGGAGGCCTGGATGCAGGAGGCCCTCCGCGACCTCTCGCTCTCGCACCCGGGCCGCGCCGTCGGCCTTCCCGACTTCAGCGAGCGCGCCGCGCACCTGCTCGCCGCGGCCGCCGACGTGCTCCTGGTGCCGTCGCGCTTCGAGCCGTGCGGGCTCGTCGCGAGGGCCGCGGCGCGGTACGGCGCGCTGCCCGTCGTCGCCGACACGGGGGGGCTGGCAGACCTGGTCGCCGCCGGCGGCGGCGTCTCCATGGGCAGCGTGGGCCTCAGCGGCGACGCGAAGGCCAAAGCGAGCGCTGTGCGGGCGTTGGTGGAGACGGTGACGGCGCTGGCGGCGGAGGCGGCCGGGGGCGGGAGCCTGGGCGGGCCCTGCCCCGAGGCCGCCTCGGGCGGCGGCGGCGGCGACGGGAGCGACGGCGACGGCGACGACGCTTCTTCTTCGAAGCGCCCCGGCCTCCTCCTCGCTCCGCCCTCGCCCTCCTCCTGGGACCGGAGGCTCGACCGCGCTGCCGCGGTGGACTTTTCGTGGGACGTCCCGGCGAGGGAGTGGGAGCTGGCGCTGCGGGGCTTGCTCGCCGCCGAGCGGTGGAAGTGGTGGGAGTGAGTTTTGTTGGGTCTTCTTTTTATTTTTTTTCCATTTCGTCTCACACTTTTGTGTTTCGTCTCTCTACACTTCCCTCCCTTCCCTCCTCCATCTCCTCCCCTTACACGCGGAGAGCATACGTACAAAAAATACGGAAGAAATGAAACGCCGTACCTTGCGTTCTTCTTGCCACTTTCATTGAGAATTCTCAGACGCCCGTCCCACCATAAAGAAAAGTACTAAAAACTTTCTGTAAAATACTATCTCCCTTCTTCTCCCTCCTTTTCCTCTCATTTTTCTGTCTCCCTCGTTCTCTCTCCCCTCGAGGCTCGAATAAAACAAAGCGCTGCTCTTGATGGGGGTAAATTACAATGATGAAACAGGGGAAGACCTCGAGTGCGATTCCTCTCCCTCGAGCTTTCTCTCTCCTCCCCCTCAACCCCTCGACAGCACCCGCCTCGCCAGCGCCGCCACCTCCGCGCGCGTCAGCGCCCCGAGCCTCCGTCCGCAACCGAGCTCGTGAGCCACCAGCATCATGTCGTCGAGGAGCTGCTCGGGAGGGGGCTGCCCCAGGAGCTGCACGTGGAGGGCAGCGACCGCGGAGCGGTGGATCGTTGTTGCTGCGGCGGCCGCGGGAGGAGAGGAAGGGCCTCCTCGGGCTCCTCCGCGCGCCGCGCTTGCCAGGAGGTCGAACAGCGCTCCGAGCTCGGCCTCCGTCGGCGGCGCCGCGGCGTTGGCGCTGTTGCGGCGGCGACGAGCAGCTGCTTTTTCCTCCGTCTTACCTTCGGCAGCTGTTGCTTTGGCAGCTGTTGCCGCTGCTGCTGCTGCTGCTGCTGCTGCGGGAGAGGTTGATTTCTTCTTCGCTCGCCGTGGCGCCTCTTTTTGTTCTTCGTCTTCCTCCTCTTCTTCGGCCTCGACCTCTTCTTCTTCGTCTTCGTCTTCGATCATTTCGACCTCGTCTTCTTCGGCAGCCGCCTGCTTCTCCCCGTAGGAAACGTCGCCGCTGTCCGAAAGCGACAAAGCGGAAGAGTCGGAGCCGGAAGGAGCGAGTTGTTGTTTCTTTGCAGCTGGTGCCGCCGCTGCTGCTGCTCGACGAGAGGGGCGACTGCCAGAGCGAGGAGGCAATGGCTCCGATGTCTTCTTCTTCGTTTCCGTCGCGGGGGGCTCCTTTGCTTTCTTCTTTCTCTTGACAGGCCCCTTGAAATCGAGCGTGGCGTCAGCATAGTCACGGCCGCGGCCGCCGCGGCCCATCATGAAGAGAGAGAGAGAGAGAGAGAGAGAGAGAGAGAGAGACTGAGGGAAAGAGAGGCAACAGAAAAACAGAACGCTCGATCTTCGTCGAAAAAAACTAAAAGAATGAAAAATTGGGTTTTTCTTTCAAGTGTTGCAAGTTTTCTCTCTCCTCCTCAACTCTCTACCCCGATTCTCACGCCCCGTACTTGAGCGCCCTCCCTAACTTGTAGGCCATCTCGTCCAGCAGGTGCTCGGCGAGCACGCAGCCCAGGCCAGTCCCCCCAGGGAAAACGGTGACGCCGCCGCCGCCGTTTTCGTCGTTCCCGCTCTTCTTTTCGCTCTTCTTTTCGCTCCTCTCGTTGCTGCTCTTCCTCCTCCCGCACTCGAGCAGCCGCCGGGCGCCGTCGACCCTCAGGACGCCGTCGCACCTGCCCGCGACGAGGAGGGCTTCATCTTCTGTTTCCAATCGAACCCCCTCCGCGAACTCAAAGCTCTGCGCCGGGCGAGGGACCGGGGAGGAAAAGGAGGTCGAGCAGCTCCTCTCGAGCCCCTGCGGCGGCGGCGGCAGCAGCGGCGCCCCGCCGCGAGGAGGGAGCGAAAGCTTTGGCAGCGCAAGCCGCCCTCCCCCCCCCTCCTCCTCCTCCCCCTCCTCCTCTCCGCCGCCGCCGCTGCTGCTGCTGCTGCTGAACACGGCCACAACGACCAGCGCGTCGTCCCCTCGGTCGTCCAGGGCCCCGGGGGCAGAGCGCACGTGCCGCAGGAACGAGTCGGCGAACGAAAGAGCGCTCTGCTGCGGAGCGACGATTTCGTCGGCGGAGGAGGAGGAGGAGGAGGAAAAGGCTTCTGCCGTCAGGTGAACGAAGACGAGGTCGAAGGATCCGTCGCAGTTCTCCTCTGCTTCCTCTCTTGCGCTGTCATCTTTTGTCTGCATCGGCTTGTCGATACCGAGAAGCAGAGCGACGCGCGAGGCGAGAAGAGCCGCTGCCGATGACGACAGAGGCGACGACGACGACGACGGAGCAGCCTCCGGCGGCGGCGCAGCAACGGAAAACGTCTCGACCCTGTCGAGGAGCCCGCCGAGGGAGTCCTCGGTCGCCGCAGCCGCGGCGGCGGCAGCGTCCGTGGTCACGAGCGCCGCGGAGAGGCCCAGGAAGCGCTCGGAGAGGGGTTGGGGCTTCTTCTTCTTGTTCTTGTTGTTCTTCTTTGGAGGTGGGGACTGTTGTTTGCGGAAGCGGAGAGGGGAAAAAAGGCGGAGAAGGTGAGAAGGAACCAAGAAAGAACCGAGAACTCTTCCTCTTCGTTTTCGCTTGGCCGAGGCCATCACAAAGACTCACTGAGCGCGACCCCAGCAACTGGAACAGCGCCGCGTGTCGCCGCAGCCGCGGGTCGTACGCCGCCTCCGCCTCCGCCCCTGCCTCCGCCTCCTTCCTGAGCGCGAGCGTCCCGACGGCGCCGCCCCTCGCGACGGCGTCGAGGTGCGGAAAAACGCTCGAGCTCCTCGAGGAAGAGCTGCTCCCTGTCGCGGCCGCGGCCTCTTCGATCAGATCCGGGAGCATGCCGTCGCACAGGAGCAGCAGGGCCCGCGGCGGAGGGTCCTGCCTCGCGGCGCGGGTGCCCGTGAGCGCAGGCGAGGAGGGGGTGGTCGAGGTTTTCACCGTCGCCGACGACGACGGCATTTTCTCGTCATCGACGATTCCATCGAGAAAACCAACTCCTCGCGCGGCCGCTGCTGCGCCGTCGCCTTCCAGACAGTCTCGACAGTCGCACGGGTCCCTGCGCGGGCGCGGCCGCGGCATCGAGGGAGCGGAGGAGCCCACTAGAATGCGCGGAAGGACCAAATCGATACCGAAAAGTGGAAGAGTTCCGTGCTCTCTGGATCAATTTTCCTTTTTTTTCTCTGCTTGTCGCGGTGACAACCGAAAAAACGCCGGCTATCGGACAGACACCTCCTCGCTCGAGCGTTTCGCTTTCTTCCGCTCTCGTCCGAAACGGGGGCCGCTGTTGGACACTCTCCAATTGTCTCCTCGTCCGTTCGTCAGCCGCCTTGTGCAATCAACCAACCGAAATGCGCCCTGCCGAGCCCTCGCAGCCCGGGAGCAGCGGCGACAAGGGCGATGCCCATCATCGCGTGGCTCCGTCGGTCGCCGCCGCCGCTGCTCCATCGGTCTCCTCGCTCTCGCAGCAGCCCTTCCGCGTGGGGCGCCTCGCGTTCTCGCAGGTCAACAACAACTCGCAGCAGCAGGTCAACATGATGACTGCGAGCCAGGACCTGAACGTGGCCCTGAGCGGCTGCTCGCTCAACTCCCAGCAGCAGCAGCAGCAACAGGCTCCGGGGGTGAAGGCCGCAGCAGCAGCAGCGCCACCTCCGAAATGGGGAGAGACACCGAAGAGGCAATTCCAGCAGCAGCAGAGAATTGCGCCTGTTGCCCCGCAGCATTACGACGAGCCCGGCTTCGACCCGCCGCTATCGCAGCTCGCGCCGCAGAGCCAGATTGATGCGTACATGCTAGGGTGAGAATGAGAGAAGAGAGAGATGAGAGAGAGAGTTGAAACGACGAGAGAGAGAAAACTCGTCGCGCGAATGCAGCCTTCGCTCGCCGGCGTTCGTAATTTTCTTTTCAACCTCAACCTTCTCACGCCCCCCTCCCTCTCTCTCCCGAAAACGAGAGGGAAAACAAAAACGACTACGACAACAAACAACTGCACAGCTCGCAAGACTTTGTCACCCCGGCCGACCAGGCCATGGAAAACCACCCTGCAGCAGCAGCAACACACGGGAACGTCCTCACGGGCTCGAGGCACGCCCGCTCGCCCGCCGCGGCCGCGCCGTCGCCGCTACGGGGCTTTGCGAAGAGGGCCCGCGGGAGCAGGCTGGCTGCGGCGGCAGCTGGCGGGGCGACGCCGGGGGGAGCTGGTGGGGAGGAATCGCAGCTGCAGCACCCGGCAGCGGGACCGCCGAGGGGGGGGAGCTCGCAGCAGCTCTCCTCGTCGCAGCAGCAGGCCGCCGCCCTCCTGCCGGCGCTGCTCCGCGGCAGCCACCGAAGGGCGAGGTCGCCGCCCGTCGCCACCAACGTCTTCATGCCCGTCCCTGCTCCTCGCCCGGGCTCCCCGATGTCCAGCGGCGGTAGCGGAGGAGCGGCCGCCGCGGCGCCCCCGCCTCCCCTCCCTTCTCCGCAGTCGCTGCCCGTCGTCTCACGCTACGCGGCAGAGTTCCGCGAGCTGGGGCCGCTGGGCGCCGGCGCCTTCTCGCGCGTCGTCAGGGCCGCGCACAGGCTCGACGGGAGGGAGTACGCGGTCAAGAAGTCGACGCAGGAGCTTTTCTCGCCGGCGGACGTGGCGAGGTGGAGGCAGGAGGCGCAGGCGCTGGCGGCCGCGGGCACGCACCGAGGTTGGTTTTTTTTTTCCCTTCGCGAGGGAGGGGTTTTCCAGCGGTCTTTTCCCTGTTTCTCTCTCCCTTCGAGGGAGAGTTTTCGAGACTCCGCCATTCTCGAAGAAAACAGAATCGGACTCGCCGACGATCACGAGCAGCAGCAGAAGAAGAAGAAGAATCATTTCGCTGCCCCGATCCTCCTTTGGCGCCGCGAGCCGCGGTTTTTCAATGGAAAAAAAGAAAGAGGGGGGGAACTCACTCTTTTTAACGAATTTTCTCTTCCTCTTGTTTCTTCCGAAAATACTATTTGCAGGGATCGTGAGGTACTACGGCGCATGGGCGGAGAGAGGGCCACGAGGTGCGTGTTTTTTTTTGTTGGGGGGGAGTGGGGGGGAGATGAAGAGGAAAAGGTTTTGCTTTTTCGAACTCGGGCAATATTTTTCCCCTCAAAACTCAACTCTTTTGCTCTCTCAACACCACTGACGACAACGAAAAACAACAACACCAGGCGGGCTCCTCATGCACGTCCAGCTCGAGAGGTGCGGCGCCTCCCTGGCCGCCAGGGCGGCCGTCATCGGCGGAGGCGGAGCCGGAGGGAACAGCAGCAACAGCGGCGGTAGCCGAAAAGGAAATGGCAGCTCCTCCAGCTCGGTGCACCACGCCGCCCTGACCCCGCTCCGCGAGGAGGAGCTCGTGTCTGCCGGAGCGCAGGTCGCCTCTGCCCTCGCCCACCTCCACCGCCGGGGCATCGCGCACATGGACGTGAAACCGGACAACATGTTCTGCGCCTTGGCCGCGGACGGGTGCTCCGTCGAGATGCTGGGCGGAGCGGGGGGAGGAGGAGGCGAAAGGAGCGGAGGGGAAAGAAACGGCGGACACCTCGGCGGCGACAACGACGACGGCTTTGACGCCGGGGGGGGCTCCGCCGCCGCCGACCCGGACGGCCTCGACGAGGACTACTGCTTCGACGCCCGCGCGTCCGGTGCCACCGTCGCGGTAAAGCTCGGGGACTTTGGCCTCGCGACGCCGACGAGCTCTGGCGTCGCCGCGCTCTCCCCGGACGAGGGCGACTGCCGCTACCTCGCGCCCGAGCTGCTGGAGCCCTCCCCTTCGAGCAGCTCGAGGAAGCAGCGCGTCGACCTCGCCGCCGCGGACGCCTTCGCCCTAGGGGCCTCCCTCTACGAGCTCGCCTCGGGGGCCCCCCTGCCCTCCGGAGGCCCCCTCTGGCACAACCTGCGGAGCGGGAGGCTGGCGCTGCTCCCGGCGGCGTCGGCGCCCTTCCAGCGGCTGATCCGCGCGCTGCTGCACCCGGACCCGGGCAGGAGGCCCACGATGGAGGCGAGCCTGAGGAGCGGGCCGTTTGCCGCCGCGATGGCCAAGATCGACGGCGCTCCGACCGCTGCTTCCGATGCCTCCGCTTCTGGAAAGGCCGCTCCCGCCGCTGCCCCCGCTGCTTCCTCGAAGCCGAAAACCTCGATGCCTCCGCCGCCGCCGAGGCAGCAGCTGGCGACGGCAAAGTCAAACGTCGGCAGCGCCGGCGCGAGCAGGTTTGGCACGCTGAGCTTCAAGCCAACGGGAGCAGCAGCGCGCGGGAGCGGTGGCAGCGGCGCGGCGAGCGGTGCGCCACTGCCCAGGTAGAGCCCATTCGGTGGCTCCAGTGGACAAAAATCGAACAGGAGGTTCGATTCGGAGAGGCGAGGAGGAGGAGGAGGAGTTGAGAGGCGGCGCCTGAGAGAGGAAGCAGGAGGTCGATCAGAGAGGAAGAAAGAAAGGACGAGTTGACCCTCTCTCTCTTTTTCTCTCAGTGTAAAAACGTTTCGGAAAGTGCTGTTTGACGAGAAACATCGGCGATGGGCTCTCGCTCGCGCCGTTGCTACGTGGAGTATGCTTGCCTCTTTTTTTCCCTGTCGAGGTCGAAGGGAAAAAAAGAAAAAAAAGGTGGAGGCCGACATCGCCAAACCACTTTTTTTCCCCTTTGCTTCGTGAGACTTACTTCCCTCTCTTCCCCCCACCAACCGATGTCCGGGCACCCCACGACTTTTGCCGTCACCAAGCTCTTCCGCGACTGCCTGCGCCTGGCTGACTACGTGGCCAGCACGCAGGTAGGGGGGCCGTTGTTGGAGATTGGAGCGGGAAGAAATGAAGGAAAACTATTTCCAATGCTCGCTGGCACAGCAGCCGCCGACGTCAAAGATGCGACGCGGCTGGCTGTCGATGTTTTACTTTCTCTCGCTTCTTCGTGTGCTGATTGCGATAGAAGAGATGCCATCGTGGCTGTGGACGCGGTTTGATGGACCGGAGCAACGCGGATGGCCGATTGCGACACGCGCGAGAAAATTCGATTGGACCTCAAATGGAAAGTCGCCTGCGACGGCTTGCTTTCGGGGCGGGAAAAAAAAACTCAACCTCGAACCTCAAACAAAAACTCAACCAAAAACTCAAACCAGGGAGGCAACCGCGACCAGCTCCGCAAGACCGTCCGCCACCAGTTCAAGAAGAACGCGGGCCTCAAGGACCCGGCAGCCGTCGAGGCCGCCAAGGAGACCGCGGTGCGAGGCTTCAGCAACTTTATGTTCCAGGAGGCGCAGCGCATGGCCAAAGATCAAACCGGTGCTGCAACAAAGGACGGATAAGTTTATTCTTGTCTCTTTCGAACAACGACGACGATGAGTTCTCTCGCATTCGCCAGCAATAGAGTGGCGACGTCGACGCCTGGGAGGAGGCAGTACCGGGGCGAGGCAGCCGTCGCCGCTGCCCGAGGACGAGCCCCCCGCTGCGGCCCTCGCGCCGCGGCGGCGGCCGTGCCCGCTCGTTCCTCTTCTCCTTCGTGTCGCCAGCAGCTGACACTGCTGCCGAGGCAGCAGCAACGGCAACAACGCCAAGCAGCAACATTCTGCTCTTCTCCTTCCCCTTCTCGCCGAGTCGCGGCGCGGGCCGGAGCGGGCTCGCCCGAGGACTCCGGCGGCGACAGCGGCGGCGGCTCGTCCTCCGACTCCGGGGGAGCCTTCGAGCCCCTCTCCGACGAGGAACAGGCCGCGCTCGACTCCGAGGCAGCGGCCGTCGCCGCCGAGCTCGAGGACGCCGACCTGGCGATGTCGGACAGCGCCGTGGTGGGCGGTGATGACGACGACGAAGACGACGACGACGAGGAGGAGGTCGGTTTGCTCTCTGGCGTGCTCGCAGGGCTTTCGACGACCGCGGGCGGCGGCGACGACGACGTCAAAAGCGCCGCTTCTTCCTCCTCTCCTCAACCTCCACGCACCCGCCCGACAGCGCTTCGCCGCCTCCCGCGCCTCGTGATCCTAGGACGTCCCAACGTGGGAAAGTCAGCGCTGTTCAACCGCATCGTCGGGGACGGCCGCGCCGCGGTCGTCGCCGATTTCGCCGGCGTCACGCGCGACGCGCTCTTTTCTCGAGCGAGGTGGCGCGGGCGCGAGTTCGCCGTGGTAGATACGGGCGGTCTCATGGCCGCGGGGGCCGCCGAGGAGGCCGCCGCGGCGGCCAGTTCTGCCGCGCGGACCTTCAAAGAAAGAAAGCGCGCGTCTGCGGCGGTCAGCGAGGCCGCGGCGGCCGCGGCCGTCGCGGCGGCCTCGGGGTCCAACCACCTGCCCGAGGCCGTGGAGGCCGCCGCCGCCGCGGCCGCGCTGGAGGCCGACGCTCTCTTGGTCGTTGTCGACGGCGTGACGGGACTGACGGCCGCGGACCTGGACGTCATCCAGTGGGCGCGCAGCCGCAAGGGGAAAAAGGGAGGGGGAGGAGGGGAGAGGAAGGCGCCGCTGCTCCTCGCGGTGAACAAGGTGAGGGGACTTATTATTTCTCTTTTTTCTCTTTTTTCTTTTTTTCTCTTTTCGTCGAGTTTTTTTTCCTGCTTCGCGCGGGGGCCTCGAGGAGGTCGAATGAGAGCATCGGCGAGGGAAGAACGCCAAAAGAAAGCTCACTCGCCGTCCCCCCACCCCCCACCCGCTCCTCCCTCCACTCTCAACAACAAACAAAAAAAACAAAAACAAAGTGCGACAACTCGGCGCGTGCCGCCGCGGCCATCGCCGACGCGTGGCAGTCGGGCGTCGAGCCGATCCCGGTCAGCGCGCTGTCCGGGAGCGGTTCGGGCGACCTGCTGGACGCGGTGCTCGACGCGCTGCCGGAGACGCGGCCGAGGAAGAGGGTCGCGAGCACCGGGACCGAGGCGGAGACGGTGAGGGGAAGGAGGAGTTTTTTGAGTTTTTGAGGGGTTCTTTTTGTTTCTTTTCTTCTCTTGACGGTGGGTTTTCCTCGGGGGGCTCGCGCGCGCGCGTCCGCTCGTTCGCGGCGAGCAATAGCCTTTGGAAACAGCTCAAGCAAACAGCTCATTCTTATCCCTCCTTCTTACCCTCGTTCCCTTCAAAAAAAAACTCTCAAGATGAGCGCCGAGACCGACGCGACGATCGCCGACGACGAGGAGTTCGATGAAGAAGAAGACGAGAACTACGCCGAGATGACCGAATCAGCGAAAGACGCCCGCCGGGCCCGTCGCCCGCTCGCCGTCGCCATTGTAGGCAGGCCCAACGCGGGCAAGTCGAGCCTGCTGAACGCGATAGCCGGGGGGACCCGCGCGATCGTGAGCCCCGTTGCGGGCACGACGCGCGACGCCGTCGACGCCGTCGTGCGGGGTCCTCCCGGCTCCGCCGCCGACGGCGTCGGCTCGAGGCTGTTCCGCCTGGTCGACACCGCAGGTATCAGGCGCCGCGCGGCCGTGTCGTCGAGCCCCACGGATGGCGCCGAAGGGTTGGCCGTGGGGAGGGCGCTGCAGGCGATGCGGCGCGCCGACGTCGTCGCGCTCGTCGTCGACGCGGCGGCGTGCTCGCGCGACGGGCGGTTCGTAGCGACGGCGCAGGACTTTAGGCTGGCGGAGGCGATCGCCGCGGCCGGCAGGGCTTGCGTGATCGTGCTGAACAAGTGGGACGCGGTGCCGAACAGGGAGGTAGGTTCGAGAGGGAAGAGAGGAAGAAAGAGAGGGCACCTGAGAAGGAGAGGAGAGAGAGAAAGAGCGAGCGAGGAACGCGAGACTTCCAAGATCTTGGCTCACCAAAATAAAACACCTTCAAAAACCTCAAACCTCAAAAAAAAAAAAAAAAAAGCCTTCGACCGTCGCGACGTTCGAGGCCGAGGTCCGAGCCCAGCTCCGCCCCGTCGCGTGGGCCCCCGTCGTCCACGCCTCGGCCGCCTCGGGCCGCCGCGTCGCGAAAGTGCTCTCAGCCGCCGCCGCGGCGGGCGACCAGCACGCGAGGCGGCTCCCGACCGCGACGCTCAACATGGTCGTCCGCGATGCGGTCACGTGGCGGGGCCCGCCCGGGAACCGCTCGTCCCCGAAAAAGGGGCGCGTGTACTACGCGACGCAGCCCGCGACGAGGCCCCCGACGTTCGTGCTGTTCGTCAACGACGTGTCGCTGTTCCCGGACGACTACCGGAGGTACGTCGAGCGGTCGCTGCGCGCCGCGGCCGGGTTCGCGGGGACGGCGCTCCGCGTTGTGTGGAGGGGCAAGCCGCCGCGCGAGGAGGTCGGGCGCGACGCGACGGCGGCAGGGAACCTGAGCGTCGTGAGGAGCTCCGACGGGGCTTTCGCCGGCAAGTCGTCGGTGATGAAGGCGAAGAGGGGGAAGAGCGGGTACGGGGCGAAGAAGGGGAAGTGAAGGGTGGAGAAGGGGGGG
>Ga0315274_10008579_pt1 | contig 14807 bp, 15 predicted proteins | sample YL17G02_20_MG_FD_203700 | JGI IMG/M metagenome (GOLD analysis project Ga0315274, IMG submission 203700) | Sediment microbial communities from Yellowstone Lake, YNP, Wyoming, USA - YL17G02_20 | ecosystem: Environmental > Aquatic > Freshwater > Lake > Sediment | place: USA: Wyoming | collected... | reverse complement strand
TTGCCCTGGGTTATCTTGGTCAATATCTCCAGCATCTTGGGGATGCCGGCGCGGCAGGGTGTGCACTTGCCGCAGGCCTCGTCTCTGGTGAACTGCAGGAAGAACTTGGCCACGTCCACCATGCAGTTGTTTTCATCCATTACAATAAGACCGCCTGAACCCATGATTGCTCCCAGAGCGGTAACGGCCTCATAATCTACTGGTGTGTTCAAATGCCCTATTGGTATGCAGCCGCCGGAGGGGCCGCCAATCTGGACAGCCTTGAATTTCTTGCCATCGGGTATGCCGCCGCCGATGTCGAACACGATCTGTCCCAGAGGTGTGCTCAGCGGCACTTCGATGAGCCCCGAGTTGTTTACCTTGCCCACGAGGCAGAAGGTCTTGGTGCCCTTGCACCTCTCAGAGCCCGCGCTGGCGAACCAGGCAGCACCATTGTGAATAATTTGAGGCACGTTTGACCAGGTTTCCACGTTGTTCAGAGTCGTTGGCTTATCCAGCAGTCCCTTATTGGCAGGGAATGGGGGTCGCTGGCGGGGATTGCCTCGCTTGCCTTCGATAGATGCCAGCAAGGCTGTCTCCTCTCCGCAAACGAAAGCGCCAGCGCCGGGGAAGACAGATAGGTCGAACTCGAAGTTAGTTCCCAGTATATTCTTGCCCAGGAGACCCAATTGGCGGGCTTGCTCCAGGGCATTGTTAAATGTCTGGATAGCTAAGGGGTACTCGGCGCGGATATAGGCATAGCCACGGCGCACGTTGCCGATGGCATAGGCACCGATTGCCATGCCCTCTATGATGGAGTGAGGATTGCCCTCCAGCACAGCCCTGTTCATGTAAGCGCCGGGGTCGCCTTCGTCACCGTTGCAGACAACGAACTTCTCGTCGCCCACGGCCCTGCGCACGAAGCCCCACTTCGTGCCAGTGGGGAATCCGGCGCCGCCGCGTCCTCTCAAGCCGGCCTTGGTTATCTCATCTATGATTTCCTGGGGCTGCATCTTAGTTACGGCTTTAGCCAGACCCTGGTAGCCGTCCCTCGCGATATACTCCTCAATACTCTGGGGGTCCATATCCTGATTATGCATAATCCGGATATTCTGCAGTTTGAAGGTGGGCGATTCCAGGTCAAGCAGCCACTCCTTAACGACTTTGCCCTTAATGAGGTGCTGTTCCACTATGTTGGGCACTTGCTCGGGGGTAACCTCAGCGTAGATAACCCTGCCCATCTGGGGATGGACAACGGTGACTACTGGCTCACGCTCGCAAGGGCCAATACAGGCAGCCTCGGTGATAACCACGTTGGTCAGCTTGCGGGACTTCACCTCTTTGACAAAGGCGTCTTGAACAAACTTGGCCCCGCCAGCTATGCCGCAAGTGCCCAGGTGGACCTTTACCTCAATTTTCTTGGCACGCTCGGCCAGTTTATTCTGAGCCGCCTCTCTGTATTTATTGAGATCATCGACTGATGATAGCCGCTTCGCCATATCTCCTCCTAAGCATAAGAGCTCAAGACTTCTTTCATCTTTGTGGGACTCATCCGGCGGTAGACTTTCTCCTCAATTGACACCACGGGAGCGAGTCCACAGCATCCCAGGCATCTGACCATCTCCAGTGAGAATAGGCCGTCCTTGGTTGTCTCGCCTGACTCTATGCTCAATTCCTTCTGTAGAGTATTGAGAATTCTTTCGCCGCCGCGCACATAGCAGGATGTGCCCATGCACGTTGAGATTATGTGCTTGCCTCGGGGAACCATGGTGAAGAACGAGTAGAAGGTGGTCACACCATATACCGTGCTTAGTGGGATGTTCAGATCCCTGGAAATGGTCTGCAAGACGGGCAATGGTAAGTAGCCTATCAATGTTTGCGCCCTTTGTAACACAGGGATCAATGCCCCGGCTTGTCCCCGGTTTTCCTCGATTGCGGCCTGGACCTGGCGGAAAATCTCGGCTGCAGTGCCTCGTCCTGCCGCTGTGGGGGCTATCTCTTGTGCCTTCGGTTTAGCCATACAAACCTCCCCTGTTATTGGGATACAAATTAAATTACCGGGCTATGCAGATGGTTTTCGTTCAACTCTTTGATAACGCTCTTAACGCATTTGGAAATCGCCCGTTTTACCTTGGGCGTGAATTCTTCGCCGAAGGTGCTGGTATCAGCTACCTCTATGGCATAGACAACTATTTGTTTGGGCATAGCTATGCCCAGTTTGTTGCCAAGCTCGAGTGCAGTAGCGAAATTTACATCGTGGGGCGAGGAAGCATGACGCGTGTTATTGAAAGCATCCGGTGCGAGACGATAGATTTGGCCTACCGCCCCTTCCTTTGTCTGAATCGCATCAACGATAATAGCTTTATCGTAGCCAGCCAGCAGGTCTATCAAGCTCAGGCCTGACATGCTGGTCTCCATTACTTTTACATCTTGTCGTTGGGCGAGTTTATCTTCTAGTTCTAGGGCAACGCGATTACCAACCCCATCATCGCTGAGTATTGGGTTGCCCAGCCCCAATATAATTGTCTTCATTATTCCTTTCTTTGAATATGACAGACAGCGAGCTGCTCTGGTCTCCCAAACAGCCCTATCCCAGGTTCTGGCTCAGTTTTTCTTTTACCTCTCCCTTGCTGTCGTAAATCACAATCTCCAACGGCATCTTGCCAGGCAAGGTGTGGGTGGCACAGGCGCTGCAAGGGTCATAGGCGCGGAACGCCATCTCAACCATATTAAGCAATCCCTCGGTTGCTGCCTTGCCCTTGGTAATCAAACCTTGGGCCGCCTTTTTGATTGACATGTGCATGGCCGGGTAGTTGTGCGCTGTGGCCACAATCAGGTTAACTTTTGTGACCATGCCGTTCTTGTCTGTTTGGTAATGATGAATAAGTGTGCCGCGCGGGGCCTCGACCACACCTACTCCCTCGTCTGGAGTAGCGGTAGGTATGGTGCGCACCTTGGGATCGGTGATCTCTTTATCCTGGCAAAGCTCCAGCAATCTCTCGGAAGCGTACATGAGTTCGACCAGCCTCGCCCAGTGGAATACCAGCGTAGCGTGAACAGGCTTGCCACCGAGCGTCTTGTACATTTTGTCATATTCGTCCTGTGCCAATGGGGTTGCCATGCCGTCAGCCACATTGAGACGCGCCAGCGGGCTGACTCGATAAATGCCGCTGTCCTTACCCTCGACAAATCCCTTCCACCCGATCTTCTTGAGGAAGGGGAACTTAAGGTATGACCAAGGCTCTGTATGTTCAGCAACATACTCCAGATACTGGGCAGGTTTGAACTTTACTACCTCTTTCCCGTCTGGGTCGACTACGCGGATGTCCCCATCGTAGAAGTTTACCTTGTTCTTGCTGTCCACCAGGCCCATGTAGTAGCTCTTCATGGTATAGATGTTGCCGGTGATTATATTCAAGTATTCTTTGTTAGCCAGGACCACATCGTTAAACAGCTTCAAGCTGAATTTGCTGAACTCGACGCATGATTTGGCCTTTGCCTCGAAGTCCTTCCGTTGCTCCTCCGTAATAGGTTTGCTCATGCCGCCGGGGATGCCCCCCACAGGGTGGGTTGCCTTGCCGGCGATAGATGCCTGGATACTCTGGGCATAGGCGCGGTGCTTTATCACCTCGCCGCCAATCTGCAGCCCGACCTTGGAGATGACTCCCAGGATATTTCTTTGAGCAGGGTCACTGGTAGGCCCCATCACGAAGTCTGGGGCAGCCAGGGCATAGAAGTGAGCGATATGGGAGTGAATATAGTGCGCACAGTAGAAAGCCTCTCTTAGCTTCTTCCCTGCCGGCGGAGGCTCAACATGGAACACAGCGTCTGTGGCCTTGCACGAGGCCATGTGATGTGCCCCCGGTCAGACACCGCAGATTCTAGGTACAATCCGCGGCATCTCCTCAACAGGCCTGCCCTCGCAGAACTTCTCGAAGCCGCGAAGCTCAGGTATCTGGAAGTAGGTATTGGCGACACTGCCGTCGTCATTCAAGAAGATCTCTATCTTACCGTGGCCTTCCAGCCTGGTTATCGGGTCAATAGTAACTTTTTTCATCTGTCCTCCCCTCTTTGCTCCCTCTATTTCCCTTGGACGCGCTTTCTCTTCAACATCGAGTCTGACATCCCGAACCTGTAAAAGGTTCCGGCGGGATCGGCTACCTCGTCTACCATTCTGGCAATATCTTTCTCATCCTTGGTTTCATAAATGGAGGCGATGGAGCTAATCAGCTTAGCCCCTTGGTCTTTCACTCCTGGCGGAGGGCCAAAGCAGCCGCGGCAGGGGATGTTGACCTTGACGCATAGCGCGCCGCAACCGCCCCTGGTGGCTGCGCCCATACAGAGCAGCCCTTGCTCCAGCAGGCAGCGCTCCGCATCAGGGATGATCTCGTGAGTCCGGTATATCTTGGAGATCATTTTCTTTTCTTTCTTTCGGTCGCACTCATCGCACAGACTCTTTTCTGAAGCTATGATTGCGCCGACGGGCGGTAAGCTGTTGGTGGCCAATGCGTTTACCACTTTCAAGATCAGGTCTACGGTTGGCGGGCAACCCGGCACGAAGTACTCCACGGGCACTACCTGAGCCAGGGTTAGCACGTCCTCAAAGAGTTCCGGCAGAGTCAGCTCGCCTTCGGGTACGCTTACCTTTATCTGCGGGAGTGTTTTATTTGGGTTCTCATTCGAAGGGGCTTCTATGTAAGCTCTCTCCATTATTTCGGCGCGGGTGGTGAGATTAGCTAACGCTGGTATGCCGCCGAAACAGGCGCAAGAGCCAAAAGATACCAATACCTTGGACTTAGCGCGAAGCATTTTAGCTATATGCTCTTGCTCGGAGCTTCTAATACAGCCGTTGAATAGGCAGACATCGATAGATTTGTCTGGCATGGCTTCGACATGGTGATATTTGAAGTCCAGCGCTATAGGCCAGAACACTATATCTGCCAGATTGGCAACGTCAAGAATCTTCTCATTTACATCAAGTACAGCGACATCGCAGCCGCCGCAGGCACCTGCCCAGTAAAGAGCCAGTTTAAGTTTAGCCATGCTTCCCTCCGTCAGTGCGGCTGAAAGGGCCCAGCGCTCTTACTTGCTCTGTCATATCGTTAACGATGGAGGCAAAACGCTCTCCCTCCGAGGCGGAAACCCAGTCCAGCCTCACTCTCTTGTCCTCGACTCCAAATTGAGCCAGCATCTTCTTAAGCAAGGGCATTCGCCTCGCGGCCTTCACATTACCTTCCAGGTAATGACACTCTCCGAGGTGTCAGCCGCATACCAGTACGCCGTCGGCTCCCGATTGGAAGGCTTTAACCACGAAGGTGGGATCCACCCTGCCGCTGCACATTACCCTGACTACCCGCACATTGGGGGCATACTTCTTTCGTGAGGTGCCTGCCAGGTCAGCTCCGGCGTAGGAGCACCAGTTGCACAGGAACCCCACAATCTTTGGTTCAAAGCTCATATCAGCACCCCCTCTACTTGCGCTAAGATCTGTTCGGTGGTGAAATGCTGGCTTACTATGGCACCGCTGGGACAAGCAGCAGCGCAGGTGCCACAACCTTTACATAGAGCCTCGTTAATGTAAGCAAGCTTCTTCACATCATCAAACGTGATTGCCTTATAAGGACAGAGTTCCAGGCATGTCTTGCAGCCGGAACAAAGCTTTTCGTCGATGACTGAAATAGCAGCCTCAAGTTCGACCTTACCCTTGCTAATCATGGACAGCACACGTGCTGCCGCCGCTGATGCCTGAGCTACTGTGTCGGGGATGTCCTTCGGAGACTGGCAGCAGCCGGCGATAAAGACGCCATCAGTGGTAGTAGCCACCGGGTCTAGCTTGGGATGTTTCTCCAGTAAGAAGCCATCGGCGCTCCTGCTCACTGAGAACATCTTAGCTACTGCCCCGGCATCGGCGCGTGGCTCAACGGCAGTGCTCAGGACAACCATGTCAACCGGGATGCGCCGTTTACGGCCAACAAGGGTGTCTTCGCATAGCACAATGAGCTTGCCTTTCTCTTCAGGTTTCTCTGCCACATTGGTGACTTCACTGGCACGTCCTCTGATAAAGTTGACACCCTCCTCCTGAAGCCGGTTATAGAACTCCTCGTAGCCTTTGCCGAAGCAGCGAAGGTCTATGTACATCTGGTAAATCTCGGCATCAGGTATCTTCTCCCTTATTATGTGGGAGAACTTCAGGGAATACATGCAGCATACACGAGAGCAGTAAGCATGGTGGTCCTTGTCGCGGCTGCCTATGCAGTGCAAGATGGCCACGCTCTTGGGTTGCGAGCCATCCTTGAGCTGTAGCTTGCCGCTGGTTGGCCCCGATGCGTTGCTCATTCTCTCGAACTGCAGCCCTGAATAGACGTTGTCATAACGCCCATAGCCGTACTGCGTAATACCTGACGGGTCGAGGGAATCGAAGCCAGTGGTGACTATGATGGAACCTACATCAACCTCGACGATTTTCTCTTTTTGTTCGAAGTTTATGGCCTTTGCCTCACAGAATTTCTCGCACGCACGACACTTGCCCTTCAAGAAGAAGGTGCAGTGCTCCTTGTCTATTACGGGGATATTGGGCACCGCTTGGGGGAATGGTGTGTAGATGGCTTTCCTGATGCCCAGCCCTTCATCGAACTCGTTGTTTGTCTTAGCAGGGCATTTGTCTCTGCAGACGCCGCATCCGGTGCATTTATCCTCTTCCACATAACGTGGATTCCTCTTGATTTTGACTTTGAAGTTGCCTACATAGCCTGAAACCTCTGCTACTTCGCTGTAAGTCATCATCTTTATGTTTTCGTGTGACCTCACCGAGGCCATCTTCGGTGTAAGTATTCAGGCTGAACAGTCGAGGGTAGGAAACGTCTTGTCGAGTTGGGCCATATGTCCACCGATGGAAGGCTCTTTTTCCACCAGGTAAACCATGTGGCCCGAGTTAGCAATCTCGAGAGCTGCCTGGATACCAGCAATGCCGGCACCTACTACCAGGGTATTAGGATTAAGTGCAACCTCTTTAACCTCTAGGGGTTGGTGATACGATACCTTCTTCACCGCTGCGCTCACCAGTGCCTTGGCTTTCTCTGTGGCCAGCGCTTTATCTTCAGTCACCCAGGCATCCTGCTCGCGGATGTTCGCCATCTCCATTAAATAGGGGTTCAAATCGACGCTAGCCAGCAGGCGCCTGAAGGTTAGCTCATGAAGACGCGGCGAACAAGACGCTATCACGATGCGATTTAGTTTTTGCTCCTTAATGTCCTTTTTGATAATATCCTGGCCGGGGTCTGAGCAAACGAACTTGTATTCCTTGGCTACCACTACATCCGGCAGGCCCTTGGCGAATTCGACTACCTGCGGAACATCAACCGCGCCGGCGATGTTTGCACCGCAGTCGCAGACATAGACGCCGATTCTTACGTTCATTGTCTATCCCCCCTTCCCGGCTGTCGATGATTTTGCGAGCACTTTATCAGGCGAGACAACGCATTTCTCCAAACCCAGGGTCTTGTTATCGATGCCAAAGGCCAAACCCATAAGCTGGGTGAAAAACAGGACAGGGATTTTGAAATTGGATTTGAATTTCTTATTAACTTTGCCCTGATAGATATCCAGATTCACCTGGCACAGGGGGCAGACTGTAATAATGCATTCAGCCCCGTTGCTCACAGCGTTCTCGAGGAGTTTATAGGTCAGCTCCAGCGCTACATCCTCTTCGGGTATGACTAGGGAGCCGCCGCAGCAGCGCGCCTTGAGAGGGAATGGCGTAGCTTTTGCCCCGAGACTCTCTATCAGACGTTCCATTGTTTGAGGATTTTCCGGATGATCGAAGCCTGGTCCTGGACGAACTACCTGGCAGCCATAGTAGGGCGCGACTTTCAGTTCACTCAAATTCCTCTTTACTTTTGATTTGATTGCGTCATATCCCACATCGTTCACGAAGATATCTAACATATGGCGTGTCTTCACTGTACCCTTATACTCGAAGCCACCTGCTGCCAGCGCCTCGTTAACCTTGGCCCTAACCTTCGGGGATTCCTTGAGATGATGGTTCACTCTATCGAGCATGATGTAGCAGGAGCTGCATGGCGTTACTACATCGAGCCCCTTCTTTTCAGCCAAGGACAAGTTCCGAGCTGCTAGACATAATGAGCCCAGTTCATCAACGGCGTTATAAGGTGAAGAACCACAGCAGTTCCAATCTTCAAGCTCGTGGAGTTCGATATCTAGAGCCTTAGCCACAGCCAGCGCTGACATACCATATGCTGTGGCAGTACCATCTTCGCAGGAACAACCAGGGTAATAGGTGTAATATTTCATTATGACCCTCCCAGTTCCTTAGCCTTGTCGAGGATTGCCTTAAGCTGCCGCTGAGACTCAGGCTTCAACTTTCTGGCTTTTAAGGATATACGTCCATGCCTGATCATAGCGAACGCTGTGGGAATCATGCCCATGGCCTTGAAAGGGTTGGTCTTGAGGTAGTACCGCAGCATAAGGCCCATCTCGGGCATGCCGCCAGTCCCGTAGACTAGGCTGCTAAAGGTTTGATACATGGCGGGCGTTTTGTTCTTTTTGGTGCTCAAGCCGTGCCGACCAGCCAAGCACTCCAGGACGTGCATCAGATCTGTTGGCTTGATGTCCCTGGGGCAGCGCACTGTGCAGAGGTAGCAGGAAGCACAGTACCACATGGAGTTGCTGGATAAGACCTCATCCCTCATGCCGGCCCTTGCCATCGCGATAAGCTGCCTGGGCGCGTATTGCATCTTGTCAGCGTTGGGACAGGACCCGGTGCAAGTCCCGCATTGGATGCACAGCCGTATCTCTTCGCCGCCGGGGATGCTGCAGATCTCATCTACAAAAGTGTTGCTGGTTTTTTCCTTGGTCTCCATCGCACACCCCCATCTTTTTATGATAAACCCGGTTTGTCAAAAGCAGATAACAAATAAATAGGGGGCTATACCTGCCCCCCTCAATAGTCCTCCCTGGACTTAGTGCTCTAATCAATTTCTTTTCCTTACTTCGCGCATGTGATCTCTATTATCCGCAATATCTATTCTATCATATAATCTGTACCCGTGCACAACCTCTTGTTTTCTCCCTGCCTCTGCGGTCTTCTTAGCGGGATTCTGGGGCTTATTTCCCCTTTTTTATACCCATTTTTGCCCTGCGCTCTGGGGAACTGTTAATAGCGACGTCAATGCCTTTGCCGCGCAGCTTCAGCTCAATAGGCTTGTCATTGCCATACATCTTGTGAACGCGGCAGACTTCGCAGATGCTTGTGTCAGTCCCCGTGGCAACGTTGCCTTTCATCTGGAGCTTACTATACGTGCCCTCTATCTCCCAGCAAGGCAAAGAAGTGTACTTGCTAGCCGGGCACTCATCCCTTATCGCTGGAGGGCAGTGGCACATCTGCCAGCAGGGCGTTTTCCCTGCCCAGAAGTCAGTGCCGCTTTCCTTGGCGAGCCCTTCTTCATTGCTGACTCCCTCCTCCACCAGGCGTCTTAGTCTCCCTTCCATCGCTAGACCTCCTTTGTGGCTACCTTTAGGTCAAAACATACCAACTTGATACTGATGACATGAGATGATTGAAGCAACAGATATAAGCCAAAGGTAAGGGGAATTCTTCCTTACCCCAATTTCAGGTTAACACTCTGGGGATAAAGCTGACTTCCGCAGTTGTGCTCGTTCCTTGTCGATGGGAAATAGGTATTTATGCTTAATAGAGCGGCCAGGAAATGAGTAAAAATGCTTATATTGAGAGGGAGTGTGATATAATGACAAATAATGGCAGGCAGGAGGATGTTGCTTGGCTAAGATCAAGATCCTGATTGCTGACGATCATGCAGTAGTGCGTGAAGGCACTCGCCGTATTCTCGAGCAGGAGCCCGACATGGAAGTAGTCGGGGAAGCTGGGGATGGCGAGGAGGCAGTCAATCTGGCTACCAGCCTGAAACCAGATGTTGCCATAATCGACATCGCCATGCCCAAACTGGATGGCATCGAAGCCACGAAGCGGATCAAGGCAACTTGGCCTTCTATAAACGTTCTGATACTCAGCGCATATGACGATGACCAGTTTATCTTCAGCCTGCTGGAGGCTGGGGCTGCCGGATACCTGTTGAAAAGTATCCGCAGCCGCGAGCTAATCGATGCTATTAGAGCAGTATACTCCGGAGAGTCTGTGCTTCATCCCTCAATTGCTCGCAAGGTACTTAATCGTTTTGTTTCAACCTCTGGCAAGCCAGAAGGTCAGGAGCCATCAGGGATGCTCAGCGATCGTGAAATTGAGGTGCTAAAGCTGGCAGCCAAGGGCTTGAGTAACCAGGATATCGCTGAGAGACTCTGTCTCAGTATACGTACAGTTCAGGGCCACCTGGGACATATCTTCAATAAACTGCAGGTTGGCTCGCGGACTGAAGCAGTGGTGCGTGCTTTGAAAAAAGGTTGGGTCACCCTTGATGATGTCCGCTGATGATTGCCCCTTCGGGGCGTTCGTGGTGTGTAGGTGGTACGACGACTATCGTTAAGCTGGTTGCTCACTGTTATTCGTAGGCCTGGCTTTTGGCTTATCTTAGTCATACTCGTACTCATTACGATACCTCACTATAGTGAAACTATACAGCATCCGGCCTTCCTTACTCATACTTTGGAAAACCTTGGCCTGGATCGACATGCATTTGAGAGGATACTCTATCTAATTCCAATTATCCTGGCCGGGTTCCTCTTCGGGCAAAGAGGGGCTATTGTCGTCTCGGTAGTTGCTCTTGCCTGCATGTTCCCTCGTGCTATCTTCATCTCGGAACATACTACAGACGCTATCTTCGAAACAGTAGGTGTCTTCGTTGTTGGCGCTGTGGTGGCTTTAGCTTTCGGCTCGCTACGGAAGGAACGGGGGCGCCGCATTCAATTTTCTGTGCTCAATGAGATTTCTGGGGTGGTATCCCAGTCCCTGGAGTTGGGCCAGGTATTGAGCAGCAGCATTGACAGCGTCATAAATCTAATGAAAGTTGACGCAGCTATGGTGTTTCTTTTGAATAAGGAGGACACGGATCTCGCTGTAGCTGCGCAACGGGGGCTGTCATCAGGATTTGTTCAAAGTATAAGCAGGATTAAGTTTGGGCAAGGCTTTAATGGCAGGGTAGCTGAGACCGGGGAGCCGCTGATTGTGGAGGATGTATCTCAAGACCCCAGCGTTACCAAGGTGGCAGTGGTTGCTGAAGGGATAAAGGCCCAGCTTATAGTCCCCCTTAAATCTAAAGGAAAGGTTGTGGGTACTCTCTGTGCGGCTGTGCACAGTTCCCGGCGGTTTCGTCGGGATGAGGTAGAGTTGCTTACCGCTATAGGCAATCAAATTGGCGTTGCTGTAGAGAATGCGCGTTTGTATGAACAGGAGAAAGAAGTAACCAAGCAAATGCGTGCATCGGAAGAAAGGCTTACCTGGCTTAATACAATCTCTACTGTTCTGGCGGAGTCTCTGGAGTTGGAACAGGTTCTGCATAAGGCTATTGATATGGTTATGAAGATAATGGAGGTAGATGTGGGGCTGATATTCTCCCTGGATGAGGGGGCTCAGGAACTGGTGCTCATGGCCTATGAGGGGGTATCCGAAAAGTTCGCGGAGTCGGTGAACAGGACTAAGGTTGGGGAGGGCTTTAACGGGGGAGTGGCCAAGACGGGCGAACCTTTGATCGTAAAGGATGTAGCCATAGACCCAGCGTCATACGTGGTACAAATTAAGGAAATGAAGATAGAGAGCGAAGTTATCGTGCCCATGAGTTTCAGAGGTGGTGTTGTAGGTACTATCTGGGTAGCTCAGCGTCGTCCACGCGATTTTCTTCCTGAGGATGTGAATCTACTGACTGCCCTGGGGAGTCAAATAGCCAATTCTATCGCTAACGCGCGCCTCTATGAAGAGCAGCGTGAAGTAACAGAGCAATTGCGCGTATCGGAGGAGAGATATCGCGAGCTATTTGAGAACGCCAATGATGCTATCTGGGTCCACGACTTGGAAGGCAATATCATAGCTGCTAATAAGGCGAGCGAAAAACTCACAGGGTACACCTTGGAAGAGCTGTTGCAGACGAATAAACTGAATGTCAGCGCTTTTCTTTCGGACGAGGGCCTTATTATGGCTAAGGATATCAGGCGCAGATTGTTGAAAAACGAACCTGTGATACAGCCCTATGAACAGCGTATATTCAGGAAGGATGGTACTGAAGCTACCCTGATGATTACTACAAACCTGGTGACAGAGGCTGGAAGGCCCGTTGCTTTCCAGCACATCGCCAGGGATGTGACCGAAGAAAAGCGGATGAGGGATAATTTGCAATTCTACCTGCGCCAGATTAACAGGGCACAGGAGGAGGAAAGAAAGCGCATTGCCCGTGAGCTTCACGACGATACTATCCAGTATATGGTTGTACTCGCCCGTCAGTTGGATGACCTTGCTTCCAGCAGCAAAGGGCTCTCGGATGAGGAGCGATTGCACGTGGAGAATCTGAGACAGCAGATTAACAGCATAATGGAAGGCGTGCGGCGCTTGAGCCACGACCTCCGGCCTGCTACTCTAGACAGGCTGGGCCTGCTTCCGGCGCTGGAATGGCTGGCCTCCCAAGTACCATCGGGGATAAGTGTAGAAGTCAAGGCATGCGGAACAGAGCGGCGACTCCCTGCCGAAGTGGAGCTGGTATTGTTCCGCATAGCTCAGGAGGCGCTAAGCAACGTCCGACGGCATTCTCAGGCAACCAAGGCTGAGGTTAAAGTGGAGTTCGAGGATAAGAAAACAAGGATAACGGTCAGCGATAACGGTAAAGGGTTTGCTCTCCCCGAGGCAATGGGTGACCTGGTCAAAGCGGGCAGGCTGGGACTGGCCGGGATGCAGGAAAGGATTCAATTATTGAATGGTAGCTTGAAGATTGAGTCGGAGCCTGGAAGGGGCACTACAGTAACGGTTGAGGCTCCGATATAATATATCCCAGAGAAAGAAATGAAAGCTACAAAAGAATGTTACCCTTGTCTCGCTAATCTGGTGCGTCAGGCTGCTGAGCTGGCTACTGATGACCCCAGGCTGAGGGTGGAGGCGATAGACCAGGGGCTGAAGCTCCTCGCTCGCGAGTTCTCTACCGGTAAGACCTCCATCGCTGTTGCTACCCTGCTGCATCGTGTGGTGAGAGAGGTGACTGGAAATGTCGACCCTTACAGCCGGATGAAGGAGGCGGAGGTGGATATGGCCAGGAGCCTGCGTCGAGGGTGGCAGACCAACCATGAGGGGAGTTTAAGGAACCGTATTGTATTGGCGGTTAGGGGAAACAATATAGATTTTTTTAAAGATATGAAGCAGATCAAAGAAGGCTTGCGCATGCCTGTTGAGTTTGCTATCGATGACACGATGCAGTTGGAAAGAAAGCTGGAAAACGCAAAGACCATGCTATACCTGGCGGACAATGCCGGCGAAGTCTTCTTCGACCTGCCTCTTGTGGAGAGGTTGGAGGATTTCGCCCCCGTTACCTATGTAGTGAAAGATTCGCCTGTCCAGAATGATGTCACCCTCGATGATCTGGAGAAGTTCGGTCTGGCAGAGGAGCTATCCAGGGTAATCACCACTGGCACTGATACCCCGGGGGTGGATATGGCTATGGCCTCCGAAGAATTCAAGACAGAATTTGAGGCTGCCGACCTAGTACTGGCGAAGGGTATGGGATACTGGGAAACTCTCTCGGAACTGCCTCCTCAGGGCAAGGTGTTTTATCTTCTCAAGGCTAAATGCAAGCCGGTAGCCGATTCGCTGGGTGTAGCTTTGAATAGCTATGTGGCCCTTTTACGGTGAAAAATATGATAGGCGAGATGAGGCCGAAACTGAGGCGCTTACAAATTGGCCGAGGCCAGCAGCATGGCCAGCAGGTGCTTGTCCTCTCTGACCCATGGGGCATCAGTGACTGTGCTGTAGTCCTCCCAGCAAGTCTTGCGCCAGTCTTGGAGGTGTGTGACGGAACCCGCGATGTTGCCACTTTGAGGACAGTTCTGGAACTGAGAACTGGATTACGAGTGGGGCCAGATTATTTGGAAAAGATGTTCGCTGCCCTTGATAGGGCGCTTATGATAGATAACGAGCACTTTGCCCAGGTATACGAGGAGGCTGTAAAGAAGTTCAAGTCTGCCCCCTCGCGTCCGCCTACCATGGCGGACAGGGTATATCCTGCTAACTCAGAGTTATTAGAGCAAGCACTCTGTCAATACTTTGATGGCCTGCTCCCGGACACTGAGAACATGGCTAGGGCTGATGAGGTGCGCGGGCTGGTAAGCCCCCATATCGATTATCAGCGTGGAGGTATTATCTATGCTGAAGTATGGCGGCGAGCGGCCAAGGCAGCGCGCGCTGCCGAGCTTGCCATTATTTTAGGCACCAACCACTTTAATGGTCAGAAGCTGGTTACTCTGACAAGGCAGAGTTATGCGACTCCCTGGGGGGTGTTTGCAACGGCCAGTGATGTGGTGGATGCTGTGGCTTCTGCTCTCGGCGAGGGGGAGGTATTTGCTGAGGAGTTCAATCATCGCAACGAGCACTCTGTAGAGGCGGCCGCTGTCTGGTTGCACTACCTGGTGAAGGATAAGTGCTGTGAGCTTGTGCCTGTACTCTGCGGCTCGTTCCAAAGGTTCATAGACGGTGATGGGAACCCAGGTGACGATGATAAGATCGCTCGCTTTGTTGAGGCGGTGAGAAATGCGGCTGCTAATAGACGCACCCTTATTGTAGCTGCCGCCGACCTGGCTCACATCGGCCCGGCCTTTGGAGACCGCTACCCAATAGATATGCTGGAGAAAGCCAGGCTTTCGTCAGC
>Ga0315274_10008577_pt1 | contig 14809 bp, 15 predicted proteins | sample YL17G02_20_MG_FD_203700 | JGI IMG/M metagenome (GOLD analysis project Ga0315274, IMG submission 203700) | Sediment microbial communities from Yellowstone Lake, YNP, Wyoming, USA - YL17G02_20 | ecosystem: Environmental > Aquatic > Freshwater > Lake > Sediment | place: USA: Wyoming | collected... | reverse complement strand
GTGTTGCAGGTGGTGCGGAATCCGAGTTGGGTGACGCCCTATCTTGCCTGCGTGCTGGTGACGCTGGGCTTAGCGGTGCAGTTCCTGAGGCACCTGACTGACTTCACCAAAGGGAGGAAGGTATGAAGAAGTGGCTGCCTTGGGCGATCCTGGTCTTATTCGCCGCGGAAACCGTGGTGGCGCTTTTGCCGCGCCGCGACAAAGCCGGCGATTTCCACGTGCTCGAGTTTGGCAAGCTGCCCGTTCTGCTGGATGGCCGGGTTCAGCCGCTGGATTCGGTGGCCCGGAACTGCCTCCTCCAGATCCGCGGCACGCAGTCGGTGCCGCTGGAAGGCAACGGCAGCAACGGACGGTGGGGCGAATGGACAGCGCTGCGCCAGGCGAACGCCGGCCCGCTCGAGGAGCGCCGGTGGTGGCAGTTTCACAAACACCCCAGGAAACTCAAGGCCAGCGCCTGGCTGCTGGAAGTCCTGATGGGTCCGGAGTTGGCGGACCAGCGGCCGATCTTCCTGATCCACCATCCAGAACTGTTGAGCGAACTGAAGCTCGAAGAAAAGGGCATCGAAAACCAGGGGTTGCGCTATTACAGCTTCCAGGAATTGGAACCGGTACTGGGCGAGGTCGAACGGCAAGCTCAGCGCATCAGCGGCATCGAATCGCAGGCGCGGACGGCCTTCGAACGGCAGGTGATGAAGCTGCAAAACGCCGTGGTCCTGTATCGGCGGCTCAAGAACAGTCTGTGCCTGGAAGGAACCGAGGATTTCGCCAAAGAACTGGTGGACTTCAAGCAGGCCCTCGTCCCTGGGGTCGCAGCCATTCGGGCCCAGAGAGCGCAGCAGGCGCATGACCCGCAAGCCGTCACCAACCTCATGAGGTTCCTGGAGCGGTATGACCGCTTGTCCAGCATCGCCTATCCGCTGATTGTGCCTCCCGGCGAGGCCACCGTCTCGCGAGACCACTGGTTGAATGCCGGAGCCAGTTTGATGGAGTCGGCTCGCACTGGGGACATCCAGCCAGCGCTCTTGGCTTACGCGGGGATGGTGACGGCGTTCGGGCAGAACCGACCTGCCGATTTCAACCGCGCGTTGGATCAGTACCGGGATTGGCTGGCCGGGAAGTTCACGCCTGAGGTGAACAAGGCCCGGCGCGAGTTTTCCTACAACACGTTCATGCCGTTCTACCGGGCGTTGCTGATCTACCTGTTCGCTTTTGTGCTGGGGTGTTGCTCCTGGTTCAGCGCCTCGGATTGGCTGCGGCGTTCCGCGTTCTACCTGGTGGGCCTGGCGCTGGTCATTCACACGGGCGGCCTGCTTATGCGCATGGTCTTGGAAGGCCGTCCGCCGGTAACCAACCTCTATTCCTCGGCAGTCTTTATTGGCTGGGGTGCGGCGGTGCTCGGTCTGATCCTGGAGCGGGTTTATCGCAACGGGATAGGCAGCGTCACGGCTGCGGCCATCGGGTTCACCACGCAGATCATCGCGCACAACCTCGCCCTGGGGGGCGACACGATGGAGATGATGCGCGCGGTGCTGGACACCAACTTCTGGCTCGCCACGCACGTCGTCACGATAACGCTGGGCTACTCGTCCACCTTCGTCGCCGGGTTCCTCGCGCTGATCTACGTGGTGCGCGGCTGCTTCACGCGCACCCTGGAGTCGCAGACAGCCCAGGGCCTGGCGCGCATGGTCTATGGCATCATCTGCTTTGCCACGCTGTTCAGCTTCGTCGGCACGGTGTTGGGCGGCATCTGGGCTGACCAATCCTGGGGCCGGTTCTGGGGGTGGGATCCCAAGGAGAACGGCGCGCTGCTCATCGTGCTCTGGAACGCCCTGATCCTGCACGCCCGCTGGGAGGGCCTGGTCAAAGACCGGGGGCTGATGAACCTGGCGTTGTTTGGCAATATCGCGACGAGTTGGTCGTGGTTCGGGGTGAACATGCTCGGCATTGGCCTGCACGCTTATGGATTCATGGACTCGGCCTTCAAATGGCTGATGCTGTTTGTGGCGAGCCAACTGCTGCTGATCGGCGACGGTTTGCTGCCCGCCCGTTTTTGGTTGAGCTGGTATCCCGGGCCGGCCCGAGACGCTGTCTTTGTGCGGTTTACGGCCCTCGCCTTCAACATCGTCACGCTGGTGGTGGGCGTCCTGTTCGGGGCCTGGTGCTTGCTCCTTGTGGGAATCTTCTACGGCTTTGTCGTGGCTCTGGCGCTGGTTTCGCCGGAACCAGGTTCCCCCTTGCCCGCGGCTCGGGAGCCAGGAGACCTCTCCGCGGTGGCGCCGAAGCAACGGCCGGCCTGACCGATCGGCGCGGTGAGAGTTGGCGAGCTGCGGGGCAAGAGTCTGGCCGGGTTGCGGCACCGGCCTCAGCCCTTCATGAAAGACGCGATGGTTTGTGGCGGTTGGTACCTTCCGACCGCAGTTTGCCTGGCGGTTCTCCTTGGCGCTGGGTGCCAGAGCCCCCGCGCCCCCGGCCCGCCCGCGACGTCCAGGGTTGTTCTGCGCGCCGCGCCGCGCCTGCACTTCCGCGGCGCCAACAGTCCCAACCCAGACGCCCCGGGCGAAACCGACTGCAACAGTCCGGCCCATTGGGACGGTGATGTGCTGTATGTGTTCAACTCTGCCGGCCATCCGTGGCGGAGCAGTGGCACCGACCTTTATCATCTCAACGAGGGGTACTTGCGCACGGAGTACAACAGTAGCGTTAATGGTGGCCGCTGGATCGAATGCACCTGGAAAGCCGACAGCGGCGTCCTGTACGGCTGGTATCACAACGAGCCCGGCGGGTTGTGTCCAGGCAAGTCGCTCACCGCGCCCAGGATCGGGGCGGTACGCTCCCGCGATAACGGAGCCCATTGGGAGGATCTCGGCCTGGTTCTGGAGGCGCCGCCCGATACGCTGCGCTGCGACACGCAGAATTTCTACTTCGCCGGCGGGAACGGCGACTTCTCCGTCATGTTGGACGCGGCCACGGAGTACCTCTACTTCCTCTTCAGCACTTACACCGGCGCCCTGAACGAGCAAGGCGTCTCCATGGCCCGGATGCGGTGGACCGACCGCGACCATCCGGCCGGCCGCGTCTGGAAATGGCGTGACGGACAGTGGCGGGAGCCGGGGCTGGGCGGACAGGTCACAGCAGTCTTTCCCGCCAAGGCCGACTGGCACCGTCGGGATGCGGACGCCTTCTGGGGCGCTTCCATCCACTGGAACTCGCACCTGCGCGAATACGTGGTCCTGCTGAACCGCGCCAAAGACGGTGATTGGACCCAGGAAGGAATTTACGTGAGTTTCAGCCACGAACTGGACAAGCCGGCGCGCTGGAGTACGCCGTCGAAGATTCTCGAGGCGCCCGGCAAAGACCAGTGGTACCCGCAAGTGATCGGGGTGAACAAGGCCAAAGCTGAGACGGACAAGCTGGCTGGACGTCGCGCGCGCCTTTTCGTGCGCGGGGAGTCCCGGTGGGAGATCTGGTTCCTGAAGCCGGGTGAAGAGTGTCCCCGGCCGCCGCAACTGCATCCGGGTGGTCGCCGCGTGGTCAGAAGCGCAGCAGCAAGGCCAGGAACGCGCTGAAGGCAATTGCGCCCGCCACCCACCACAGCCAGCGCAGGCGAGTCCGCGTCTGCCCTTGTCCGCCAAACTCCCCCCGCACGAACTCATCGTAGTTGAACTCGTCGTCAGGCAAGTCCAGTCCATCATACGCGGCTTGGTCTGACCAACCGGTTTTCTCGCAGGAGCCGCACTCCGGACAGGCCTTCGCACCGCGGGGCACTTCGGCGCCGCAGTTGGGACAGGTCTCTGGCTTCACAAGCAGAAGCAGGAGTGACGCTCAGGACGGCTTGGCACGGGAGCCTCGGGGCTGAGTGGGCGCACACGGCGGCAGGTGCTGTTCAATGCAGGCGATGATCTCCTCCACGCTCGCCGGCTTGGCCAGAAATGGATACCCGCTGATGTCGCCGCCGTGTAGATCGACGGTGGCTTTCCGGACGGTCGCGGTCAGGAACACGATCGGCGTCTGCTTGAGTTCCGGGTCAGCGCGGAAACTCGCCGCTACGTTGCCGCCAAACTCGCGAGGCATCAGAATGTCCAACAGCACCAGGTCCGGCCTGAACTCGCGCGCGACCGGCAGCGCGTCTTCGGCCCAATTCTCGACGCGAACGCTGAATTTCCCGGTGCGCTCCAGATTGAACTTCAAAAGTCGCGTAAAGGCGACGTCGTCGTCAACCACCATGATGCGTTTCATAACCTCTGCACGTCATCTTCAGTCCCAAGGCCTCCTGATCGGCGCGCGGGAGGGCTATCTTTGCTCCTGGCCGAAAAGGCTGAACGGGATGTTCAGATAGCCGCCGAACCAGAATTTCCCATCGCTGTTGGCCCCATCCAGCACCGTGCGCGAGTAGAAGCCGAATTGCCAACGCCGCCGGGAAGTAGTGTAGCTGAAGCCGGCCTCGATTGCATCACTGTTCTCCCGAACCGCGACTGGGTAGTGGATAAACCGGTCCGGGCCCAGGACGATGTCCTCGCCTGAAATCGTCCCCAGATGCCTGTACCCGGCCTGGAGTTCCCAGTTTTTGATCTGCTGAAACAGACCCGCACACACGATATACTGGTCATTCGCGGTCGTACGATTCCAGCGAAACAGCCCGTCGCTGTAGAAACCCAGCCCCCTCCAGCCGAAATGCTTTCGCACGAGGATTTCCGGCTCAACCGCCGCTGAGCGGGTCCCGGGTGCGAAGGGGAAGTCCTGACTGTAGGTGCCGGGCAGGACCGCGCCGGCACGCAACGTCAGAGTCGGCAGCCACTTCGATTGGGCCTGCGCTTCGTCGATAACCTGGTAGCGGACGCCCAAGGCGGTGTCCATCAACCCGCTGGTTGATTGGGGCTCGCCGGTGGTGGAGGAATTGGCGAAATAGCGCCACCCCGCCGTCGTGTAGCCGACTGCCAAGTCCGCGGCCCACTTCCTGGTGATGCCGTATTGGAGGGTGATATAGCCCTGGTTGATATCGATGCCATAACGCTCGCCGTTCGCGTGCCAGGTGACGTCCCGCTGGTCGTTCCTTGCCCAAATGTGGTAAGCCTCAGACTCGTCATAGAACGCGCCGACGACCAATTGGCCGCAATCAGGCAGGTTGGCCCACTGGGCAAAAGGCGCGTGGGGGACGTTCTCGGTCGCCACCAATGTTTGGGCGACGGCGGCCAGCAAGGCGGGTGTCAGTGCCAGTGGTCGAAACCGGCGGCGGCGCGCAGGTTCAGTGCTGGCGAGCGCAAAGGGGCGTTGTTTGTGGTCAATCATAGCTTGAATCAGTTCGTGCTCCGTCTGTCAGCGACGGCTTAGTCCGTGTGGAACATCTCCTGCATGGTGGCCCACCATTCGCCCGGTGCGCGCGATTCCAGCGGTTGCTGGCAAGGTTCGCAATGCTCCCACCACTTTTGCGTCGTTGGGTCAGCGGCCATCCTGGCCATGTCGGCGGCGAAGTCCGGACCGTGATACTCGAAGTAACTGAAGAGATAGCCGTCCCGGTGGTAGATGGAATAATTGCGGATGTTGCACTCGCGGATCATCTTCAACACCCCGGGCCAGACGGCGGCGTGAAGACGCTTGTACTCCTCCAGCTTCTCGGGCCGGACCTTGAGAACCATTCCGTAACGTTGCATGGCTGGTTGAAACATCCAACAACGAATCACGAATACGGAATGCCGAAAAGCGCCGCCGGCACTTCGACCTTCAGCATTCCTTGCTCGTTGTTCGATAGTGAGCTTTTCGGGTTCGTAGTTCAATGTTATTCAAACCGTTTCCTCAAACTCACCCAGCCTCAGCGGATACTTCCCATACTCGCGCGCAAGCTGGACAACATAGTCGTAGGTGTCCGGCGCCACGTTGTCGGGAATGGAGTGATCCGATTGGAGGATATAGCCGCCGCCTTGAGCGGCGTTCAGTTTCCGCAACACTTCACGCCGGACCTGGCTGCGGTCATTCGTGGCGAGAACACGCACGTCAATGTTCCCGTCGAACGCTAACTGGTTGCCATACTGGCACTTGAGCGTCACGACGTCCAAGTCGGCTTTGGCCTCCAGCGGGTTGTAGGCGTTCACACCGATTTCAATGAGGTCGGGGTAGATAACGCTGGCATTGCCGCAGCCGTGATAGACAGTCTTGAGCCCCGCGGCCCGCGCTACCTCCACGATCCGTCGGACTTGGGGTTTATAGACCTCGCGCCAGTACTTCGGCGCAAAAAACATCCCCCGCCGGTAAGCGACATCGCCCCAGATGTAAAGGCCGGACAGTCTGCCGTTGGCCGCCTCGATCTGGTGGGCCGCGATCCCGACCAGGAAGTCGCCGAGCTTGGCGATCACTTTGGCGAAACGCCGGGGTTCTTCAGCCATTTTGTAGAGCACGTTCTCCGGGCCCAGAATGCGCCAGACGAACTCATGGGGCTCGCACACACTGCCGAAGACGCAGAAATCATCGGCATACCCTTTCACACGCTCGATGAACGACGGGAGGCCCAGGTTCAGGGCATCGCCGACGCTGTTGATCTGATCGTCGATGGCGGCGAAGTAGCGACGGTCATCGGCCGGATCGTCAAACATCAGCGCCTCGATCTGGTCGAAGGTCCGCGTGTCGAAGTCGAGGAACCTGGGCATCGGACAATCACAACGGCTTTCGATGGTAGCGCCGAAGCCGGTCTTGACCACCTTGCGTGCGGTTGAGTCTTCCAGGATCCGGACGCCTTGGATGTGGGGGTCCATGTTCGGCACCAGCACCACGAAGTCCAGGTCCCAATACCGGTACGGGTTGAAGTCAGCGCCGACCGGCAGTTCCCGCTGGCAGCGTCGGATAAAGTTGGTCCAGAAGAACTCGCCCACGGGCACGCGGTCCGGTTCGCGGTGCTCCAGTGCGGCGAGGACGCGGTTGATCTTGGCTTTGGCGTCGTTCATTTCGGAGTTTGGCCTGGTTATACCTGCGTCGAAAAGACCATCAGGTTCATGCGGCGACTCTGGCGGATCCCTGCGCGGCCGTCCTGTGAATTGTCTATCAGCAACAGACTGGGGTTCCTCACGTCGTTGCGCGCTCCAGCAACTGGCGGAAGCGCTCCACCACGACCGCGATATCCGCGTCCAAGATGTTCAGGTTCGTCACGGCGCGGATCGTGTCGGGGCCGGTGGCCAACACGCGAACTCCGAGTTCGTTGAGGCGCTGGACCAACAGCGGCACGGGCACTGAGCTCACGCGGAAACGGACGATATTGGTTTCCACTGAGGCCACCTGGATCTCAACTCCCCGAAGCTCAGCGAGCCCTTGCGCCAGGGAGCGGGCGTTGGCATGGTCCTCGGCCAGCCTCGCGCGGTGATGTTCCAAGGCGTAAAGCGCGCCGGCCGCAATGATCCCGGCCTGGCGCATCCCCCCGCCAAATTGTTTGCGAAAACGCCGGGCGCGCTGGATTAACTCACGACTGCCAGCCAGCGCGGAACCGACCGGTGCGCCGAGCCCCTTTGAGAAACACACGTTGACCGTGTCAAAGTAAACGGCGTATTCACGTTCGGCGATGCCGGTTGCGACCGAGGCGTTCCAAAGCCGGGCGCCATCCAAGTGCAGGCGCAGGCCATGCTGCCGCGCTACCGCAGCCACATCGGCAATGCGGTCGATGGGCCAGATGCTGCCGCCGCCCCGGTTATGCGTGTTCTCCACGCAAACCAGCTTCGTAGGCGCGAAATGAGGGTCGGCCGGGCGCAGGACCGCCTCGATGTCGCCTCCGGTGAAGACGCCGCGGTCGCCGGTCAAACAACGGCTGATTACGCCCGACAGGGCCGCAGGCGCGCCCCCTTCGTAGTAGAAGATGTGGGCATTGGCTTCCACCAGGATCTCGTCGCCGGGTTCGGTGTGGGTGCGGACGGCCAGTTGATTCGCCATCGTGCCGGAGGGGACAAATACCGCGGCTTCTTTGCCCAGGATCTCCGCGGTGCGCGCCTCGAGCCGCTGCACCGTCGGGTCGTCGCCGAACACATCGTCGCCTACTTCCGCGTTAGCCATGGCCTGGCGCATGCCAGGTGTCGGCAAGGTCACGGTGTCGCTGCGCAGGTCGATGATCCGGTTTGCAGTCGGTTTCTCAATGGTCGTCATGCTGGACGTGAGTGAAACCCAAAGGCGGTGCTTCTGCCAGGATTTCCTGGGAGTGGTTTGCGGCCCTGCAAACGGCTTGGACGCTACCCGCCGCCGGCCGGTCCGGGGCCCTGATCTGCCTTCGGTCGGACTCGTGTCTGTCGAATTTGGGACAGCTTGGCGGGCTGGATTCCTTGACGCTTTCCAGAATCACCGTCAGGCTCTCTCAAAAAGAAAGGCGCAGTCGTGCAGAGCGAAACCCACCGCATCAGACGAGCAAAGGCCGGCTTGCTCATCGTCGATATTCAGGAGCGGCTGTTGCCGGCCATGTTCGAGAAGGAACGCGTCGTCGAGAACGCGGTGCGCCTGGTCCAGGGCGCCGCCATTCTGGGTGTGCCCGTGTTCGCCACGGAGCAGTACCGGAAAGGGATCGGGGCGACGGTGCCTGAGGTGGCAAACGCCATTCCGGGATTCGCGCCGGTGGAGAAGCTCACGTTCAGCGCTTGCGGCGTCTCGGGCTGGATCCAGGCCTTGAAGGTGAGGGGAGTGGAAGACGTGATCCTTAGTGGCATCGAAGCCCATGTGTGCGTCACGCAAACCTGCTTGGATCTCCTCGATCAGGGCTTTACACCGTTTGTCGTGGCGGATGCGATTTCGTCACGGAGGCCAGAGAATCGCCAGATGGGCCTGGACCGGATGCGCGAGGCCGGCGCGATCATCGTCTCCACCGAGATGATCCTGTTCGAGTTGCTCGAACGGGCAGGCACAGACGCGTTCAAACAGATTCTGTCCTTGGTGAAGTAGCAGTGTTGGCGCAGAAGAGACAGGCTTGAATTGGGCGTGCTTCAGGGGGATGATTGGTGCGATGAATCGTCGGCCACGCGCGGTCGTGGCAACTTTTATCGGTGAGCGGTTTACTTAGAGACAAGCGTTATGCCGCAGTTTTCGTATAGAGCGCGTCGCCGGTCAGGCGAGGTAGTGGAGGGCGTCTTGGACGTTGCCGACCGGGCCAGTGCGCTGACGCAGATTGAGAGGCTGGGGCTGTTCCCCGTGGCAGTGGATCAGGCCAAGGCAGGTGCGGCAATGGCTGAGCGAAAGGGTCGCGACGCCGGGGCCGGCGCGACGAGAACAGACGTCCTGCCGCCGGCTCTGCGCGAGTTGTTGAACCGCAAGCGCAAGCCCAAGCTTCAAGAGTTGGCCACCTTTACGCAGCAGCTCGCCAATCTGCTGCATTCAGGCATGCCTCTCACGGTGGCGTTGAACAGCATGACGCATCTGGACACCCGAGGGATCGGGGCCGACGTCAGCAAACAACTCCGGCAGGAGGTCATGGAGGGCCGCAGCCTGTCTGACGCGATGCTGCAACAGCCGTTGATCTTCTCGGACATGTACATCAACATGGTGCGGGCAGGGGAGCAAAGCGGGGCTCTGGTGGACGTGCTGCGGCGGTTGGCGGCGCATTATGAGCGGTTCGCCGAAGTCCAGTCGAAGTTCGTCTCCGCCATGATTTACCCGGCGATTGTGACGTGCGTAGGTGTCGGCATCGCCCTGTTCTTCATGACCTTTATGCTGCCGCGCTTTCGCGAGATTTTCAAAGGCATCAATGTGGAGTTGCCTGCCACCACTCAGGCCCTGATCTCGGTGAGCGAGTTCTTTGGCGGCTATTGGTGGCTGCTGCTGCTGGGGGCCGTTGTCGCCGCGATGCTGTTCAAGCGATACCAGTCCACCGAGGCCGGCCGGCGCACGATAGACGGCTGGAAACTCACGGCGCCGCTGTTCGGTAAGGTGTTTAAGCTTAATCTGTTCGGACAGTTCTCACGGACGCTGGCCACCCTGCTTCAGAATGGAGTTCCGGTGCTCACGGCGCTGAAGATCACCGAACAGGTGATCCCGAACACGATCATCAAGGAGGCCATCGCCAAGACCCGGGAAGAAGTGACCGATGGCAAAACCATCGCCGAACCTCTGGCACGCAGTCGGATCTTCCCGCAACTGATGGTGGACCTGCTGAAGATCGGTGAGGAGACGGGCGACGTGTCCGGTGCGCTTCAGAATGTGGCTGAGACATATGAGAACGAGTTGACGATCCAATTACGCGTGATGACGAACCTGATCGAGCCGGCAATGATCATCATCATGGCTGTGGGCGTCGGCTTCCTGCTGCTGAGCGTGCTGTCAGCTATGTTCGCGATTACCAGCAGCATCAACCGGCAATGAAAGGCAGACACTGGATCCCGGGCAGGGGATGCTGGCGCAGAAGGCCGGCACCGCGGCGTCCAGCCGCCAGCCCGAAAGCCTTCACCCTGATTGAACTGATGATCGTCATTGGGATCGCAGCGCTGGTGATGGCGACGGCCGTGCCGTTCGTGCACAGCAGTCTGCGTAAAAATCCGTTGCGCCAGGCCGTGAGCGACGTCGTGGAGGCGTGCAGCACGGCGCGCGCCAAAGCAATCCTGAGTGGTACGCCCGCAGAACTGCGGATCAGCCCGGTTTCGCGGACGTTCGTCGTGGCGACGGGGGCGACGAACAAGCCTGACGCGCCGCGGAGCGCGGAGTCTAACGCTGGCGAAGCGCCGGTCCCGGCTCCGAGCGGTCCCGGTTTCTCCGCTACCCTCTCCCCGGAAATCACGATCGAGATGCTGGACGTGAACTACCAGGAGTTGAAGGATGCGGAGGAAGCGCGAGTGCGTTTCTACCCCAACTCCACCAGCGACGAGTTTACGATCGTTTTGCAGCACCAGCAACGGGACTGGCGAAAAATCACGCTGGACTTGGTCACAGCTTTGGCCGAAGTCCAGGTGCTGGAGGGGCGCACGTGGAAGTGAGCCTATGAGAGTCCGCAGTTCCAGAGTCCAGGCGGTGCCAGCGCGGGCGCGCAGGCTCGGACAACCATATCCGCCGCTTGGACTTGCCGGTGGGAATCCCCCTTCCGCCTTCAGTCTGCTGGAGGTCATGCTCGCCGTGGCGGTCTTTTTCATCGCTGCCTTCGCGGTGCTGGACTTGACGAGCCAGTGTTTGCGTTCGGCTCGGGCCCTGCAAATGCCGCGGTTGGACGCCACCAGCCTGGCGGCGGAGCTGAGCCTTACCAACCGGCTGACCGAAGGCGGCGCCTCGGGCGACTTTGGCGAGATCTATCCGGGTTATACCTGGCAGCAGGAGGTCTCGCTCGGGTCGAGTAACGGGTTGTATCAGGTCGATTATATCGTGTTCAACCCGAGGCAGCAGGTTGAATCGACGATGAGCATTTTGCTTTACCGCCCGGATTCGGTCGTTGGGGCGGGCGGGGGGTTCAATCGAGGTCGCCGATGACCCGGCACAAACAGCGGACGTCCGGCGCTTTTACCCTGGTGGAGATCATGATCGCCATCGGGATCTTCGCGATGGTGATGGCGGCAATTTACAGCACCTGGAGCTCGATACTGCGTGGCTCAAAGGCCGGATTGAACGCAGCCGCTGAGGCTCAGCGCAGCCGCATAGCCCTCAGCGCCCTGGAATCCGCTTTGACAGGCTGCGAGATGTTCGAGGCTAACCTGCGTTACTACTCCTTCCTGACGGATACCTCCACCGATTTCGCCTATCTGAGCCTGGCGTCGAGGCTGCCCGCTTCGTTTCCAGGGAGCGGTCTGTTTGGGGACCTGACGCTGCGGCGGGTGACGTTCACCGTGGAACCCGGCCCTAATTCACAAAACGATCTGGTGATGTATCAGACGCCGCTGCTCGCCATTACCAACGCCGACCGGCCGGCCATCCCGATCACACTGGCGCGCAACGTGAGCCTCTTTGGCCTGGAGTTCTGGGACGTAAACCGGGGGGAGTGGGCGCAGGAGTGGTTAGCCACAAACCAACTCCCCAAGATGATGCGGGTGTCGCTGGTCTTCGGTGGGTCACCGAACGCCCTGTCCACCAGCGGCAAAGAAACGGCAACGCGCGTGGTCCTCTTGTCTTCCAGCGTGGTGCCGCGACAGATTCAGATCCCAAGCGGCGCGGGGGCCGTTGGCCGCGGTGGCATCGTCCCAGGCGGCACACCGCTACCGCCGGGGCCGACCGGCCGGGGCGGGCGAGGCTCGACAGTGACCCCGGGGGGGCGACGACCACGATGAAGTGCGAGGCAAAAGGACGCGGAGAGGCCATTGCGCTGATCATCGTGCTGGTGGTGATTCTGGTCCTGGCTGTTCTGGTCGGAGGCTTCGCCTATTCCATGAAGGTGGAGACCACGCTGGCGCGCAACTCGAGTTATGACCATGACCTGGAGTGGCTCGGCCGTTCGGGCGTAGAACTGGCCCGGTATGTCCTGGCGCAGCAGATGGAGCCTTGCGACGCGTTGAACCAGAAATGGGCCGGTGGACCAGGGGGTCTATCCGAGACCAACAGCGCCTTGGCGGGCATCTCGCTCCAGGATGTTGAGTTGGGGGCTGGTCGGTTCTCCGTGCGGATCGCGGATCAGGAACGCAAGGTCAACATCAACCTGGCTGATTTAGCCACACTGCAACGCGCGTTGAGTCTTATGGGAGCGGACGCTGGCAATTACTCCGCCGTGGTGGATTCCATCCTGGATTGGATCGATCCCGATGATGACCCGCACATCAGCGGACGTGAGAGCGACTACTACGCGCACCTGGAGCCGCAACCGTACCTCTGCAAGAACGGACCGCTGGACGATCTGTCTGAGTTGCTCCTGGTTTACGGAGTCACGCCGGAAATGTACTGGGGACCTGCCGGAACGAACACCGCGCTGCGCCCTTCGGCCTTAAGCCCCTCAGGCCGTCTGGCCCTGCCGGAGCAAGAGCAGCCCAACTACCGGATCGGTTTCGTCGGTCTGTTCAGCACACTCTCGGCTCGAGCGATTAACGCAAACACCGCCTCGGAAACCGCTCTTCAGTTGGTCCCCGGGATCGATGAGAATATTGCGCTGTCCATCGTCCGGGCGCGAGCGGGTCCCGACGGTGTCGATGGCACCGAGGATGACCTTCCTTTTCGCTCGGCGCAGGAGATTCCCATCCCGCGCGTCAATCCGAGCGCCACGGGCAATCTGGCAAGCTACCTCAGCGTGCGCAGCTTCGCTTTCGAGGTGACCGTGGATGCCGAGATTGGCGGAGCAAAGCGACAATTCAAAGCCATGCTGTGGCGCGGTCGTCCGCAGGATGTTCAGGTCCTGTACTTCTATGCGAACTAGGCGGCCAGGCGCCCGCGCGTGGCCGCGAGTTTTCCGAATGGGGGCCCCGCCAGGCGCCTGATGGCAGGATCGCCACCGTGTCCATGAGGCTTGGAAAGAGACGCAAACCGGGTCAAATCCTGTTCATCACTGGAACCGACACCGGAGTCGGGAAGACGCTGCTCGCCTCCTTGCTGCTTGACCATTTGCGGCAAAACGGGGTCGAAGCGGTGGCCCTCAAACTCTTCTGTACGGGCGGCCGCTCCGATGTGCGCCGACTCCAAGGACGGCAACGCGGCGTCCTGTCCGACGATGAGGTGAACCCTTACTACTTCGCCGCGCCGATCGCACCACTGGTCGCTGCAAGGAGGGAGGGTCGCAGGGTGACACTGAAGCAGGTGCTGAGACACCTTGCCAGGATCCGGGTTCGGGCCGAAGTGCTCCTCGTCGAGGGCGCCGGAGGGCTGCTCACGCCGCTGGGCGAGGGCTTCTCCCTGCAAGATTTGGCAGCCAGCACCAGCGGCGCCAGAGTAGTCGTGGTCGCGCGCAACCGCCTGGGCACGATCAATCATACGCTCCTCACCGTGGAACGATTGGGCCACGCGGGGATCCACGCGGTCGAGGTGGTTCTGATGGACGAGGAGACCAGGGACGCCTCGGCCTCAACAAACCAGAAGACGATTCGGGAGATAATCGAACCGAAGGAGGTTCGAGCCATCCCGTTTCTATGTCGCAACACATTGGGGACGAAAGCGTTGCAAACAAAATGTAAAAATATTGTGAAAACCCTTGCGCGACTCGCGGACTTTGCTATGAATGGCACCCGCTCTTAACGAGTGGCGGCTGCCGGTGGACAACGAAAAAGACTGTTGACACGGCAAAGTGCGAGGATAGATTACTCGCGTCTGACGAAAATGGTTCTGAGAGGCCGAAGAGCAGAGTCGGCTCTCAGATTTTTTATCGCTGAACGCGAGACGTTTTTGAGGTGGCGACACCTCCTGCTCATTGAAAACTGAATTGTGCGATAAGTGAGAGCCCCTTCATGAACACTTGGTTCGCCAGGTGGGATTGAAGAGTTTGAAATTGCAGTTGCCGGGCAACGGTGCTCGGCGAGAATCAAGCTAACGTTTTTCTACGGAGAGTTTGATTCTGGCTCAGAACGAACGCTGGCGGCGTGGATAAGACATGCAAGTCGAGCGATCATCACGGGGTAGCAATATTTCGTGGTGGGAGTGGCGTAAGGGTGCGTAACACGTGGGTAATCTACCCTGAAGACCGGGATAACTCCGAGAAATCGGAGCTAATACCGGATGTGATTCCAGGAAGGCATCTTCCGGGAATCAAAGCTGGGGACCGTAAGGCCTGGCACTTCAGGATGAGCCCGCGGCCTATCAGCTGGTTGGTGAGGTAACGGCCCACCAAGGCTAAGACGGGTAGCTGGTCTGAGAGGACGACCAGCCACACTGGAACTGAGACACGGTCCAGACACCTACGGGTGGCAGCAGTCGAGAATTTTTCACAATGGGCGCAAGCCTGATGGAGCGACGCCGCGTGGGGGATGAA